>JAABUY010001173.1_pt1 | contig 36918 bp, 66 predicted proteins | sample 5560271 | NCBI WGS metagenome assembly JAABUY01 (sample SAMN10711886, study PRJNA513374) | rock metagenome | isolation source: Antarctica rocks | place: Antarctica: Victoria Land, University Valley
GCCGCGCGGCCGAGCAGTTCACTTTGCCAAAGTCCTGCCGGTACCAGGGCACATAGGGGCCGAGGTAGGAGTAGTTGGCCCAGATCGCGTCGTACGACTGCTCGGTGTAGGTGCTGTACACGAGCGCACCGAACGGCCGCCCCGCGCCCGCCCACTGCGCGCCCGCGCGGCCTGGCCAGCGCCGCTGCAGGCCCGCCAGGGCCCCTGCCCGCCGCACAAGCCACTCTTCTCGCTTTGCGTGCCAGATGCCAGATCCAAAAGCACGGCATTGTGCCTGGTCTACAATCCTGGCAAGGGCTGCCTGCACTCGCCACCCTACAGCAACTGCTGCAGTCAAGAGAGAGCAAGGTATCTTGCGCACGTCTTTGCATGCGCGCCAGACCGCCGTACCGCACCCAAGCAATCAATCAGGTTTCCTGATGGAAGCGGTGTGATGCCGGGGCCCGCGCGCGCAGCAGGCAGTCACACCGGTGACCGGGTCGAGGCTGACCGTCCAGGCGTGTGAACTGAACGTCAGCGAGTCGCTCGCGCCCAGAGCGCGCAGGCCTGCCACGCTCGGTGGCCGCCACCCGCCCTCCAGCCGGCTGAGGACGCCGCGCATGTCCCGTCCCTGTGGCACATCGCCGTAGGGTCAGGGACCTGCGCCTGCTACTCAGGCGAGGAAAGAGGGCAAGCAAGCCGCAGATAACCTCTGCAGCACCTCAGCGCGACCTTGCGGAGGGTTGCTGACATGCGCCCACTCATGAACAACAGTCCAGTGCATGTCTATTTACAGGGTCGTCATAGGAGTCTGACTCCTACCAGTCGCACAGCATGCACAGCAACTTAGCAACCTCGTGCAGGAAGCCGCCGCATCACACACCACCTCTTGAGAACGTGATGTGCATCGCAGGCTGGGCAGGTGCGCACCCTACGCGATGCGCAGCGCATGGCGCTCCAGCACCCGGTCGCCACAGGACGATGTCGTGACGGAATTGCGACAACAGACACCAAGAAAGTGGGGGTGGGCGGCGGCTGGCCCGCACCTCTGGCGAGTCGCCGAGCGCGTCCAGGGCGTGGTCCACATACGCGGCCTGGTCCGCCCAGCCGGCCACCACGGCGCGGTAGTTTCGGTCGCCCAGGCGCGCGAGAAATTGGGCGTTGCTCCAGGAGGCCGTATCATTCAAATACCTGTGTGCAATCAACCAGCTTAGCCTTGTTACGCACGTCCACATCCAATAGAGTTGCGCAGAGCCAAGGCACCACCCTGCATGAGGGCTGCGAGAAGCGTACGTCTTTATGTCGGCACCCGAAGTATGCTCGGGCACCTGCGCGCTCGCAGGAATTTAGCGTTCTTCCTGGTCGCCGCATCATCGGAGCATGTGCGGGCGCCCGCGCACCATGTGAGCTCAGGCCCCTGCGCCAGGAGCGGCACTACATCTGGGGTCGGTCGCCGTGCCGCACGGCAGGCGCGCTCGCAGCGCGCCTTAAGCAGCATGCGGGTGAAATTCTTCAGGGCAGGCGTCCGCAGCGTGCAATGCGGCAGCGCGCGCCGCGCGCGCATCGTCGCCCGATAGCGCGCAATTTTCTGCGGGTCGCTGGCGATGCCTGCGGCACGCGCGCACGCTGCGGATGGGACTCCATGCATGCTGTGCCCCTGATAAGCATGCGCACAGTGCTGAGGCAGAGGGAGCGCAATTGGGCCCAAATGCGCCCCCCGTCAAGAGCCAGAGCAGGCCAATGCACAGGAGCAGGAGCGCGCCGTACACCCACGTGTCGCCGACCTCCTGCGTCACGACGGGCAAGCTGCCGAGCGCGCGCGGGTCGTCCAGCAGCGCGGCCACGAACTCGTCGAGCGTGGACGCCCTGATGACGGAGTCCGGGAAGAAGCCGCCCAGCAGCGAGAAGACCTCTGCCACCTGGGGCGCGCGGCGCAGGGCGGGTCGTCGCCCCGCAGCGGCTGAGCGGGGGCGGCAGGTGGGCGGGCGCATGCGGCACCTGCGCAGCCGTCTGCGGTCCGCTGTTGTCGCCGTCGTTCCAGGCGGCGCACAGGACGTGCGGGAAGCCGGGCGCGGTCACGCACTCGCGCGGGCCGCGGTCGACCGGCGCGCCAGAGTAGCCGCCTGCGGACCTGACAGGGTCAGGCGTGACAAACTATGTGCAGCTCGCTGTTTTGGCACTCCGCTGACGCGTTGCTTCTGCTGCCATTGTTGCCTGCTCCAGGCGGCTCATGCGCTGGGCTTGTCTGACCGTGGCTCTCGTTGATCCTGTACGCCTGGGTTGGCGGGTAATTTAATAAAGTGACCGAGCTGGCTGGACCACATCTGCTCGTCAATGCTCATGCTGAGGCGATCTGCTTAATGTGTGAGCGCGTCGACCACGGGGCAACATGCGCAGCTGCCAGGCACGCAGGCGTGCCCTGATGGAGCATCCCAACTGAGGCTGGTAATGGTGCGGCGTGTCTGCACGGAGCATGCCAACAAGGCCGGTGCTGCTGTGGCGCGCCCGGACGGAGCATGCCGACAAGGCTGGCGCGTTGCTGTGGCGCGCCTGGATGGAGCATCCCGACCAGGCTCGTGTTGGTGGCCGCGTCGCGCCAGAGGAACGGCGTGTTTTTCGGCACGCCGGGCGGCGCGCTGCCGCCGTTGACACCAATCGATATGGCGCGTACGCCCGCGCCGGCCAGCACCGGCACTGCGCTGCGCGTGAGGCCGGGGACATCCCTCTGCGGCCCATGAAGCAGGGTCGTTGCTCCAGCGCAGCTTTCATCCTGCGCATGCCTCAGTGCAGCTGTGACGCGCTGGCGCCATCAACACCGGCTGTCTCCGCACCTGGTTGACAGTGAACTTTGGTGCCAGGCCAAAGCGTGTGTCGAGGTTGTGCGTGAGCTCAACGGCTGCCGTAAGCAGCGATGCATCCGCAGCCTCAGCCTGCAGGTTGAATGGCAGAGCGTGCCTGAAGCACAGTGCTGCACTTGTCAAACGTGCAAGCACAGCAAGCACCTGAGCACCATGCACTGCCTCCTTAAGAAAAAGCTAAGAGAAGTGTGCATGGTCTGGGCAGGGCGTGCCAGTAGATATCGCCACGACGTACTGCGTTTTCAAACGCCGCAACTGCTGTGGCATTGGGGCAGTCCAGGCCCAGGCCCGGGGGGCAGTCCAGGTACAGGGACACCAGCCACGTCTGCAGCAGGCGCCTGCGTCAGCTGCACTGCTGGCTGGCACAGGGGAACAAGGTGGCAGTTGACACGCGAGGCGCACGTGCGTCATGTAGCGGAAGTGTCGCCCTTGCTGGCTGCGGACTTGAGCGGCAGTGTGCACCTGCAAGTGTGTGTTGTCGTGACATCAGGCGCGTGTGTTGACAGTGGGCAGACAGCAGGCAGTGCTGCAGTTGGCAGACAGCAGGCCATTGTTGGCTGCATCATGCCGCTCACCGCGTTTGGAAAGTGCTGGTTGAAGTACTCATTGACAACCTGCTCGGCGTTTCCCGCGTCCTTGAAGCCGACATCCTGCAACAACTGTTCGTTAGGTCTGCATATCTGCACCTTCCTGCTGCCTGTTATGCGCCTCACTGGCAGGGCCAATGCACGTCTAGCCTTCTAGGCACGTTGTATAGATACCTTGCAGCACTTGGTGTCTATGCTGCAAACCTGCATAAACGTGATGCAAGGCAGCCTCAGCCTGCCCAGGCCTGCATAGCCACGGACAACTAGAACAATGGGACCAATGTGGGCTGAGGGGCATGCCAGGTGACTGGAGAAGATGACGTGAACGTCAGGGGCGCTTTCTCCAAGCGCTAATAAGCAGCAAACAAGAATGAGAATTGCATGCATGACTGGCGAGCCATACACGAGCGCCCTGGGCATCGTTAGTCGCCTTTCTGTCCAAGGCCTGTGTTTTCGTCTGGAAGCAGTCTCCGGTGCATTGCTCCAGGGAGCAATGCATCTGCGATGCAGGTGCGTCAGCAGCAGGTCACGGCTGTACCCTCTTGTTCACATCCAAATTCTGAAATAGCAGAGCGGGGCAGACTAGGAACGAGGAGTCCTGTCCCGGACACAGTGAACTGCCAAGCAGCGTGTTAAGATATTGCCCCAGCCGTGCAGGGCTATGTCTCATGAAGCGTGCTAATAGGAGACGCACGTCTGCAGCCGGTTGCTCTATCAGCGGCGTCCTGTCCTGCACAGCTGCTGTATGTGCGCTGCTTTCAGTCGAAAGCACTGCGCCAGCGCAGCAGTGCCTGCATGCGCGCCTGCAACAAGCCGAGCACCCCTGCGGTGAGCCTATTTGCACCAGTCTGCAAGCTGGGTGGTTGGCGGATGCATAATACTGTTGATTGCACACCGCGGGGTTATGCCAGTGTGTTTATAAATGCTTAGCAAGGAAGGTTGGCAGCTGATGCTGTGCTCTGCTTGCAGGTGAGGAGGGCGTGACCCCCGGAGCCTGCGACGCCCTGGGCTGCTGCTTTGATGCAGGTGCCAGTCAGAGCTGTATTTACCCTACCAGCGTGGAGGCGCGTGCGCTGGAGGACCTTGTTCAACAGCGCCGCGAGGCCCCCAGCCCTGCCGCCGCAGAGTCGCTGGCGCCAAGCAGTGCCGTAACAGGTCACCGCCTGGCGCCCCATACGTTCGCTTGTACGAGCCTGGTATGGCGTCTCGCCTGTGAGACCAAGTGGCTCAGCGACAGGGGCGTGAGTGCTGCAGGGGGGGCCAGCGCCGCTTGCCGATATGCAATGCCAGCCACGGGCCCAGAGATACGCCTCGGCATGACCTGGGGTATTGGCTGGCTCAACCTTCACAACTTGCTCGCCACGAACATCGCCGCCAGTGACTTGGGTCCGGTGCGCCTCGTGAGGCTCTGTGTGTGTGCCTGTCTGCACAGGGCTCAGTGTGCTGCTAGGCCTGACTTCCTGTGCTTTCTATGTACTCCTCCGGCCTGTAGCTGATAAGTTGCATCCAAGCATGTGTATGTATGGCTTGTATGCATGTATATATACGCCATGCGCAAGTGGTCCCTTGCCTGTTTCAGTGACGAAGTGCTGCCATGGACTGCGCTCATGCATGAGCAGGATCCGCCTGTTGCTTCACGGTCACTGGGCTCGTCTCCGTAAGCACGCATGCCGGGGCAGTCTCCTCCATCCTCCCTCAGCATGCGTGCTGACTGTGTGCACATGGGACGCAGGCCAACACCACTGGGCTACAGGTCATCTTCTATGGTGCGCGGTGTCTCGGCACTGTATTATCAGCTTTCATGACAGATGTGCTACGTTGTGAGCTTGCCCTGCACACCTAGATGACATTTGCCTGCATGGCTCTGTGCATCACGCAAGAAGGCTCGCTTCCAGTCCTCTGGGTGCACCAAAGAAGCTCTTTGCACCAATGGGGCATCTCAGCTGTGATTGACCTGTGGAACACCAGATTATCGAGCTGGATTGCCACGGCGCAGGCGACAGCATCACAGAGCACTTCATGGGCACCAGTGGCGGGCTGCCAGAGATGCAGAACAACAACGGCTCTGCAGTCAGCCCCGACATGGCGGCCGACGTCGCCGTGTGGAAGCGCAACTTCGGCTTCAGGTACCGCGCGGCGGTCGCCGCCATCTCTGGCGCGCCCCTGCATGGTCGCCAGCCTGCAACACGCCCGCCTGCTGGTTGCCAGCCTATCCCAAGGCCAACACAATGTCTTGCCTGAGGCCCCAGAACCGCCTGACCACGCTGCAGGCTGAAACCGTGGTCCCGCAGCGCTCCTGACCCCACATGCATGCTCTCGCAACGGGGCCCACACACTGGCGGCGCAGCGCAGGCGACCAGATCGGGCACCTGTGGTGGCGCCTGCTGAACGGCGAGCTGCCCGCCGTCAACCAGCCGGGCGCCGTGGTGGTGCTCATCGGTGCGCGCCACGCACCGCATGCCGCTGCACCTGTCGCGGCAGCACTTGCTGCGCTGCTTCGCTACATGGCTGGGAATGGTACCTTGCGCTTGAGCAGCTGTCCATGTGGCGCAAGCGCACGCCGCGTCCGGGCACAGTCGCGCTGCCACCGACAACGTGTGGCAGTGCCCAAGACCACACCTTCAGCTCAATAGCAACATGAAAGTCGGAGCGCATGGGGCCAAGAAACATGCTGCGAGCGCGATGGGTGGCATGCGCTAGAATCGGCCACCTGCCATGTGTGAGCGGCGCTGGACATGGGCATCGTCAGGCATACGCCCCATGCATGGATGATTTGCTCTGAATGTGAGTGATCACGTGCATGCGTAGGCACCAACGATCTGGGCGCCGCGGCTGACTGCGAGACCGCGACGGAGGCGGACCTGGTCGTTGCTGCGTGCGGACCCATCGCTGACAGGCCCGCCCCGTGCCCCATGCGAGCATGCGCTAGCTGGGTGGTCCTAGTCGCGATGGTGCCGCCACGGCAGTGGAGGGTTTCCGGTCACCTGCCATGCTGTCAGGCCGCTGCCTGGCAGGGCCTGCATGCAGCTGCAGGAGCATGTGGCTCTGTACTTGCTGAGCAGCACCTCAGGCCTTACAGCCTACAGCCCTAATACTATCTACGCGGACTGAGGCGCCTTGCTGGTACCCTGTCAGGCCCCGCTCACGACCGCGCATGGCGCCCGGCAGGGCGTGGGGGATGCTGCAGGTCATCCGCGCCGCGCTGCCGGGCACCCATGTGGTCCTGCAGGGCGTGCTGCCGCGCGGCGCAGCGCTCGCCGGCCGCGACATGTTCACCTGGCCCAACCGCTTCACGGCCGCCATCGCTGCGCTCAATGCGCAGTACGAGGCGCGGCCCTGCTGCAGTCACCGCGAGCAACCACTTGACCATGTTTTGCGGTGTGCAGCGGAGGACAGGGTATGGCTAAGGCGCTAGCGTCCGGCTGTCATACGCTGAGCCGATTCGAGGGACACTGAAGAAGGGATGCCACAGGTGCACTCTGCTATCAGTCATGTCATGATGATGTCAGGCAATGATTGCTGGACGTGATCCGCGCCTATGCAATCTCGAGGTCCATCTTGGGGTTCATGCGGGACGTTGCAGCGCTTTGCGGTGGCGGACCCGATGATCCACTACGTGGACTGCGGGGAGCGCTTTGTCAACCCAGACGGTGTTGGCATCGTCAAGGTATGCTCATGCAGAGGTCAACGTTGTCAGCAGCTCCCGACACATTTACAACATTTTCACGAACGTATTTGCACAGCCTCACAACAAACATGCGCTAAACTGGATTCCTGCAGTGCGTACCTCGGTGCTCGTTTCGGCGGGTGCTTAGCATGTTTGTTCAACAGTATAACTTGCACGCGCCCAGCTTGGAGGCTGCTGCACTGTGGCGCCGCTGTTTGCCCAGGAAGCTGAGCCCGGCGCGCGCGTAGGCACTCTTGAAGGACGGCCTGCACCCGCACGCGCCCGGCCTGGAGATTCTGTCGCGCTGCGTGGCGCCGCTAGTCGCCCAGTTCACCGGTGCCGCAATCGTCGCCGCGGATCCGGTCCTCCCCTTCATGGCCGCGCCCAGCCCCGCACTGCCAACCCTGAACCTGGTCGGCGTACCGGCGGGCGCGGCGCCGGCGATGCAGCGCCGCCTGCCAGCGGTGCGACGCCGGGGGCTGCCTCGGCCGCTGCCGCTCTCTCACCTGCTGAGGCATCAGGCGGGCCGCACAGCGTTTTTGCGAGTGCGCCCGAAGCGCGGTGGGGCTCCCGCGGGAGTGCTGTGGCGAATGCTGGTGCTCCCGCACCAGCGGCGGCACTGGCGTCCAGGAGGCGGGGGGGTCAGGGGATGCCTGAGTGACTGCATGTCAGGGCCAAATGAAGCTCGGTGCGTGGCTGTAACTTTCGGGTAGTGCGGCGCATGCTCGTGCGGCGGGGGCAGAGCTGTGTGCAGCTGATGGGGCCTGGCCCAGATAGCTATGGGGCCGTCAAGTAGCAGGGCGCCTGATGCATGGAAGGACTGCAACTGTGCTGGGCGTCAGGAGTTTGTGGCTGCATGCCACGTCAACAAGTCAGAGCTTGTATGATGTGGGAGCTGGGGGCACTGTACTGTATGGAGTTAAGAGACAGAGCCAGCATGCCTGCATGCTCACGTCGCCCATAGTGCAGACTTGCTGCCGCTCCTTCGACATGGGCGCAATCAGCACCATGCGAGGCATCAGCCTAGTCATGTGTGCAGGAGTCTCCCGTAGCTGATGCTCTCCTATGTCGCCATGGAAAGGAACATGCCTGTATTTTTTGACCCTGGCGCGCACACTTAACTGCACTTGCAGCCCTCTCGGTGCTCTACGTCCTTGATATGAACAAAAGTACATTCAGACACGCGCAATTAACTCTGCATGGCGTCCACAAAGTCAACATGAATGGAGGGATGCCATGCGGGCGCAGAACTGCATCCTTGTGTCATGCACAGGTGCATGGTGTCATGTCAGCAGGTGCACCCAGCACCTCTCACCTGGCTCTCACACCCTAGAGTGCAGGGCCTTGTCCCAGGTTCGCCTCATGCCCTGCCTGAGCTCTGTGGGGGCTAGGGTGTGCCACAGTACAAGGTTCAGCTTAAGAAGGGAAAGCAAGACAGTCCCAGGCTAGTTATACAGGATCGAACCAGTCTGACCTCAGAAGCACGCCTCAGCAACATGGCCTCCACTGCCATCAGCTTCGCCGTGCTCGCTGTGCTTGCTCTGTGCGGACAGAGCGCGTTCGGCCGCGGCCTGTTGCAGGCGCCTGTCAGCGGAGCTGCGAACGCCACGGCCGCCTCCAGCACCGCGACGGCGACTTCGGGGCCGGGCTCGATCTACTGCCAGGTGTGGGCGGGCGCCTGCCCGCGCCGATGAGCTGCTCATGCCGAGTAGTGGCACATGCGCTTCGCGAGCGCACACTTTTCCACAGCATGATGCCCTGTTGTGCAAGCATGCGAGCCGCAATGTATTGCGCGGACGTACTGTGCGGAGACAGGGGCCGGATCCGCACTTTAGAACACCTAGCTAAACTGACGAGCGCGCTGTTTATGGCTGCGCAGGTCTGTGCGGACAGCTGCCCGGCCACCACGGAGACCGACAATGACAACATGTTTCTGACGCCTGCCAGGCCCCACACGCCGACGCCCTCAACAGCGTGATCACCGAGAACAAGGTTTCACTAGCGAACACGGCCGCCAGTGCGGGAACATCGTTCACAGGCACGCCCTGCTCGGGCTTGTTTCGCAGCAGGCATGCCCCCGACAGTTCACCAGCCTGCCTGTCTGCATGCGGTGCAAATTTTGAGCTCATGCTCGCTTCGGGCGCGGAGAGGCTACGGGCCAAAACCTGCCCACCGTGAGCACACTCACGGCGCCACTCACGAATGCGGCGTCCACCGCCGCCAGCGGCGCCGCCAGCGGCGTCAGCGGCGCCCTCAGCCTGCTCCCAGGCGCCGCGGCAAGCGCACTGGACGCGGCCTCTGCCGGGGCATCAAGCGCTGCGAGCGCTGTGTCGGCGCTGCCGGCAACAACCTCGGCCGCGCTCAGCGGGGGTGTCAGCGCCCTCACATCACTGGGCTAGGCAGAATGCATACGTGCAATTTCTGGGCCGCATGTTCCATAGATAGAGCTGTATATTACTTAAGTGCCTGCATGTCTCTATGTTTGTGAGGGCAGGCAGGCAATAAACATCCAACAACACGTACAGACAAACGGTCATGGTGTAATCCCGGAGTCTGGAATTCTATACTCTGCATATGAATTATGTAACAGCCGTGTCATCGCCTGCTTCATAGTGCTCTGCATGGCGTAACCCTGCATGAGGGTTGCTGGGCATCGCTGGCTCAGCAAGCTTGCTGTTCTTCAGAAAATAACACCTCTCTCTGTTCTCTCTTTTGTAAAACAGGAATTGCGGCCACTCTTGTACAGGACTTGCAGACGTGAGGCGTGATGGGTGCCTGTCCGGAGCCGCGCTCTGGCCGGCAGTTCGTGGGCTACGACAACTTCAAGCGGTCAAATCCACTCACGGACAGGTTCAAAGTGCGCTGCACCTGGTTTGCGTACTAGTTGCAAGACTCTTGGCGCTCAGAGGTTGTGGACTCACACACCTGATGCGCCCCGCCAGGTGCTGAAGTTCCACCATATTGAGTGGTGGTGTGCAGACGCGACCAGCACGCACAAGAGGTGCGTGCGCACGCCGCGTCAGCAGCCAGTCTGAGTCATGAGCGAAGCTGCGCTGGCCTGAGCAAGCGTAGAGCAGAGCTCTGTGCTCACACCGCTGACTGGAAGCCGCCTGCAGGTTTAGCTGGGGCCTGGGCATGCGCGTTGTCGCCAAATCTGACCTGTCGACCGGCAACAGCGTGTTTGCCAGCTACGTGCTGCAGTCCAACGACTTGGTGCGCTTTTGCTGCCTGCACTCGCCATGCACCAGTTGTGGTGCTAGCCTTCAGCAGTCGTGAGCAGCTCGTGGTGCGTGTGGGAGTCATTGCAACTTCTTTTAGACGCACGGCCTGCTGTGGCCAGCCTGGTGTCGCACTGCTGACCAGCTGTGTGCAGTTTGTGTTGCAGCGTGTGACCCGTGTTGCTTAAGAAGTTGTAGTTGCTAAGGATTTCCTGTGCAGGCCTGCGCTGTCACGCTCCTGACCACCATGGCCCTGTGCACACTCGTTAACGCTGTTACTATCTCATGTCTGTGCTGATGATAGTGCGCATGCGTGCTACAGGTGTTCAGCTTCACCGCGCCGCTGGCCCGGGAAGCGCCAGCGGTGAAAGACGCTGCCGCCGCGGCTGCCGTGCCAGGGCGATGGTTCGACCCAGGCGCCGCGCACGAGTTTCTGGCGGCGCACGGCCTGGGCGTGCGCGCTGTCGGTGTGGCTCCTGGGTCTGCAACAAGTTTCGTTGACTGTCGCTAGCCGTGTGCTGGGCAGTCAGGGTCACAAGCTGCACGCGCTTTCATTTCTGCAGGCGCGCCAACTGTATGGTGAGGCTGTCCGTGCTGCGCAGGCGTTCTCGTGGAGGACGCGCGGGCGGCGTACGAGATCGCCGCGGCCAACGGCGCGCGCGGCGCCCTGGCGCCGCAGCTGCTGCACGACGCGGCCAGCCGCACGTCGCAGACGGTCGCCGAGGTGGCGCTGTACGGCGACGTCGTGCTGCGCTTTGTCAGCGGCTCGTTCCAGGCGCGGCCGGGCGCCTCGAGAGTTTTGCATGGCTGCCTACTGGAATCCGATGCGTGTAATGCTGGTGCTATGCTTGAAACATGTTGGGCTCCTGCCGCTGCGGTGGGAACGAGCGTTGCTGCAGTATGTTTGCAAGCTGCATCAGGCGTGGCCAGGTGGCGTGCTGGCGCTGCTTGTCTAATCACACAGGACCAGCTTTTTCTGGAAAATGTAGGTAGTAATTTGTAGGGCATGCGCCGCTGCAGGGCCCCTTCCTGGCTGGCTACGCGGCGGTAGAGGGCGGCGCGGGCCGCAGCTACGGCCTGCAGCGGCTGGACCACGCGGTCGGCAACGTGCCGCGGCTGCTGGAGGTCGCTGACTACATTGCGCAGTTCACCGGCTTCCACGACTTTGCCGAGTTCACTGCCGAGGCGCGTCGTGCTGTCCTCTCGCACACACCATCCTGGCGGCTTTGCATGGTGCATGACATGTCGTCAGCTTTGCGCGGCGCATGATGACTTGTGTCCTCACCTTGCGCAGCGCAGCGCATCATGGCCTGTGTTCTCACCTTGCGCCGCGCAGCGCATCATGGCCAGCGTCCAAATCACATGCAGGCGAGCGCAATCTTGCCGCACATGTGTGCATGCATGCATGCTCTTCACATGGGCATACTCTTGCGGTTGCGGCTGAATGATAGGCATGCACGGCAGTGCCAGCATCTCATGCCGCGCGTGCAGGACATCGGCACGCTGGACTCAGGGCTGAACAGCATGGTGCTGGCATCCAACAATGAGATGGTGCTCCTGCCGCTCAACGAGCCGACATTTGGCACGCGGCGCAAGTCCCAGATTCAGGTGCGGCGCGTCAGGAGCGCATGTGGCCCTGAGGCACCGCGGGCAGCTTGCGAAGACTTGAAGAGGAGGGGGTACTCTTAGAACCGAGGGCAGTGTGTGAGAAAGCGCGCACTGCCTAGTCGGCTTTGACGTGTGGTGCACATGTGCTAGCAGAGCACTGCAAAGGAAATGTCTGCCAGCAGGTGCAGCAGCGCCATGAGGTGGTAGCTGCCCACGAGGGCGCCATGCATGTGCCAGCGCCTTGTTGTCACCCAAGTGCAGCAGGCTCATTGCTGCGGCGCGCACAGACATACCTGGAGCAGAACGGCGGGCCGGGCCTGCAGCACTTGGCGCTGAAGACGGACGACATATTTGCCACGCTGCGCGAGATGCGCGCGCGCACCGACCAGGGCGGCTTTGACTTTATGCCGCGCGCGTCGCCAGACTATTACCGGTGCGTGTTCTGGAAAAGGGGCCTGACTGTGTGGCGGATGCTGTGCGCTAGGCTGTCTGCTTAGGTAATGACTGCTATTCTGGGTCTGGAGGCTGTTGCAGATTATCAAGCGTGTGCTGCAAAGGGTGTGCAGATGGTGTGCAAGAGCTCCAGCTACAAGACACCCGCGACGTGCTGCTGGCCTGCACGCAGCCAGGACACCTCATATGGACTAAAGTTACTCCTGACATGGCGCTTGTTACGGGAAGTGATGGCGTGTGCCTGCGTGTCCGCGCAGGAGGCTGCAGGATAAGGTCGGCGATGCGCTGAGCGCGGCGCAGTATGTGGAGGCGGAGGAGCTGGGCATCCTGGTCGACAGGGACGACCAGGCGCGCCCGGGCCTCTGCACCTCTTGGCACTGCAAAGGGTGTGCGAGTGTGCGTCCAGGTTGGCGGTTGTGTAGATCTGTTCAATGTGTCTGTTATATAATTTGTTGAGTGCGCCTGTGTGTACAAGGGGCAGATGCATGTCTCACACGCCGGGCGCGCCCGCGAGCTGCCTGCTATCGCTGTAAACGAGATGGATAAAGGGTTCCGTGGCTAGCATTGTGGCTGCCATGCCGCCGTACCCAACCTATACAGAAAGTTGGTTGAGGGTTTGCTGTACAAAAGAACGCGCTGCTGCTGCTGGTGCTGTCGCAGCGCATGCTGGAAAAGGCATGCTGCGAGCGTGGTGTTCCGCCACGCAGGGCGTCCTGCTGCAGATCTTCACCAAGCCGCTGTCGGACCGGCCGACCGTGTTTGTGGAGATCATCCAGCGCATTGGCTGCGAGCGCGAGCTGCGCGACGCGTCCGGCCAGCTCGCGCGCGACGCGCGCGGCGCGCCGGTCGTCGAGCAGGCCGGCGGCTGCGGCGGCTTTGGCAAGGGCAACTTCTCGGAGCTGTTCAAGAGCATCGAGGACTTTGAGCGCACGCTGAAGGTGTGAGCGCCGCGGGCGCGGCGTCCGTGCTTGCGCGCGGGAGCCTGACCCCGGACAGGCGCGTTGCGCCCCGCGTGTGTGCCGCGGCTCTTCAACCAGGCCCGCGGCTGTAGCAGTGTCGGCAAGTTAGGGCAGTTTTGGTGGGAGCCACTTCGGCCTGTGTAGTGTGAGCGCACGTTCGACGTATGGTCCGCTTAAGTAGTGTAAGCGCGCATGGGAGGCGTGGACAATGGCATAAGGCACAATTTTGGTGGAGCGTGAGAGGAAGCAATAGATGAGGGTCTCTGCTGGAGTTCAGACACCATGTGTACATCAGCAGTAGCATCGAGACAGTCTTGTTTGTCGGGATTGATGCTCAAAGTGTGTGCTGCGTAGTCACCTCATGTGGTAAGTTGACAAGCAACTGTGGTGCTCACTGCAAAGGTCCTGTATTGATTGCTTAACGCATGCTGTAGACGTGACCTGGCAATCACTTAGCATGCGTTATTGTGCAGGAGAGTTGTTGTGCAGGGTAGCATGAGAACAGTGGACTCCTAAGCTATGTAATGTGCCGGATCAGTGTTCCACGGTTAACATAAGCCTCAAGTGAATTGACAGGGCATGTGGGTGTGCTTTGAAGTGATCAATTGCGATCCTGCGGCCAACCAGCTGTGCAGTGCGGTTGGGTTTTTTCTATCTGCAGACTACTCAACTCAAAGCTGACGCTTCATTTCGATCCGCAAGTTGTCTGGATCTCTCAGTTCCTCTCAGTTCCTCCTAGTTCACGGGTGAACAGAGTGATCTGTCACACGCAACACGAGCCGCTGCAGTGGGACACTACGGGAAAGATCTGCGTGCTGTATCTGCACCTCTGCACGTGCGCTTAGCAGCTGCAGGAGAGTCGGCGGTAGCCTTGCGCCGTGGCCTTCTATCACGTCCGCTTGGCTCAGCTGCTGCTTGCGCGTGTTCTTCTTCGCTGCGCACGCACGGGCCTGACGCCTCGGCCTCCTAGCGCGTGCGGGAAGAGAGTGCTGCTGAGTTCAGGCAGCACGCGCCTCGTGCGTGCAGCTGCCACGGCATGCTAGATGGCTTGCCTGATCATGCGCGCTAGGGCACCCTGCACACCGCTTGAGGTGACATCCTCCCAGGCGTGAAGTTCTGCACCGCCGCCGCGTCAGCACACGCTATGGCTGCCACGCCGTCCGTGCTGGCGGTGGTGCTGGGGCACAACCGCAGCAAAGCGCGCACGCTGCAGGTGAGTCAGACTGGCCGCGGCCGGCGGGAACTTGCGCGCACTGGCCCCCTGCAGTGCAACTGAGCGCTGCTTTGCAGTGTGCCCCTTGTTGGCCCCTCCGCCTGGCGGCTGCGGGATGCCACTACCATGTGGTGACCCCTGTAGCTACCGCACCGGGTCATGGCGCCCTCGCCTTCATGCAATCTGCGCCTGCAGGTGGTGCTTAGCTGCGAGGAGGCTGCGGAGCACCTGGCGGCCGCCAGCGCGACGCGCTGCGCTCTGCCGGCCGTGCTCGGGCTGCCGCTGGTGATGGTGCCCCTCGGCGAGGACCTGCGTCAGCCAAACAAAGGTTCGTTAGCACTGCACACGGCGCTGTGCGTGCACACGTGCCGGTGACGACGCTCCCTCACGCGCCATGCCCTGAAATGTGGCCCAGCGCCTTTGGTCAGGCAGCGTGTGGCGCCCTGCCTGACAGCGAGGCGCTGAGGCCGCTTGGGGCTGCGCGCAGCGGCGACCTATCTGCTGGCCGCGCCCGCGACCGGCACGCCGCCGCACAGCGTGGGCGGCACGGTGCTCGTGCTGCGCGCCGACCTGCGCGACTTTGCGCTGCGCGACTACCACCGCTGGTGGGCGTTCCTGTCCGAGACGCTGCTGCCGCTGTACGTCGTGCGCCCGGTGCACCCCATGTGCCGGCTTCCTGGTAGGGCGGGGCAGGGGCTGACGTCGCGCAAGTGGAATGTCTGCTCGGGCTGTGTTAGTGACGCTGGTGCTGGCACTTGGCAGCACGTAAGCTTGTTATTTCCTGGGGTATGACTGTGCAGATGCACTCGCAGGACGACCGCGACCGGGCCGCGGTGCTGGACCGCTGCGCGCCGGCCTGCCTGCGCTTTGTGGCCGGCCTGGCCGACGGCGCGCGGCGGCGGCACGCGCACCTGCTCGACACCGCCAGGCCGCCCAAGGCCGCGTCCCCGGACACGCCGCGCTCGGTGTTGCCGTGGCGGCGCTCGCTCTCCAGCCCGGCGTCCACCTACATCTCGCCGAGCGGCCCTGCCACGGAGCCGCCCCTGTGCGAGGCAGCGGCCACAGCGGCCGCGCTGCTGGCGCACAAGGACCAGCCGGGCACGAAGTGGGGACCCTCCGGGCCACAGTGGGGTCACCGCGAGCCAGCCGAAGCTGCGTGCTGCGCCGACGCCGCCTGGTTCCGCCAGCGCCTGGCGTCGAACTGCGTGGTGTGAGCGGCAGTGCGACACGCAGGCTTGCCTTTGCCGAGTCTCCATCAGACCTTGGCAGCTCGTCCGCGCGCTTTATGCGGCAGCGGCTGCAGCTTGCAGGATCTCTTTGCTGGCGCCTGACGAAGCGCCGTGCGTGGCACCATTGAGAGGAGGGGCTGGTGCCGCGCGGGCCCTGCGCGGCAGCACATGCTGCCCGCCGGGCGGCGCGCCGCTCCGCTCTGCCGGAGCTGCCTGACCCGCCCGTACCCATTCTCGTCCACGCGTGGGATGGGGGTGGTGCTACAGCCTGAGAGCATTGTCGCAGGACTGGCGAGCATGTGCCTAGCATTGCTGAGGTAGGTGCATGAGGTTGCATGCTCGGCAGGGCACACGCGGAACAGCCAGCCAGCGCTGAGCGACAAGTCACTGGGCTGCTGAACTTGATTGGCAGATTTTGCTTCAGAGTCAGAGTAGGCATTTTGCGAGAGGGGCAGGCTTGCCGCTTTAAGTAGGTTGGGACCGCTTTAAGTAGGTTGGGACTGGGGTGCAGATTAGGGCCTGGGGTGCCGAGTAGACCTTGGCTGCAGGCAGCCTTTATGTTTGGGAGGGTGCTGCTTCACTGTTTTCCGCTCCGTCAGACACGCCACTGCTCATCATCGCTCATTGGGCGTCCAGGTGCATTTTTGGCTGGCTTGTACTTGCTGTCTGCTTGCTCGTCTTGTTCTGGCTCGCCTTTTTGCTGTCGCTTGTACCACTTTCATCAGGTGTGTTTGATGCGCTGCATGCTGAGGAGCATCGCGCGGCCGAGCTATGCGGCAGTGTTACATACGCTCCTATCCTGACCTTGCATGGCGACCCTGGTTCTCCGGTCGGCCTTCACACCCAGCCACACTCCTCCAGCGTATGGCAGCAGCAACCCGGACTGTACAGGTAGTACCCACGATCACTGCGTGCATGGGCAGACTCCCAGCATGCGGAGCATCAGTGCAGCACCCGCGGCGTCCTCAGCGGCACCTCCAGCTCCCCGCCAGGGCAACCTTGGCTCAGACAGCACTCCAGCGCGGCGGCGAGCTCGACGACGGCGGCGTCGCCGCCCGGCGGCCCGACAAGCTGCAGGCCCACGGGCAGCCCGGCCGCCGTGCGGCCGACCGGCAGCGCCAGCGCCGGCACCGGCGCGAGCGACCACGCCGACGCCATGAGCAGCCACTCGGAGTAGTTGCTGAAGCGCACGCCGCCCACCTCCGCCAGCCACCTGCGTCGAGGGCCAGCGCAGCGCGCTCGCTGGGACAGCCGCGCCGGTCTGCAAGCAGCCAACCTGAGCATTAGCTCACCGTGCTGGTACCTGCTTTCTCCCTGAAGTGCATGCCTGTTTCGTCTGGTCAACACAGGAAGCTCATGAAGGTTGGCGCAGCCGCGGCAGGTCACCCCCCTCGCGCTCAGATATGGGGGCGGCGAAGCCCCACCGGGCAGAGCAGCAGGTCGTGGCACGGGGTCGGCGAGCCCCCGGGGTGGCGGCGCGCCTGACGTCCACGTCAAAAGGCGCCGCCATGCAGGCCGGGCAGAGCAGCAGGTCGTGCGCGTCAAAGAAAGCGCGTACGCGCGCGACCAGCGCCGCCTGCGCCGCCGTCGCGGCGGCCACCTGCGCGCGCGTCCGATGCGCTGCCTGCATGCGCCTGCTGACACAGGGATGACCGTCCTACCTGACCGTGCCGCACACGCTGAGAGGGCATGACATGGTCCACCGCCCCACAACCACCCGGCCACGGCCTAGCCCTGTGTGCTGCGGTTTCTAAGGAGACGCTGGCTAAGCAGCACGCACGACGTGACCTCTTTTGTAGTGCGCGTGAGGTCGAAGCCGTGGCATCCAGGAAAGCCACTTGGCTGCATGACCCTGGTGGCAATTGTGACAGGAGCCATGGCGGGTGCTGACCTCGGCGCCCGTCTGCCGCAGGCCCGCCTCAATCTGCCACACCAGCTCGGGCTTGATCAGGTCACGCGCCTCCAGCAGCGGCGCGGCGTCCGCAAACCGCGCCGCGCGCAGCGTCTGCCGCAGCGCCGGGCGCATCGGGCCCCCGCACTCATCGTCCGCCCCGCCCGCGAGCAACGCCATGCTGTGGCATTGAGGCACCAAGGCCAGTGCGCACTGCAGTCAAGCGCGCGCCCAGGCGGCATAGGGTACATGGTACAGGGCATAGTGTGTAATACCCTAATCATTGCGCGCCTGGAACGTGGCAGCGGCGTCGTGCAGGTCCGGGCAGGCGTCGACCAGCTCGGCGCCCAGCTCGCGGAAGCGCTCGGCCGCGGCGCGGCACAGCGCGGCCGCTCCGGCTCCACCGGCGCAATGCCGCCAGGTCGGGCGTGAAGGCGACGCGCCAGCGGCGGCCGCGGCCGCGGCCGGGCGGCGGCGCCGGCGTGGCACAGGCCTCGTCGGGCGTCGAGCATGTGCTGGGGTGCCCTGGCACCCCTGTCACCGCGCCCAGCGCGTGCGCGGGCGCAGACTGGGCGGGCCGCAGGTCGTCCCGGGACCCTAGCGCCGCACCCGCGGCCGCGGCCGCCGCGAACGAACGCGCCGGCGGCGGGCACGACTGCGGGTCTCTGCTGGCGTCCAGCGCGAGCGCGAGGTCCGCCACGCAGCGCGCCATGGGGCCGCTGAGCAGGTGCACGCCGCCGCCTCCAGCTGCGGCCGCGGCCGGGCCCGCGCAGCGCTCCGGCACCACGCCCGGCGAGGGCCGCATGCCGACCACGCCGCAGAAGGAGGCGGGGATGCGCAGCGAGCCGCCCAGGTCCGAGCCGGTCGCCAGCCAGGCCTGCCGCCGAGCAGGGCGGTGCTCAGTGCGTTGCTAGGGTGGGCAGGGTAGGGTGACGCTCCTCGGGGGCTCAAAGTGCAACCAGCGCTGAACGCGTGGCAGAAGCTGTGGCAAAATATATGAGCCGTGAGGGCGCCTACTGACAGCATGAGCCATGCCGCAGGGGGCGAGCGGGGGTGCAGCAGCGCGCAGGCTGCCGAGGGAGGGCCTGTTCGCGCCTGCCCGGCCGCGAGCGCAGCCGCGAAGCCGCCCGAGGACCCGCCGGCGGTCTTGCGCGTGTCCCACGGGTTGCGCGTCGCGCCAAACACCCTGCAGCCCTGGCCATGTCCTGGCTGGTATCACCGCGCTCGAGCAGAGGAGCTGGTGCAAGTGGCATCTGGCCCGAGTCAGCGTGTGATACACGCATGCAAGGCATGCTCTTGACCACAGTCCCGACTTGCACCAGAACAGGGCGTAGGCGGACAACACGGCATCGTGACAAGAGCTCAGGTCCACGGAGACATCTGCATGCATGCATGCGCCAAATCACACCCGCAATCCAAACATTCTGATGGCCTTACAGCGCTTGTGGTGCTTGTGCTGACTCAACAGTTGTGGTTGGTACGCCACCCGCAAACATGTCAGCATGGCGGCGGCCCGCACTCGTTGAACGTGTTGCCGCCCGCCCCAAACTCGGGCGTGTTGGACTTGCCGATGATCAGCGCGCCGTTGGCCTCCAGCACCTCGACCATTGGGTCGTCAAAACTCGCAATGCGGTCCTTGTAGAGCAGGCTGCCCTGCGCGGTTCCGTCTCAAGTGTGCTGGAGAGTTTGGACCCTCGTGCTGGGTGTCCTTGACAACAATCGGCAGGCCTGCGCGTGCATGAGCCCGCGCTTGTTGTCTGCACCCTCGCACTGTGTTTCTAAGCACGCCAGCTGCTGCATTTGGTCTCACCGTAAAGGTAGCCAGGGCCGGGCGCCGTCGGGGCTGGCCGCTGCATGAGCTCTTGCGCTTTTGCACGAGCCCGCTCAAAACAGCGTATGGGCACAGCGTTCAGTGCAGCGTCAGTCTCCTGCAGTATGTGCAAGTGCGTTCAACTGCAATAGTGACTCGCCGTCCAGCTCAGGAAACACCAGAAAGCAAAGCCTCACCTGTATGCGAGCCTCAGCAGCATCTATGAGCTGCAGCGGCGTCACCTGCGAGGATAGCGTATCAACGTGAGGCGCCACCCCGCCCATACAAGACCGGCAAGAGCGCAAACACCTCACCTGACCATCCTTCAAAAGCCGAACCGCTTCCACAGCAGACAAAGTCCACAGCGGTTTGTCCATCGCGTCAGACATACCTGGAAAGTGCGCACTGAAGGAAGCAGTGCGGCAATGCCGCATGCGCTCGCCAGTGCGGTCTCGTAACCCTGTACTTTGTTGGGGTTTCAGAGCAAGGCTGTGGATGAGCAGAGAGCGCCAACTAGGAGCGGGGAGAGGAGAGAGCTGCTGCTGCACGATGGTTTCCACAATGCTGCAGGCCTCCTGCAGCACTGGCGCCGCAAAGGCTGCCAGCCGGACGAGCTGGGCTGCATCTGCTCCGTGCCGTGCGGCGCGGGCGCTGGTTCGTTGTGCAAACCTGCTCGCTAGGTCACGGAGCAAAACTGCAGTGCCTGGATGCAAGCGTTGGTGCCTGCAGAGCATGGCATTGGGGGCAGCGGACGCATGCGACCATATCCAAGCTCTGTGCAGCCTCATAGGGAGGCTGTTTCTTGGTGCAGGTGCAGACCGTCCGCGCGGGTGGCGCGCCCTCTGCGCACGTCGCGCACACCTCGCGGAGCGTCCGTGCGCAGGTATCATTGATGTGCCACTTCACCGCCGCATGCCCGCGTTGCCCACCCCAGCATCGCTGTTTGCCTTATAAAGCCTGTATCTCCAAGACATGCTGGCGGCACCACTGTCTAGCGAACCGAACCGGCAGTTGGCTGGGCGTGGCAGGCAGTGGCTGTGGAGGAGAAGACCGCCGCGCCCGCGCAGCAGTCGAGCGAGTATGACATGGTCACGCTGACCTCCTTCCTCTTCAAGGCGCGCTCGGCCTTGCTGTTGGCCCTGGCTGTGCCGGAGCGCTGCGCTGAGCGCCAGACCGTGAATCGCCTTGAGCGCGCCTCTCGGCAGCCCTGCCGTTGCTTGCAGGCTGGAGCCACACGGGGAACCTGGAGTGGCGACCGCAGCCAGTCGCCCCCGTTACCCGCTGGCTGGTCTGCTGTAGCGCACAGAACGCGCCGTAATCTACCGTGGACTATTCTCTCAAGACGTGCAGCTTGAATGCACGCTGTTGAAACACGGCTGACAAGGGGCTGCCAGGACGCATCGCTGAGGCAGCCGCCTGTCCACGCACACAGCTGTGCGCTTGGGACCTGATCAGGCAGACTCAGAGAGCACGGGTGCCTGCCTTGACCCTGACCCTGACCCTGCCTGCGCCGCCGCGCAGGAGGAGATCAAGGGCACGATCGACGGCGAGCTGGCCATCGTGCTCAGCTCCATCGCCGTCGCGTGCAAACAGATCGCGTCGCTGGTCACGCGCGCCGGCATCTCGAACCTGACTGGCCTGGCCGGCGCCGCCAACATCCAGGCGCGGCCGCCCAGCGGCGGCCGCCGTGTATGGCCTGCTGCGAGCGCCAGGCGTAAAACCGCATGACGTGCCCATCTGGCCAGCACAGCCCCATCCCCACATGCAAGCGTTCTTGCTCAGTCAGCCGTCCCCGAACGGCCGCTCGGTGCGGCAGCAGCCCGGGTGGGCGCCCCACGCGCGCGCTGGGCGAGGACCAGAAGAAGCTAGATGTGCAACTCGTTCACTGCCGGCCTCGAACGGCCGCCCGGCGCTGCAGCAGCTTGGTGCGGCAGCAGCCAAGGAGGCGCGTGGGAAGAAAAAGCTCCTGCGCGGGCGCGCAGGGCGAGGATCAGAAGAAGCTGGACGTGGTCAGCAACGAGGTGTTCTGCAACGCGCTGCGCAACAGCGGCCGCACCGGCATCATCGCGTCCGAGGAGGAGGACCTGCCCGTGTCGGTGGAGGAGACGTACTCAGGCGTGGCGCTACCCTGCCCTAACCCTACCCTTGTGCATCCGCCAGGCCCCGCCTGCTTCCGCGCCTCTCGGTGTGCGGGCGACCGCTCGCTCCTCGGCCGCGATAGCGTGTGCGATAGAGCGGCGCGGCGTGCGCGTGCGGTGTGCGGCTGGGCGTGCCTGCGTGCGCGCAGGCGGATGATGCGGGGTGGGCGCGCGCAGGCAACTACGTGGTGGTCTTTGACCCGCTGGACGGCTCGTCCAACATCGACGCCGGCATCTCCACCGGGTCCATCTTCGGCATCTACGCGCCCAGCGAGGAGTGTGCGATCGAGGTGCCCGCCTGCACTCTTGTGCCCGGCACATTAGACCCGATTCGTGTCCCGCGCCTTGTGTGCAAGAGATCAGAGAGTTTGTGACATGGAGTGTTAGGTCTCAGTACCACAGCGGTGCAACTGCTTGCGCCCCAATAGCCTGTGAGCTGTCTATGAGAGTGCAGCGCGCGCGACGGGCCTGCGGGACGCGCGCACCGCCGGGCGCGCATGCGACGCAGTGCGCAGGCGGCTTTTGCGTGGAAGCGATGCTCTCTCCACGCGCCCCTTGGCAGCACACACCTACCCTAGACCTAACCTATTAGGGTTGCGCACCAGGACATGGACAACCTGGAGAAAATAATGCCTTTGGTGCAACGCTCTCCCCATGGCAGCACACACCTACCCCAACCCTACAAGGGGCGCCGCGCCAGGACATGGACGACCCGGAGAAGATGATGCAGAACTGCGTGCTCAACGTGTGCCAGCCGGGCAGCAGCCTGCTGGCCAGCGGCTACTGCCTCTACTCCAGCTCCACCGTGCTGGTGCTGACCATCGGCCACGGCGTGTGGGGCTTCACGTACGACAGCCAGATCGGCGAGTTCGTGCTGTCGCACCCGGACCTCAAGGCGCGCTGCGCAGCCGCGCCGGGGCGTGTGCTGCCTGCGGCCCGGTGGGAACAAGCCAGGTATTATAGTCAGACAGGTGGGTCGTGCTGTTGAACCCGGACCTCAAGACGCGGCCGCGCAGCCTTGCGCGGCCGCAGAAGCAGCTACCGCAGGCCGTCTGTTGCTTGCGGCTTGGTGGTGACAGCTCCCAGCGCAAATTTGCCTGCTCATCACTTATCGGGAGGCGGGCTGCGTGCCGGCTGCTGCGCGCTGGAGATTCCGGTGACCAGCTCTGGCTGGTTGCGAAGCGTCTGGCAGAGCTTCTCCGTGACACTCCTGGTTGGTGTGGGGCCGGATTTCAGCCTCTTGGCTGCTTGCGTGCGCGTCAGCACCGCCAGTGTCAAGCGGCGCGGCGCGCGGCGCCTAACCCTACCCTAGCGCAGGTGCCGCACGAGGGCAAGATCTACGCGTTCAACGAGGGCAACTACCAGGGCTGGGAGCCCGGCCTGCGCGAGTACATGGACTCGCTCAAGGACGCCGGTAAGTGGGGCGGCAAGCCGTACAGCGCCAGGTGCGCGCCCATACGGTTAGGTTTAAGACCCTACGCTCAGGCGGCAGCGCGCTGCGCGATCCTTGGTTGTCTTGGCGGGCTGCGCAGCGCTGGGTTGCCTCCTGGATGATCCCTCTGCGGGGTGCACAATGCCTGCCCACTGACGCCCTTGGCGCATGTGCAAGCAGCCCCGCCTGCTCGCACTGGGTGTCCCACCTGCACTGCTGTCTTGCTGCCTTGCTCAGCGCCTGGCCCAGACAGCGCAGCATACGGACCCAGAGCCTCGCGGGCACGGGGCCTGAACTGCCTCACGCCGCCAGGACTGCGCAGCAGCACACGGACCCAGAGCCTGCGGGCGCGGGGCCTGAACCGCCCCACGACACAGATACTCTAACCCTACACTATCTACCCTATACCATATACCTTACACCCCTAGCTCAACGGGCGCAGGTACATCGGCTCGCTGGTGGGCGACTTCCACCGCACGCTGCTGTACGGCGGCATCTACGGCTACCCGGGCGACGAGCGCAACCCGACCGGCAAGCTGCGCCTGCTCTACGAGTGCGCGCCGATGTCCATGATCATCGAGCAGGCGCGCGCCCCCACCCCCGGGTGGTACATGCATGCTTGGAGCGCCTTCGAGCTCGCGCAGAGATCGCCCGCCAGCGCAGCGCCCCGCGCGCTTGTGCCGCTCCTGCCGCGCGCCCGGCCGCCGCCGCGGCCCGCGGCGCTCGCGCGCGCCGCGCGCGGCACGCAACGGGCGCAGCCGCGCTCGGGCGGGCAGCCGCCCGCAGCTGATGCCGCTCTGCCGGCCGCGCGCGCCAGGCGGGCGGCGTGGGCTCCACCGGCCGCGGGCGCGTGCTGGACGTGATGCCGGAGAAGGTGCACCAGCGCGTGCCGCTCTTCATCGGCTCCAAGAAGGAGGTGGAGTACCTGGAGAGCTTCCTGGCCGAGAAGAAATAAGTTGTGTCATGACTGTTGGGCAGCGGCGTGTTACCAGTTACCATTGTTGGGTGGCGGCGTGCCGCTCACGCAAGCGCGGCGCCGAGAGCTCGCCGCTGCATGCGGTGCGCGCCGCGCGCGCCTGGCAGGGACCGCGTCCCAGCCGCGCGTTCGCTGTGCGCGGGCGGTGGCGCCGAATGCGGGCGGCGCGGGGGCTGGTGCCGTGGGGGCGTGGCTGGTGCCCCTTGGCATGAAGTGGGCGAGCCGCGCACCTTCCCGGCCGAGTGTGTTTCCCGGCCGAGTCTGCATGTTGCAGTGAGCCGTTGGCAGGCATCACAGGCTTCATACCTGGGGGGAGGCTGCTTCACATTTCTGCTGCATGCACTGTGCGGCCTTTGGTCATCCCAAAGCAGTGAGGGCTGGTGCTCCATTGCCTCGTCTGCTGGGTCTGGCAGCGGGGGTTCAGCATGCTTGGGTCCGGTTGACTGGCATTCAAACAATACAGAGAACCTTGAGAGATGCGTCTGCTGTTCCACATCGTTGATTAATAGGCATGCCACGTGATCTGCTCAAGACAGTGCGATGCATGCGCATATACCACGCTGAAAAATACGTAAAAGAGATATATGGCACAGTGTCTGTCCTGGTGCACCATCATGCACCTGCAACACGCTACAACACCCTCCTGCTAATTTACATACACTGCAGCGCCGCCGCTAGCTTACACGCTGCCAGCTGACCTCAGCAGTTGAGAGCCGCTACTTGAGCAAACTTTGGTGTGTAGCCACACCAAATGTGGCCAGGTGCGTACAGCCTCATTGCTGCAGACCCATGGTGCAGCTGTCTCGACAGGCACAGCCGTGACCGCCAGGCACGGGCGCAGCGCCGTGGTTGGCAGTGCGCATGCGTGGTGCGCATGGTGTACAGCGGGAAGGGGCGGGCGCGGTCCCTGCCCGCTGCCAGCAGGCTCAGCCCCCAGCCTTGTGCTTGAGCAGCGCGATGTTGAGCCACGGCGCGGCGCCGGCGGCCGGCCGCGCGCCGTCGGCCCCGTCGTAGACGTTGGCCACGATTGCGTCCAGGTTGACGTCCGCCTGCGCAGGGGCCAGGGTTCCTGGTCAGCCCCTGCTGTGCAGCACCCTAGTTGATACCTACCCTACACCCATAGTACATGTTGGCCGCGATACCGTCCGGTTTGACGTCCGCCTGTGCAGGGTATAAGGCGCCCGGTCAGACCCTGCTGCGCAGCACCTGGCCAGGCAGCGCGCGTCGAGCGCGCCGGGCCGCCGTGCTGGCACGCCCCTGGTGTGCAGTTTAGGGTTAGCGTGTGGCATGCGGGGCTCGGAGGCGCGCGCGCGCACCGGCAGGTCCCAGGCAAACGCGAAGCGCGCGGCGCCCTTGTCGGCGCGGCCGGCGCGGCCGCGGCTGCCGGACACCGTGAGCCGCCGGCCGGCCTGGTGCACGCGCAGGCTGCGCGGCTCCGCGCCCGGCAGCGCCACTGACACGAAGTACGCGCGCGCGCTCTCGCTCGCCAGTACCTGCCCCCGTGCGCTGGGCGCATCATCGACCCAGACGCACGAGCGCGGCTGAAAGGCACGTGGCAGCGCCCCGGCAGCGCCGCTGGCATGACGTGTGCGGCTTCCCTCCAAAATGCCCATTCCAACCTTGCCCACCTTTTGGAGGTGCCTGCAGCTGCACCAGGCTACGTGACGTGCTCGAGAGGGCATGAGGCACATCCGGGGCTAGAAAATGCTGGGTGAATACATAGCCACGTATGCACCCATCACTTGCAAGTGCAATGTCCGCACACAAGACAGTGAGCGGCTTGTTGTGAGCAGCAAAAGACCTGCGGGTTGCTGCGGGGCTTGAGCGCACCCGGGGCTTCCAGCCGCCATCACGCACGGGCGCGGGCGGCCGCAGCGTGCGGCTCACGGCCACCTCACGCCCCATGCGCCCCTTGACGGTGTCCGCAGTCGCTTCGGTGCGCGTGGCACGCTTAGAAGGCTTGTTTTCGAGCGTCTGACGGTCCAGCGCCGGGCGCGCAAAGGCCGGCGGGTCGGGCACCGCCAGGCGCGGGTCCCCGCGCGCCGCGAGGGCAAGCGACCGCCCGGCGTGCTGCAGCGCAGCCTCCTTGTGGTAGTCCAGGCCCGCCTGCGCAGGCAGCAGCAAAGCGGGGTCACGCAGGAGCAGTGTTGGGTTGCTGGGCTTGGCAGTGATGATGCATAAGTGGCAGCACGATGCCACACGCTTATGGCAATGTAATAGCAAACAGTACGGCCCTGGTCATGCGCGGGTCATACTACTTGCCTGCTCAGACGCGCAAGGGCGCGCGAAGCGCGCGCCGTCCGGGGATGCCCGGCCGTACCGAAGGGTGGTGTTGGCAGCGCATGCCTGAGCGCTCGGGCTTTGTTACGCCCTCGCCTGCTAAACAGCGGCGTGATGGCAGAAACGCAACCCAGGGCGCACCTGGGCAGCAATTCCGCCGTCTGCGCCCGTCAGCTGGCCGGATAGGACGCCGATGCGTCGTGCGCTGCGGGCGTCCATCTCTTATCGTGCGCTGGTGCTGCCTGGATCGCTCAAGCCTTTCTGTATAAAGGTCAGTCGAAATGCTGCTACCCGAGACCTGACCCGGTCCTGGTCCAACCTCCCATCAAACAGCTGCTAGAGCTAAGCTAAGCTCTTTGCAGGCAATAAGCGCGTACGACGCAAGGTCTACAAAGGATCAGACGTTGAGCTTGTTGCCTAAGCCCTGGCCCCTCCTCAACCAATTTGTGGCACAGCTGTCTGCGCTGCCTGCTGTGAGTCACCTTGAGCATGTTCAGCGTTGCTTGTGCCTAACTTGATATCCTTGTGTGGCGAAGCAAAGCTAGCAGGGCATACACCTTATTACACAGCACCTGCCAGGGCGCGGCGCTGCGATGCGGCGCCGGCCAGGCATCCAGGGCCTCAAGGTCAGCGCGGAGGCCCGGGTGCGCGCTGCACTGCCGCAGACCCGCCTCCTCACAGCACGTGCCACTCCGCTGCTCAACGGCGCTCGACAAGTGCCGCGCCAATGGGTTGCAGGACCACTTCAAAGCGCTCGGGCAGACAGTGGCCGACACAAAGCTGGAGCACGTCCGCGCTCAGATGGCGGCTTTCAAACAGGGCTTGGAAGGCTTTGCACTGAAGCACAGGCGTGCTTCATGCGCCCGTTGGCATCTTCTTCTGTATTTTGTGGCTTGTCAACACTGGTGCCTGCACAGACGCGCTGCTGCGCGTATGTGCGCGTGTGTGTCCTCGTGCTGGCCACAACCATTCTGCCACCAGCTAGATCATTGTGGCAGCACTGCCACTTGCACTGCGAGGACGTCCGCTGACCCACCTCGGCGCTGCGGCCGCCCGCCCCAGGCCCTCACGCAGGAGACGAAGCCTGCCTCAGCGTAGGCAGCGCCCAGGCCGGCTCAGCGGGCCGCGCGGGCTCGCTCCCCACAGCGCGCCGCAAGCAGGAGCCGCGGCCGCCACAGCCGGCGCGGCGCGCCGCTGCAGAGTGGTTTGAACGACCGCCGTGCAATAGCAAAGTTTGGCTGCTGACGGCGCAGCCCCAGAGCAGGGGGACACACCGCAGGTCAGCATAAAGGAAGCGTGGCGCGCAGGGAGGACGTGCGGCGGGACCCCGCATTCCGCGCGCAGTTCCACGCCATGTGCGCCAACGTGGGCGTGGACCCGCTCGCGTCCAACAAGGGCGCCTGGGCGCAGCTGCTGGGCTTCGGCGACTTCTACTACGAGCTCGGCGTGCAGGCGCGGCCGCCCCGGCCGGCCGCCCGGCCCGGCGTGCGCCGCCGCCGGGCCTGCTGCCCATGAGCAGCGGGCGCCCCCCGGCCCAGGGGGCGCGTACGCCTGCTGCCCACCGGCAGCAGGCACGCTGCAGGCCATGCAGGGCATGCGCGCGGTAAACGCTGCAAGCGGATGTCTGCAGGCTGCCAAGTGCCGCAGCTGCTTCCAGCCCTATCCTGCCCTATGCTACCCTGGCATGCGAATAGGCGCCGGCGGCAGGTGGTGGAGGCCTGCATCGCCACGCGCGCGCTGAATGGCGGCATGCTGGAGCTGGGCGCGCTGCGGCAGTATGTGTCCGTGCGCGCCCCCGCCCGGCCCTTGAGAGTGTGGGGAATCCAATGTGTGGCAAGTCTGCTGGATGGCGGTGTTGTTATCCTGGCCGGCATGCTCTGCCCTCGTAGCCGCCCGCGCAGTGTCAGCCACGAGCGCCGTCGCTGCCCTGCGCTCTGCAGCAGGCCGGAGGCGCCACCTGGCCTCAAGGAGCCGTCCAGCTCGTGTTCTTGCCAGGAGCAGCCTCATGGCGCCCCCGCGCTGCCCACACACAGCCGCCCGGCAACGCGTGTGGTGCATGTGCGCAGCGCCGGCGCGGCTCGCGCGCTGACCCCGTGAGCGAGGACGACATCCTGCGGGCGATCGCCAAGCTGGGCGTGCTGGGCGGCGGGTTTGCGATCGTGCGCGTGGGCGAACGGCGCATGGTGCGCTGGGCAGCGAGCGAGAAGCATGCAGTGGATTAGCCGAGATGGGGCCAAGGCTAGCCGCGGCTGCTACGCTGAGCATGATGAGCCATGCCTCGCTTGTACATGTCCTGCTTCGTCCTGCTGGCAGAGCCAACCCGTCCCGTTGCATGGCAGAGATGCGCTGAGGCTGAGAGGGGTCTTACTGTACATTCAAAGCGGTCGCCCAGAGTGCGTGTCTATTGGAGTGCGGTGGCACGCACGCGATCCTGCCACCAGCAGCGCCCGTTGCCTGCTGTGAACCCTACCTGAATCCTATGCTGTTGTGCGCGCGGCAGGTGCGCAGCGTGCCGGGCGAGCTCAGCATGGACACCAACGCGGTGCTGCGCCTGGCGCAGGCGACAGGGCACGTGGCCAAGCCGCAACTGACGCAGGCGCGCGCCCGACGTCAGCGGCAGGAGGCCGCCAAGCGCATGGGTGTCACGAGGCTGGACGCCACACGGCTGTGCTGCCTGTCTGTGCGCACGATGCTCGGCGCCCAGACATACGCACCATGCGTGTGCGTCACAAGGCGAGCACTTCATGGGTTGCTCACTTTCGGAGCGATTGACGTCGTGGGTTCGCTTTGCTGTGCATGCCGTGGCACAGGGACTATAGTGTGCAGATCACACAGCGTGCAGATCACACAGCATGGGCACATGGCAGACCTGGTGATAACAGGCAAGGCCGGGTGCGTCATGTCATGGTGCACAAGGAAGCAGTGAAGAAACCCCTGAGGCCTGCGCCCGCAGGAGCTGGGCTGGCGGGAGGAGCGCGCCGTCGAGGCGCTGTGGGCGCTGCTCAAGGAGGGCCTGGCGCTCGTGGACGACCAGGGCCCCGGCGGCCAGCGCCTGTACTGGTTCCCCTGCCTGGCAGACGCCGCCGCGGGCTCCGCGGGCATCGAGGTCGGCGCCTGATGCGCGCCTGTGCGATTGTAAAGGTTGACAGAGGGGGTCTGTCCTTGGTAGCCCTTGTTTGGTAGCCCGGGTGTGAAGCCTTAGCTGGTCAGCCCTGCAAATGCTGTTGCATGCGTGTGGGGTGCGTGCGTGGGGGGCATGCACATTTGCAGCCTGCATCGCTGGTGCACTTACATGTGGACTGGCAGCAGGCTGGTGTTTATTGTTGCGAAGGTGAGAGCAGAAGCATCCCGCAGGTGCTAGGTCGCGCAGCAAAGATGGACATGCGTACGCTTGTATGTACAGTAAGAGTTGATGCAGACAACAAGCAGTGCGCCCGAAACCAGGCTGTGACACTTTCCTGCAGCAGGACCGTCAAGCAATGAACCCTTGTAAGCACTGCGAACCATGCAAGCGTGGTCCACCACATGGCTACTGCCTCCCAGCAAGCATTAAACCAAATGAAAGTGAGATTGGCAACCGGTGCCGTCTGGCACACCACTGTCCAAACACAGCGACGAACACTTCGACCATGTGCACGTCTGCTCTCCTGCTTGGCTAAAAACCAGTGAGCGCTTGAGCGCTGTCGCAAAGCTCACGCTCCTCGCTTGAGAACACTCGCTCCTGCATGACCCGCCAGGCTGCCACAACCCCAGCCAAACCTCCCACACACACAGCGTACCCCTCTCCTGCAAACCCAAGAAGTCAGCGGACAAAAAAAATTGGAACACCTGGCAACTCCCCTATTCTCGCAAACACCCTGCGCCAACGCGCCATGCGACAACGCATCGTGTCAACCCTGGCAGAGGCCACGGGCCCGTGCGCGGCCACCCGCTCCGCCCCGCTAGCTACCACACGATGACATTCCTAGCTCTAGTCTGAAAACCACGCCACGGCCTCAACACACCGCAGGTTTCACAGCATGCAGCCTCAGATGGCCACATAGCGCGCCCCAAACACATTGGAGGTGTTGCGCGGCACGACCGCCGTGGTGCGGCCCGCCGCGAACGTCGTGCCCGCGCCGCGCCAGGCGGCCACAGGCATGTGCATCGCGACCGCGCGTGAGTAGCCCAGCTCGCAGTAGCCCTGCGCGGCCGCCGGCCCGCCTGCTCATCACCCACCAGCAAGCGAGCACGGACAGCAGCAGACTCTCTTTTGAACTCTGTCATAGTGTTAAGGCCGCCACGTTTCGGACTGCTTGATGGAGAGAGGAGAGCCTCTGCCAGGGCCATCGCCCGGCGCTGCAGGAGCAAAGATCACCTCGCAGGGCCACAGCGCGCGTGCGCGTGGAATGCCCGAGTGTGGAGAGCGAGCAAGGCGCGCGCCAGGGGCCAGGTGCGGTTGGCGCCGCCGCGCCGCGCGCAGCCGAGCGGCGAGTTGCAGAAGTTCCAGGTGTTGCACGCCTCTGCGCCGTCGCCCGCCTCCAGCGCCCAGCACGCGGCGCAGCAGTCCTCCATGGTCGGCAGCAGGTTCGACCCGCCCGCCTGCAGCACCTTGCTCGCCTGCGCGCGCCCCCGGGTCGCTCACACTCATGACCACCCGGGTGGGTCGTCCAGCAGACTTGCCCGCCGCTCATCCCCCCGGCGCACCGCGCTCGCGCCGCCCGCACCTGTGCAAGGCTGTGAAACTCGGCCGAACAGGCTTGGGCAGCCATACTCAATTTGCAGAGGCCAGCATGGCGCCCTGCATGGACCCGCAAGCCGGACTGGGAACATGAGGCGGCCGGCCAGCCGCACGGATGAGCAGGGGGCCGCGCACCAAGTAAAAGGCGCCCTGCTCGGCGATGCACGACTGCCCATACCCCGCGCGCAGGCCGGCCGTGGTGTCGGCCGCTGTGACAAACTCCGCGCGCAGGGGCACGTCCAGGTACTGCGCGCGGCCGCACACTTACATGGTAAGTGCATCGTTTGCAGGACTTTCAACTTATTCAACCTCTTCACACTCAGCCTTATATAGACCTGACCTTATATAAAAGGGGGACTTGCATCCCCTTGTACTGGCATTATAAAGTTATGCATGCATCGTCACCGTCGCAAGAGAGCAAATTTACAGGTCTCCATGCCGCAAACACAATGCGGCATGCCCGCATGCATCACACGCGTCACGCGGGCGACGGGCTGCCGCAGAACCTCGAGCACGAGCAGGCAGGGCGATCGCGGCGCGCCTGCGCCAGAAAGTAGGGCGGCACGCCGATGAGCTCGGCCAGCACCTCGCCCATCGCGCTCTGCACGTAGTCCGCGACCACGCCCAGGCCCGGGTACCTGCCCAAGGGCTGGCGCTGTCAGGGTTGGCTCGAGGCAGACGCCAGCAAACACGTTGCCAATATGCGCCCTTCATGTGTTACCACACCACACCCGGCAGGCTTGATGGCCGTGCACGAGCAGGCCGGCGGCGCATGGCTCGCGGCCCGGCGGCCGCCGCGCCGCTTACCACGATGCTGACCCGCGCACACCCTGTGCTAAGCCCTCATCTGCCGCAGGGACCTTGCATCACTTCACGCACAGACTGCACGAGCACTGCCACCAGGCAGGGCCCCGAGCGCCTGCCCAGGCGCATGCGGCTCAGGGGAGGCCCGCGTGCAGCCCTGCTGTGGGAGGCCGACTGGCTCGCGAGGCGGCCAGCACGCCGCCTGGATGCCGCAGCCGCGGCAAAACCCGGTCCAGGGGCCGCACCCTGGCGTGCAGTTGCGCGTGCCGAGCGCGGCCGAGGCGACGTCATAGTACAGGCGCGCGAGCGCGGCCGTGTAGTTGCCGCTCAGCATCTGCGCATCGTAGGATGAGATTAGGGCCAGCTATCAAATGGCATGTATCACACCACTGCATGGAGCTCGCGGGCTGCCCAGGCTGCCGCGCCTGTGCCAGAGGTGGCTGCTGTGCACGTTTCGGGAACGTACGGCGGAAGAAAGGCCCCAGCAGAGCAGACCGGCGGGCTAGGTGTCTGTGCATTTCAGGTCTATGCGAGCGATGACAGGGACAGCAGCAGCAGGCTGGCATAAGCCTGGCCAGCAATTAATGTCAGATAAATGAGAGCATATGGCAAAGCAGAGGCCACGGCTCCGCCGTCAGTGAAGCGCAGCTGCCACAGGCAAGCACCGGCACCCGCAGCGCGAGCCATGACAGCCCCAGCATACCAGCCGCAGCATGTCAGGGCGCGGGGGCGGGCCCGCGCACGGGCAGCTGGCGGAACTGCAGCCCGTACGCGGCCGAGCTGTTGGCCAGCGCGCGCTCCGGGATGTACGTCAGCAGCGTCGCCGGCTGGCCGCTGTCCACGTCCCGCAGCCGCTCCTGCGCGCGTGCGCGCGCTCTCTTCAGCCACAGTGCACGGCGTGCGCTGGGCGCTTCAATAAGATTGGTTGGCCTGCAGGTTGGGTTGGAAAAGTTGTTCCAAGCCAGTCCCTGCACGCTCGCACGCTGCGAGCCGCATCCAACCCTCTGACCGGCAGCACGAGCGGCGCAAATGTCGGCTCGAGGGCGGGGCATGGGGGCGCGCCCGCGCGAGCGTGCGGTTGTTGGTCACGTACTGCCGCGGCAGGCTGACCGACAGGCGCCCGCTCTCCAGGTCCAGGACGGTGTCATCGACCAGGCGGTACACGGGCGTGCCCGTCGTCTCGTTGGTCACTACCGGCACCTGCCCCACACAAGCGCCGCTCGAGCTCAGGGCTTCCTTCTTCCTCGAAGCAACGTGCTGGATCAGTCAGGGGCTTGTAACAGCACACACGTGGCCCTGATGACATGCAGACTGCACAGCGTCACCGCGTCAGGACCTCACCACAGGTGCGAATGGTAGGTGGGGGGTGCTGGGAGGGAGCCTAGCTTGCACAGCCATGACGAAGACGCAGGCACCAGGCGGCAAAGGACGGCATGTAGGACAGGGTACGAGACACAAGAGCGTGCTCGCCAGCTGGCGGCCACTTGGCAGCATGTGCAGCCTCATGACAGCGCCACGACAACTGGAGCAGAACAGTGGTAAGGTAAGGAGCCTGCGGCGCTGATGGCGCGCGCGGCACCGCGCAGGGGGCGGGCAGGCCCTCGCTCCAGCCCAGAATGCAAGTGTGGCCGAATGTGACACCGCGCCGGCGCCGCGCACCCGCGTGAACGCATGGATGGCGTAGTTCACACGCGCCGCGCCGGCGGCCGCCTCGGCCGGCGTCAGCGGCACCGCCAGGCGGTCCACCGCCACGTACAGCACCGCCGAGCCGCCCGCGCGCGTCGGCTCGCACGTGGAGAACTTGAAGTACGTGCCCGGGAAGGCCTGCGCGCGCGCGGCGGGCTGATGATCTAATACTTGTACTGAGACAACACACCAAAGAAAGACGAGCAAGTAGTCCTCTTTGCTTATCAAGACCAAGGACCGGCGCCCGGTCGGCGGCCGCGCGGCGGGGCGCCGCGCGCGCCGCGTCGCCGGCTGCACATGCAGGCGCCGGCCCCGCATGCAGCCTGCGCCATGCGCACCAGCGGGCCGCCCTGGCGGGTCGCCGCCCCGGCTAGTGCCGGCGGTGCCGGCTCGCAACCGGCCGCCTGGCATGGCTGGCAGGCGCGTGGTGCAGCGCGCGGCGCATCGTGGGCCGCGCCGCAGGCGGGCGCCGCGCCTGGATGGGGTACTGGAATTTGATAGGCACGTTGATGGACGTCTGGTACGTCCCCGGCATGGCGTGGTCGGAGCCTGCCGCGCAGGCAGGCGCCCGCCCTCAGCAGGCGGCTGGCCGGCGGCCGTCGCGCCCGGCCGCACCCACGCCCGGGCTGCACACTGGGGCGCATGCGTCGAGTCCAGCAACCAGGCATCAAGCCTCCAGCGGGCGCGTTTGCCCAAGCATCCTACTGCAAGCCCAGCAGCGCCAGCGGCACAGGCCTAGCACACACTCCTGCGCACAGGCGCGGCCAACCTGCAGGGCGACAAGCGTGGCACGCACTACCGCCGCGCGCACTTCCACAAAGCACGTGGCCCGGCGCCCAGCCGGGCGGCTGCGCGAGCCGCACCAATGGCGCCGCCGCGCGTGATGTTGAGGCGCGGCTGCGCCAGGTCGCCCATGCCGGTGTCAAACGGGTTGGCCGGCCGCAGCGGCAGCGTGCTGTTGGACGCGGCCAGCGCTGCCTCCAGCTGGCTGCCGCGGCCCTGCAGGTCCTGCGCAAGGAACAGAGTCAGGGTGTTACAGTGATAACCATGCCTGCCTGACCAGCCATGCCCAGCGATCGCCCCCGGGCCACAGCCGGCTCCGGCGCAGCCGACCCCGCGCGCCGCGGCCGCGCCTGCGCCGGCCCTGGGCGGCGCAGCAGGCAGGGCTACCAGTGTATGAGCACGGGCAGGGCCGCGCCTGGCTGCGGTGGCGCCCGCCGAAGAAGGCGGTGCCAATCTTGGCAAAGCCGCCCGCCGGCTGCGCCGCGTCGTAGAAGCCGCCCGGCGGCGCCGTGGCCGCCGGCGCCGCGGTCGGCGCCGCCGCCGCCGCGCGCCCGATCAGGTCCGAGAACGACAGGTTTGCTACGCTCGGCGCGGGCGCCGGCACCGCCAGGGCGGCCGCGCCCGGCGCCGCCGCGCTGATGTTCACCACCGCAGCGCCGTTCCTGGGCAGCCCCGCTGGCGCGCTGGCGTTGGCGGGTGCGGCGGCGGGCGCCGCAGCGGCGCTGCCCCTCACCACGGGCGCGCCAAAGATGGCGCCCAGGCCGCTGACGGTACCCGCTTGTGAAGAGCTGCCGCTCGCGCCGCCGCCTGTGCCGGGCGCCTGCGCCAGGCAGGCCGCTGCGCAGGCCGCCTGCGCCCCGCGCGCGTCCCGTCAGGCACGCGCGCCAACTCCGCAGGGCTACGAGTGCTGCCAGCCCCGCCGAGCTTGACTGTTGGGCTCTTGACCGTTGGGCTCTCGCTAATGTGTTGTTAAGCGAGGTCCAGTACGTGCGCCGCCCAAGACCCTTGCTGCTGCCGAGCACCATGCGGCATGCGTGGCAGGCCGCTGCGCACACAGCGTGCGCCCCTTGCTTGGCTTGTCAACCACTGCAACCGGTGATACAGGTGGCTGATGTCGCCAAGCACCGGCTCCAGCTGCCCCATCATGCCAGGCTAGTCTGCGCGTGAGAGGCCTCCGATGGGGATCAGCCTGCTTCTAGAGCAACAGGTCGGCAGCAACGCCAAACACGGGCTCTGTCAAGCAGCTGCCGCGCCGCCACCTGGGGCCAAGCACATGGCGCGCAAGCGAGCCTGACTGCCGCCCAGAGCCGGCTGCAGCGGGTCGCGTTGAGCAAAGGCGCGTGCACCGGTAGGTGTACAGCTGGCTTCATGCGCAACCAGTGGCTGCTGGGCCAAGGCCGCACCGCACGCCGAGCGCAGCGCAAAGTATTACACAACAATTACGCGGTGTACTCATGCCGCCTTTTCGCCATGCGGCAGGCAAATCAGAGCAGCGCTGGTGCAGCGCGGGGCGCACGGCGATGAAAAGCCGCAAAGCTGCGGCGCCGGCGCGCATGGCGGCGTCGGCGGCACTTGGTCTCCCCAACGCCCAAGGTCGGCGCTCTATACCGGTGCGCCCTCCACGGCTGCCGCCAACCCTCCCCGCTTGCCGCGCCTGCGCCCTTCCTAGGTTTCTTGATGCAAGCAGCAATCCGCCAAAGGCGCCTTCCGCACCCCAGCCACCTTATGAGCACGCAGTCACACCATTGAGCACAGACCCGAGGTGATTGCTCTTCACTCCCAGCGGCCGCTACCTTTGGTGACCAAAAAAATGGACAGGGGCATACCCTCCCGAGGTTTTGAGTTGTACGACTGACCTTGCTGGCCGACTGATCTGCAAATTTTCTGATAGCAGCAAAGGAAAGTAAATTGTTGAGTAACACACAAACAGCATATGACATTGTGCACACATACAGTTCAACCGAATAGACCCCACACAAAATCTGTGCTGACCAACACAAAGACGCAGCAGACGACAGCCTGATTGATACAGAGCTTCCAGGCCTGCACACACAGTAATGAATGTGCTGCACAGGGCTGAGCCGTTTTTTGGCTTGGATGACACAGCCACCTATGTCTCTCCGCCAGCTCGCCCTCAGACTTGACTTGACCGCCCAAACCGCGAGCACCCTCAGACAAGCAGTCTGGCTAATTCAAAACAACGTGGCCACTGGACAGCTCCAGGTCGTTCGTTGCAAAGTGTGCTCCAAAGCAGTGCAGCCATGCATGCATGCAAGGACAACGCGTCGGTGCAACTCCTGCTGAGTTTGGTGCACAATGCTCTGGTTGCTCGCGTGTGCAAGCGTCACCAAGTTTCACGCTGCATGCTCTTGGCCCCACTTGGCCCAGCGAACTAGGCCAAGACACAACACCCTTGGATGCCCTGCAGGCATGTGAAAGAGGGGGACAGCAGCCCCTCACTGCACCGCCCTCGATTATCTCAACGGTCCCAGCCTACACACTCATTGGCAGGCCAGCTGCCGCACATGCACACCACCGTGCTGCATGCTGCGCGCCCTACGGCAGGCAACTCGTGTCCACTCAGCATGCCTATCACCGGCGGAGCCCCAGCTGGCCCTTTTGCGCGT
>JAABUY010001174.1_pt1 | contig 36908 bp, 70 predicted proteins | sample 5560271 | NCBI WGS metagenome assembly JAABUY01 (sample SAMN10711886, study PRJNA513374) | rock metagenome | isolation source: Antarctica rocks | place: Antarctica: Victoria Land, University Valley
CAGCGCGCCCGGGGGTAGCGCGCCAGGATCTCGCGCCCGCGCGGCAGGTCGGGGACGGCGGGCTCGTGGTAGATCGTATCGACGTCGAGGAGATCGTTGATCACTGTTGGATTATACAGGGGAGGGGGGGGGGGGGGGGGGGGGGCGACCCCCCCCCCCCCCCCCCCCCCCCCGCACGCGCCCTCCCGCTTGATCAAACCTGACTTGGGCAGGCGCGCGGAGGTTGGCGAGAGAGCGTTTGAGTGTGCTGTGCGACGCTTCCTGCTGGGTGGGCGCCCACCCAGCACGACGAGCGCCGGGGATTTCTGCACTGGCGGGAAGCTAGCCTGTGTGCCTGTGCGCACCGCGTGTGCACAGAGCAAGCCTCTGTCGTTGTGTAGCGCGGGACCCTTGGTAATGGGTACTTTTATCAAGGCCGTCTGTAAAGGAGCGCTGGGCTGCTGGGATGCATAATAATTGGGCGAGCGTGCACCCCGGCATGCAGCAGCTGAGCTGCAGCAGGACACCTGCTGCATCGCGGCCGCGCCAGGGCGAGTGCCTGGTGGACCCGGCTAGCAGGGTAGGGTTAGGTCATGAGATGGTGCTGACAGTGCGCGCCGCAACGTGCCAGGGCGAGTGGCTGGTGGACCTGGCGCCGCACTACTACGACCTGGCCAACTTCCCGGCCGGCGAGGCGCGGCGCTCCCTGGAGCGCCTGTTCGCCAAGCGCGAGCGCGCCAAGCGCGGCGACTGAGCGCGGCAGCGGCCGCGGCGCGCCCCAGTTGCCGCGCGGCGCCGTTCCTGGCGCGCCCGGTGCCGGCGAGGCGCCAAGGCCAGCGGCGGGGACGGGAGCGTGCGCCCCCGGCGCATGTCTCTGCGCGGGGCGCAGCGTGTACGGGAGCGCCTGCAGCGTGCCAAGCGCGAGCAAGTCGGGACGTGCTTCAGGACTGTGCAGAGGGGGGTTGCTGGCAGGTAGGGCCTGCACCGAGGCCGGCGCGTGCACGCTAGCTGCCCGGCTGCATCTGGGCTGGCGCACGGGGGTGTGCTTACACAGGCACAGGAGACCTGGGGAGAGTCGCGCTCCTGTTTCCAGGCAAAGACCTGTGGGTTTTGCGCCAGCAAGGCACTGTGCACTCGCGTCTGGCACACATGTCGGAGGGGGAGGCTCTGTGGGGAGGCTGTCAAAACAGTGAGACCTGACATGTCGCGGTGTTTTGCCCGGATCCAGTCTGTATCTGTCTTCGGTGTGGTTGTCGTCTGCATCGGACAAGCTTGGCCCGCCAATAGCAAGTGCTGCAATGGCTAGGCTGGCTGTCCCCGCCTCTGCGACACAGTTGCGAGGCCTTTGAAATGCTGGGCTTGTGCTGTAAGGTGGACTACCAGATTCTGCACGACGCAATGCTCCGTCTGGGAATTAGTCTGGACTCAGCATGGGTACAGGACAGCTTACCATCGAGTGCATATTGCTGTGCTTACAGCTAACCCCCACGGGCCACGCCAATGTGGCGGGCCATGTTGTGCTGCAGAACAGCTTACCCGCCACCCACTGGCCCTCTTTGTGCCCATAAGCTCGCATGGCGCGGCCTGCTGTCGTTGCATTGCTCCCGTGACATGCTGCCTCATGCTGCCATGCCCCACCCCAGTACCTGCGCAGAGAAGCAGCCCCCTGCCTCCGGGAGAGCAGCAATGCCTGCACATGCATGGCTCACACTGCATGCAGGGGCACGCGCCGCATGGGCACCTGGCCCCGACCACAAACCGGTGACCCGCCCATCGCCTCACTTGTTGCCGGCCGACACCTTGGGCGGCGACTGCGCAAACGCGACGCCCGTCTCGATGTTCTTCTGCAGCACCGGCTTGAGCTCGGCGACGCCCTTCTCCTCCAGCGGCGACAGCGGGCCCAGGCCCAGCACCTCCTCCACGCCGTTGGGGCCCAGGCGCACCTGCGCGCGCGCCGACATCAGCGCGCCCTGCCTCCACTCGCGCTTCCAACATGCGGCCTCTAGCGCACTCCTGGCTCTCAACCGCTCTTGACCAAATATGACTTTAAAATTACACCGCCGCGCATATTCCAAACCAACAGGCAGAACATCAGCGCCCTGCTGCTACCTTGCATGCGGGCTGTGCTCCCAAGCACGCGCTCCTTGCTGCCCTTGACACGAGACATGTCACCGTGCCTCGCACGTCGCAGGCGCTGGGGGTGCGCGGCGCGCCTTCGACGCGAAGAAGGGCAGCTCGGTGACGCTGGAGGCCACGTAGGCGGCCTCGTACACGCCGGCCTCGCCCGCCATCCCGCGCAGCACCGACTCGGCCATGCGCGCCGCCGCGTATGCCTGCGCGCGCGCGCCGCGCTCCTGACACCCTGGCGCCCTCGCCAGGGCCACACACACAGGACCAACCTATCAGGCCCGGGCATGAGCGCTGCCCTGCGTGCGCCTTGGAGCATGCAAGTTGGAACGTCCTTCACCGCCGTGGTACTCCTCTGCTTGCAACACAAATGCTCTGTGACAGGCAAACTCTCAACACATAGTTGTGTGCAGAGCGCCAGCAGATGAGCGGAGCGGCCCGGCCGACTCCTGACGGGACAAGCTTAGGCTTCACGCAGAATCCAGCTGCCGCAGCGCTGCCTTGCAGCCCTGCTCAGCGTCCTACTTTTGGCGTGCACCGCCAGCGACCGCGCGGGCATGCGTTGATCAAGCAGGGCAAGTGCGAGCCGAGCAGGCGCCTAATCGGCCAGAGCGCGCCCCTGACCGGCCAGGCCGCCCGGCGCGCACCATGGAGAGCGTGGCGGACCCGGCGCCGGCCTTGGCCTCCACGACCTCGGTGCCCGCGTTCTGGATGCGCTCGGTCATCTTGGCCGCCTCCTCCTCGGAGAAGTCCACCTTGGGCGTGGTCTGCGCGTGCGCGGCGGGCAACGTCAGCAAACATGCGCACAGCGCTGGACGCCACGCATGCAGCTCACGTTTACCGCTGTGACGTCCTATGTCGCGTGGGCGCAGGCGCGGGCGTGCGGGCACACGTGCTCCCTCCCGTGCTGGGCGACAGCGGGAAGTTGCACTGCGAGTCAAACCCTACCATAGACCATGCATGTCCGGAGGCAGCAGAGTGAGCTGCGCCTGCGCCAACAGCGGCAGGATAGTCACGCCCGCGTGGCCACCCACAAATGCTTCAAGCCACTCATTACCTACCTAGGACCCTACACACACTCTGAGGCGGTGCGGAGGGCCGCGCCTGCGACAGCAGCGGCAGGATGGTCACGCCCGCGTGGCCGCCCACGACCGGCACGTCCACGTCGGCCACCGACAGGCCCTTGGCCTCCGCCACAAACGTGTTGGCGCGCACGACGTCCAACGTGGTCACGCCCATGAGCTTGGCCGGGTCGTACACGCCCGCGCCCTTGAGCACCTCGGCCGTGATGGGCACCGTCGAGTTGACCGGGTTGGAGATGATGTTAATGATGGCCTGCCGCGCGCGCACAGGGTAGGGCTTGGCAGCTGGTGCGGGGCAGCGCGCCGCGCGGAGCTGGGGCGCGCGGCGCGCACGCGCTCTCAGTGCGCGGCATGCGTGTACCAACATGTGCTGCCTTATGAGTCCGCGCCTTGCATGCTTGACATCTGAGGTTGCTCTGTCACTGGCCCACTCGACGTGCCGCCGCCGGCCCTGCAGGCCGAGAGCGGGCCAGCGCGGGGCGCCGCGCGAGCGCGGCGCACCTTGGGGCAATGCTTGGCGATGCCCTCGGCCAGCGACTGCACGATGCTGGCGTTGATGTTGAACAGGTCGTCGCGCGTCATGCCCGGCTTGCGCGGCACGCCTGCCGGGATGATGACCAGGTCTGCATCCTTCAGCGCCTCCGGCAGGCTGTCCGCGCCCGAGTGGCCGGTCACCTGCGGCGCCGCGCCCCGCCGTCGGCGCGGGAGCCCGCTCCCCAGCCGTTCTGGGAGCCCGCGCCAGGCGCTTCTGCACTCGCGTGCACTGGGTCGTGTTCTTTAAGTAGCAGGTGATGTGTCCGCCGGCGCGCTGCGTCCCAGGCGCCTGCAGCAGGCTGGCAGGCCCTCCCACAGTCAGCACACCCGCGCTGTTCCTAGAGCGCCAGGGAAAGACCGCGGGCGGCCTGGTCAACAGACACACGAGTGAGGCCCCGCCAGAGGCACAGCCAGAAGCGACCAGCAGCTATATATTCAATAGACATGCATACGAGGTTGGGGATGCAGTGCTACAGTGTCAGCACCAGGCAGGCCCGTCACTATAGAACACCATGGTGGAGCACTGCAGCACGTCAGCTGCCATCCGCAGCGCTGTGGCAGAAGCAACAGCAGCATATGCAGCGTGTTTAGCAGCAGACCTTGTGCGGCATGTGACACAGGCGCATGCGCACCGCGCGCTCTGTGACTCACCTAGCGGGCTGCCAAGCCAGGCTGCGTCGCGTGCGGCACACCTTGACGGTGGTGTTGCAGTGGCTGAGGTCGGCGGCGACGCCGACGGTGTTCGCGATATCATACAGCGCCAGCTCCGAGACGTACGGCTGCATCTTCAGCAGCAGCGCGAGCGGCTGCCCGATGCCACCCGCCGCGCCCAGCAGCGCCACCTTACGGCCGCTCTTGGCCACCACCTGGACCGCCCTGCAGCCCACGCGCGCGGCGCGCGGACGCGCTGCCAGCGGCGCGGCCGGCGCAATCGAGCGCGAGCTGAGCGCGCGTGCGCTCGCGGGGCACGCCGCGAAAGCCACGCGGCCCGAGTGGCCAGGCCGGACCGCCGCACTTAAGCGATGGGCCGGCGTGACGCCTGTGCGTGCTGAGCCCATGGCCTGCATTGCCTCAGTCGTTCTTCGCCTACGGGAAAGCCTCGGCGTAGATGTTGATGAAGGTGGTGGTGATTCGCATATGTGCTCGCAGTGGCTTTCTGTCCCAGCTAGCTGCTGCAGGTTTTGCAGCAGGGCAGCCGTCAGGCGAGCCTCCCTCCATTTCCCCCATGGATGTTGAGGATGGGCGTTGCGCACCACCTATGAGTACCTATGGACATCAGTTGGGGACAGGAGGCCTGGCCGGTCCTGTACAACCCAGCCAGCCCGCCGCCGCCAGACTTTCAATACACTGCTACCAACGTCGTGCCCAGCGGCGTCAGCCTGCAGCTGGCAGGCGCATATGGCTGCACATGCTGCAGGTGTGGGCTCTTCTTGAGGCAAGGGCTGCCTGCGTTTGCACAGCACTGACAAAGCATTGACGCAAGCACTCTTGCAAGGTGCTTAACCCCTTTAAACGGTGACGTCACGAGTGTGTGTGTGCAGACCGCAAGAGGACGGGGGCCTGGGCGGCGTAGTGTGCAGTGCCGAATGCCCGTGCGGGCAGGACAGCGCAGGACGGCCCCAGCTTGACCGGCACGAGCGCTTCGTTGCGCCCCTCTGCCTCGCTGCCTCACTGCCAGATATCCTAGAGTGATGCTCGCACTACGTGCTAATGCCAGGCCGTATGAGCGCTAGAGCCCCTCATCAAAGCGCAGCAGCACAGTAGCTGACTGGTTGTTGGTGTGGCCACGGCAGCTTAGCGCGTGCTGCCGTGCAGGACAGGGTTGTTGAGCTGGACAGCGCAGCGCTGAATGAGTGCGGCCCGGCGTGCCCGTGCGGACCGGCCTGCCGCTTCCGCACCACGCAGCGCGGCCTCTCGTCTCCGGTGCAGCTTGTCCAGCTCCCGCGGTGCGGACCCTAAATCTACGCCTGGCGCACACCCAGCAGCAGTATAGGCGGCGGTCCCTCAGCTCGGTGGTCGGTGATGACTTGTTTCCCTATTAGCCTGACGCCCGCCTCCGGGCGGGTCATGATATCTGATCGATAGGCCTGAGACCACACGCACAGAGCTCGAGGCACTGTGCGTCATTTTGCATGGGAATGACGGTCTGGTAGGGCTTTGCCCCCAGGGCTATGCTGCCGCAGTGTTGCAAAGCCCCCACCAATGGTATTCGTAGACCTATCACCACAGTGTCTGGGCTGGAGCGCCACATGGGGCCTGCATGCGAGCCGCCAGGCTGTGTGTTGGGGTTTGGGGACGCCTGTCTGGACAGCCAGCCGCCTGGCGAAAAGCAGAGGCTGGTACGCGCTTTGGTGCCATGACGCGGCTTCTCGTTAACGCCAGGCACAGTGATCGGGACTGCTAGTGGGCGCGGTGACCGCATGATCTGTCCGCTCAATCCACAGTCCCACAGCTCTGTCAGCTGTGATCGCCCATGCGACTTGCCAGGTTTGGTGCACGACATGCCCCTGTCTCTGCCACTGATGCGCACCCAAACACCCAGGGATATCCCAGCAGCGGCATGCTCGCCGCCATGCCTTGGCAAGCGGGTATGGACGTGACATTCGTTAGCTACACTCCATGTTGGGGCACCACAGGCAAGCGAGCCACGCGCTGGGCTGACGCGCCGCTGCATGGCTGGGTCGCGGCAAGCAAGGGCTGGAGCGCGCTCGCCGGCGCGCGCGTAGCGGCGGGGGCCTTCCTGTGCCTGTACGCCGGGGAGCTGCTCTCCTCGGCCGAGGCCGCGGCGCGCCTGGCCGCGTACGACCGCGCGGCCGCCGAGCGGCCCGGCGACCCCGGCCACGCGCTGCTGGTGCGCGTGGCTGGTATAGGTGTAGTGTTTGAGTACAGGTTTGAGCAGACCTGCCCTGCTCTGCGCAAAGCGAGGAGGCTGCGCATCGGCTCCGCCTCAGCCGCCCCGGCGCGCCAGGTGATGCGCGAGGTGCTGCCGTCGCGCACGGCCGCGCTGCGCACCAACATCGACGCGACGCGCGTCGGCAACGCCGCGCGCTTCTTCGCCCACGACTGCGGCGGCGGCGCGCTGGCGCTCGTCCTCGCGCGCAGCCCCGGCTGCCCGCTGCCGCGCGCGGCGCTGTTTGCGCGCCGTGACTTAGAGCCCGGCGATGAGCTGACGTTCCGCTACGGGCCGCCGTCGGCCGGCGGGCCGGGCCGCGGCGCGCGGCGGTGCGCGTGCAGGTCGCCAGCCTGCCTGGGCTTCCTGCCCAGCGAGCATGTCTGAGCAGTGCACCCGAGGAAGGGATGCGCCGGGAGCTGGTGGCTGACGAGCAGCCGCCCCCCGCGTCTCCTCGCGCGGTTGCGGGGACGAGAGCGCGTGAATATCGCATGCCCGAGACTCCTTGCAGGCTCTCAAAACTTCAGTCTTGAACATGCACCCGACAGGCCTTTGCTCCAATACCCAGCCTGCTTCTGCTGCATGCTGCGGGCATCTGTGTACAATAACAGCTTCCAGAATTTGATGGAGGATTTTGTACTCATGCAGTGTAGCTGTTCGCTTCCGCCTCGCATGCAAAACCTGCCGGCCTGCTGCGTACAAAAGCGAAGTTTAACTGACCGATAAGTCTGGATTGCATATCTGGATTACGTAAGTTGCTGTGTCTGTTGCGCCACCGTGTTGTGACCAGATCTGATGTGTTAGCCGCTGACCAGTGTCAGACAGAGTGCAGTCCTGCGCAGTTGGCTGCCGACGCTGCAGCTGCAGATGCTGGCAGAGGCTGCAACCAATAGTTTACATGCTGCCGCCGCCACTTCACACACGCTGCTCATGCAGACCCACGCCGTTGCTCAGAAGAAGGCAGCCACACTCTGCAAGCGCAGGCGCTGCACACATGTGCTGCCAGCGGGCCCAGCCATTCAATCGTGACAGCCTCACAGGCCCCTGGTGTACACTGGCAGCGGGAGCGCCTCGTCGAAGACGTCCTGGGCGTGCGAGGCCACGCGGAACGGCTGCGGCGAGATCGCGTGGCCGCCCTCCCCCGCCGCGCCCATGCCGGGGCCCTCCGAGGAGGTGCTGCGGATGCCCGTGTAGGGCCCGCCGCTCGGCCGTAGCAGGGACACCTGCTGTGCGCCAGCAGGTTTGACGACCCCAGCATGATGACCCCAGCATGAAATCACCTTGGCTATTATTGAGTGCCCGAGAGGGAAAGCACATCATTCCCGCATCGCACGGTGCGGGGAGATGCAGAGGAGCGGCCAGCAGGAGGCGCGCCTCGCTGAAGAGCTCGGGCGAGCGCACGGCTCGGATGAACGTGCTGCCGCCGTGCTGCCGCGCAACCACCGCCTTGTCCAGCGCTGCCTCGTACCGCTGCTGCAGGCCGCCGTCAACAAAGCTCCCCGTCGCCTGGATGGACGGCAGCTTTGCGGGCGCGGGCGCCCGAGCTGGCGCAGGCCAATGCATGTCTCTTGGGCGTCCCACAGCTGCCGGCGCCCGCGCATGGGCCTCAGTGCCCGGGCCGCGCCTCGCCTGCGAGGGCGCACTAGAAGTTGATCGGCCAAATGTCTGGGATTCTGAAGTGTTGCATGGCATGTGCACATGACTCACACTCTTGTGCCAGAGCTGGGTCTCCGCCGCACCGCAGGAGTGATGCATGCATCTTGTCTCAGGAAACTCTCTCACACGTCCATGTTTTGGCTGTCGTTGGGTGACAGGCAGCGCGCTGCATGCACAGGAGAAGCGCACCCGGCAGCGGGCTGCCCTGCGGATGTGCTGCTCAAGCGGCACGCCATCCTGCGCCCAAGCTGCGGGGGGCAGGTGCGGCGGGCAGAACACGCCGCTGCATGCCTGCGGAGCATGCGCCTCTTGCGCGCGGGAACTGCTTTCATGCGCACTGTGGCAGCACAAACATGGTGGCATGCAACTGATGGAGCTTGCCTGTGTCAGCGGTACTTGCCATATGAGCAGCAAACCTCCCTATAAACATGAAAGCGCTTGTCGCACTCAGTGAATTAAGTTACTGAGTAACGGCATGAAGCCAGACTGCTGCTCTGGGCAGCTGCAGCGGCTGCCTGTGCTGCACCAAGGAGTGAGCGGGGCTGGGCACCTGCGTGGAGAGCAGGTGGTGCTGGCGCGCCGCGCGCGCCTCAAAGTTGCGACGCTCTGCCGCCTCGGCCTCAACCGCCCACGCCCTGCACGCGAGCGCCGGCGATTGCATGACCACGTCTGCGCAACGCCCTCCATTCTGGTGTTGGAAGGGCAGCAGTCCATGCCCTGCTGTAGGAGCGAGAACCCGCTCACCGGCAGACGGCCAGGCGGTCGTCCGCGCCCGCGTCCCGGGCGGCCTGGCTGCGCCGGCGCGCCGCCGCCAGGAAGCCGCGCCGCGCGCGCAGGTCGTGCACGCACTGCCGGCTGTGGTGGCCGCGCCAGCGCCGCTGGATGGTCACGGCGCTGCGCTCAAAGTATGCCTGAAGGGAAGCACAGGCCCTGCTCAGCTTGTGCGCTCTCCCAGAAAGCTCTGTGTGCCCCTGCACATGTTTACGTCTATCTCACAACTGACAGGGCTGCCACAGCACGAACGCAAGCAGAGCAGGCCACATTCTAGAACCGCAGAGTCCCCAATCTGCTGGGCATCCTGCACGGGCGGCCCCTGCTGCTAGCTGCACACAAGGAGGCCCCCTCAGTCCCGGCTCTGAAAGTGCTCCTTCCCACGCCGCCGACCTCGCGCACGAGCAGGCAAGCCTGGCTCAGACCGGACACTCGACCTGACCGTGCGCGCCTGCCGCAGCGCGCGGTCGCGGCCGTCCAGCGCGTGCTTGAAGCGCTCGCGGCCCAGGAAGCCGCGCCAGCAGCGCTGTATGAGCTGCGCTGCGAGCCTGCCCTGAGCCCGGCGTGACCAGCTGTCTGAGTGCTCAGCGCTGTAAGCCCAGCTCTTTCACGGTAGTCTGCTCCTGCTCGCTGTCAGGTAGGTGCCAAGGGGGTGGGAGGCAAGGCGCAGGGCAGGCACCTGAGCCGCAGCAGGCGCCGCCGCAGCAGGCAGCCCCGCAGTTGCGCCTGTACCCTCACTGCGCTGGGCATGGTTCGCTGCTGCAGTGCGTGCAGCTCCCTGCGCGTCGTGCCGAGGTGTGGTGCAGGTTTGTGTGGCGTCTCAGCCCAGAGACGCGGAGCGGAGAAGGGGAGGTACACACCTCAGGCCTGGCAGCAAAGTGGCCAGGTCCATGCCCTCAGCGCTATCTTTTCGACGAACTTAACTGTCTGATATGTGGCGAGCGATGTGAAGTCCGGGCGTTGTCTACCAACTCCTGCACCCCTGTACAAAAACCTAAAGCTGCGAGTGGCGCCATCACCACGCTCCAGTTCACAGAGTGGATTGTTGCTCCAGCGTCAGCACTTGCGTTGCGTGTCCTCCGCCACCTCGGAGCGCCTACATGTGAGCTGCGCTCTTGACAATCTTGCTGTATACAAATTGCTCGCAGCTTGCTGGACACATCATTACTGCACTGGAAAGTGAGCAATAATTATAGCGCATTGTTGCTGTATGAGTCTGGTTGGCACCAGTCTTGCGGACGTCCGCGACCACTTCCTGGCAAACGGCTGGGCGCTGCAACGCAACTTCCTGCAGCCCAAGGAGCTTGAGGAGGTCAGACAGGTGAGTGCTGGCAGGTTCACCTCCAAAACAAATAGCTGACATGCTCAAGTTTGCTTCGCAATATATGTGTTGCGTTTATCAGATGTGCCAGCATCGATGCAGCATCGATTGATATCTCAAGGCCAGCGCCACAGCGTTTCCACCGCTTGACGGCCCAGACTTGCCCAGGAGTGCGACACCTTGGTAGAGTACGCACATGAGGAGGCATCAGCTGCAGACCGCGAGTGGGCTGCGAAAAGCAGGTCATGGTCCCACACGCTTTAACATAGACACTGCCAAGCAGTGTCTATCCTGGCGCCATGCCACGTGTGCCCTGGAATGGTGAGATGAGCAGTGTTCAGCGCGTTGCAGAGGCTGCGTGTTTGAGACGCTGCCTGGGCAGACTCTCTGCGAGGCGCGCCCGGAATTCACACGACGCCGCAGCGCCTGGCCGCTGCGCCCGGCCGTGTGCGCCCTGCTTTTGGGGCCGCGCCTGGCCACGGTGGCGTCTGCGCTGCTGGGCTGCCAGGCTTGCTGGCTCTTCAACGACCAGGCGCGGCTAGACCCCTATGCATGGCTCCTGTCGGCACAAACAGTGCGGCTGGCTGTATGCACTGGGCTGCATGGCGCACTGCTACAAGCCAGAACACTGGGTGCACCAGATTCTAGCACCAAGTCTTTGTAGAGATAGCTCAGCGTATGCGCTGATCTTGGTCCCCCGCAGCAAGAGCCCCTGGGCCGCCTGCCACTCCCTCGCCTGTTGGAACCTCTCAAGACCGGCTCAACATGCCTGCAACTTGCATGTGCATGCGCGAACACCTGCTATGAGTACTGACGGTACCCGGCGCGCCATGTGGCAGTACGTTGTGAAGCCGTCCCGTACGCGCCTATCAGGCTTCGGCTGGCACCGCGATCGGGACTGGTGCTGCGGCCCCGAGGTGGACTACAGCCCGTACTTGAGCGTGTGGATTGCGCTGGACGACATGCATGCAGGTAGTCACCCCTTGCATGCTGCGCTTACACATTGGTGTGCTGCAGGAACCATGTACCTGCCCTGGCTGTGTTTGCTATTGTCAACATCAGGTCCGCCTGCCACTTGGCAGCGATGCATCCCTGGTCATTTGCAGGAAACGGTGCGTTGGTCGTGCGAAGCAGCGCCGCATTTGACGGCGAGGACGACGTGCTGCTGGAGGTGGCTGCTGGCACAGCGGTGCGCGCGGTTGCAAGATTGGAGCGCCCTGAAAGTGCTGTACTGCCTTCCATCACAGTAGCGCTGCAGTGCTCGCCATTGCATGCATTCGGGCTGCAGCCATCAGGCAACAATCCGTCATGTATTACCCATGTATTTAGAGTTGCGCAGGTCATCCTGAGCGACGGCGTGCTTCACAGCAGCCAGGCGAATGTTAGCCTGCGCAGCCGGCGTGCCTGGATGCCGCAGTTCAGCTGCAGGCCCATACGGTGGCAGGCGACATGCGCCCCCGTCGCCCTAGCCATTCCTATTGGACCGTCGGATCAGGAGCCTGATACTGTACATTGTGTGACCCCATGAGTCAGTCTGACATGGACGGGGGTGTTTGTGTGCCAGGCACACTGTGCCTGAGGACTCGCTGCATGCACATACGTTCCTGCAGAAGTATGCAACCAGGTCCGCTGTGATCTAGCACGAATGCACATCAGGGAGCGCGAGGCGCATGTGCTGGTGAACAAGTCACATCCGTGCATGGGCTTGAAATGCTGGCTGCTACATCGAGCAAGCCGTTTCAGGAGAAACGGAGCTCCAAACCTATGCAGAGGTCTTGGGAGTAGCTTGCAGTGCTCGTCGCACCGAGACTTGTTATGTCATCAGTTCCTTGCCTGTCGCAGTCCATTGATGTGCCGCTGCAGCCATGGGTTGGAAGCTGCTGCGCAAGGATGTAGCCATGGTGCAAGAAAAGGCGCGAGGCATGACACGCTTCGAGCTGGAGGACAACACAGTGAGGGCCTGCTTTGACGCGCTTCCGGCACCCATCGACATTGTCTTCTGTCAGCCCAACGAGTATGCAAACAGCCCGGTGCTTGTGATGTGCGCTGCCGCGCACATCTCTGCGCAGCTGGAGGAGGTCTGCGACTCCTTCGAGGACGGCGGCGCGCTGCAGAGCGTCCTTGAGCTCATCTGCCACACTCTGAAGCTGGGTGCGTGCCGCGCTCTGCAAAGCGTGCCTTGGCTGCGCCGCTGCCGAGGCTGCAGGCGCGGTGCTGCATTGGACTCAGCACGAGCGCTGGCGCAGATTCGGGGTGGCTCCGCGACGCTGACGAGGAGGCCAGCCAGAGCATGTCGGTAAGCGGCGATGATGGCGCAGCGTGCAGCGACGAGGACTGTGAGGACCAGCGCAGCGATGCCGGCGATGACTGCTGGGATATGGCAGAGGGAGACGATGAAGCTTTGGTGATGACTGTTATGCAGAAGGTGTCCAGGTATGCAGTCGACGCCTCATCACCTCGGGCCCTGCACTTCGTGCTTCGCCAGCTGAGAATTGTCTTGTTATTTGTGTACGTTCGTCTCTGCCTTTACAAAGTGTGTCCGGAACCTGAAGCTAGGCAACCTTCAGAAACGCCGAGAGCTTGTGCAGGGCCAAGGAGGCGTGCCTGCACACTACCACACCTGTATGTAGGCCAGATTACCTGTGACTAGAACAGCTGCCATTGTTTGCGACTGCTGCCTGCACGCTGGCAACACTGAAGGGATGCCACGGCGACTTCAGGTTTGTTGCAGTTTGACAACTTTTGCTAGCTGGTTCAAGGCACTTGCACCTGTGCAGGTGCAGTGCATGGGGCGCTGTCAGCGGAGCTGCTGAGCCTTGGGAATTCCAACACCTTCTGATCTGATCATCGCTCTGAGTGCCGCCCCTGCTCCTATATATATGGCAGCACAGGAGGATGCTAGGGAGGCAGCTGGTAGAGCCGCTGCAGGCGCATACTTATTGCAAGGCGGCAGCGCAGCCTGATTCTGTGCGGGGGTGTGGTAGCGAGCGCGGCCCGTGCTCACGTGCAGGTGGCAGCGCGCGGAGGCCGCCAAGGAGGCGGCCGAGGAGGGGCAGCGTCCGGGCGAGGCTGCGGCCGACGGCGCGCGCGCCGGCGCCAGCACCGCGCAGGCCGCCGTGCCGCCGGACGCGGCGCTGAGCGTGGAGGAGAAGCTGGCGTCCAGGCGGCAGATCTTTGCGCCGCGCGAGGCATTCGGGTGCGCCCCGGCGCGCCTCCTGCACCCCTCGGCGCTGTCGGCGCCGGCCACGGCTTGTCATCCCACCGTCCACTCGGCTGCAAACTGTTGCTGCGCATGCAGTGCTCGCTCGCAGCTGGCAGCAACTGAAAGTGCACTGCATGGCATGGCGAGCATGCTCAGAGTCACGCGGGCTGTCCATGCGACTGAAGCGCGTGCTGGCATGCAGGATCCTGTCGCGGGAGCTGAAGGACCTGCTGCTGGGACGTGTGGAGGCGGACTTCGGCGTGGATGCGGTGGAGGATGACGTGTTCCACTGGGAGCTCGTCATCAGCAGCCTCACTCCTGGCAGCCCGCTCGCGCAGGCATGCTTTTCGGCTGCTGACCCATTTGCCAGCCTCTCGTGCACACGCCGAGCACTCACATGTGACGCATGTGCGGGCACATCTTGCTGTGTACAGCGTGCAATGCCTACCATCGGAGCGCTGCTGCTTGACAGGTCTGCACCAGAGAGTCAGGCGCTGGAGCTGCAGAGGACATCCATTTGGCAAACACTCATGCTGATGTAGGTGTTTGTGTCAGAAGTTTGTCAGGATGGTAGGTGTTTGTGTCAGAAGTGGGTCAGGATGGACTTGCTGCGGGGATGTGCACTGGCTCCCGCGGCACATCAGGGAAACGGGCTAGGCCCCACGCAGAGCCCACATTGCAGGACATGGCGGAGCTGGAGCGGCGGCACGGGCAGGCGGACGTGCGGCTGCGGCTGCGCTTCAAGCGCGGGCTGTACCCCTTCTACCCGCCCGCTGTGGAGCTGCTGCAGCCGCGCTTCTGCGGCCCGCTGCTCGGCGCGCTCGCGTCGCACCCAATGCTGCAGGTATTGCCGCCGCTTTCCCATGCTCTTGCGTGCTACACCTGCTGTGCGAGTTTCACTGCCACCGGGTTTGTACTTTGATGACATGCTCGCGGGCTGTGCTCTGACTCAGGCATGGGGGGCAGGACGCAGCCTGGGCCTCACCTCATTATGTTACACGGAATGGAAGCGCATGCTGTGTTTGAAATTGTTATGCAGATGTTTGCCATGCAAACACTGAAGACCAGGCTGTGGGGCTGTAGATCGCAAACTGGGACCCCTGGCGCACCGGGCGCCAGGTGGCGCTGCAGCTGCAAGCGTTCCTGGAGGCGCGCACGCCCTCGCACGCTCGAAACCAATTCGTGCATGCGTTGCCTACATGTGTGCACAGGCATGCTCCGTTGCCTACACATTCACAGCTTATTGCAGGACAGCTTTGTAGGCTGATGCTGCTAGGGTTGTCAGTCACTGCTTATGGTTCCAAGAAGTTGTGATTTGTACAATGCACTGAAGATGCTTCTCCCATCGCTGGCATTGACATCGTTATTTTTGTTTAGGGTATAGGGTATACCCTATCAGGTTGGGCAGCGGGCTGGGGACAGTGTTTTCAGCCTTCACAGCTGTGCTGGCTGGACCTGCACACCTTGTCGCCCTCCTTGACGTACACGACCACGTGGTAGAACACGGTGCCGGCCAGCTCCAGCATGGCGGCCTGGCTGCCGGCCGCCGCGCGGATGCGCCGCTTCCACACGTACACGCCCGGCTCGGCGAGGCTGCGCGCGCTGCGAAATGCCTGCGCATCCAGCGAGCGCCGCAGCCGCTGCAGGTACTGCGCCCTGCGGCGGCACACCACCAGCCGGCGCGTTTCTAGAAGCGTCATCTTGATTACTGGAGTCGAGCAAGAGCTCAGGTCATGCAGGCGCGGGACTGCTCACATCTGCTCCGCAGGCAGCGGCCGGTTGAGCGGCGCGGCAAAGTCTGCCGCAAGCGAGGCGGCGAGGGCGCTGTCGGAGGAGCTCCGGCTGCGCTTCAGGTTGAGAGCGGCCTGCATGATTGCAGGACAAGTCCCAGATCAGCGCTGTGTGTTTGGCTGATGCTCAGCTACCAGCGCCTCCCGGCAGTTTTGTTGTAACTTACACTGGAAAAGAGCCAGTTGGGCTCCCTTGAACCCTAGGGCAGTCCCGCTTAGCGCCGAGCGCAGCTCAGCAGCAGGTGCAACTTCTTGGTGCGTAATTCATTCAGAGAGCGTATAGCTTCCTGAATCCTTGCACTCTGTTCCCGGCACCTTGTGTAAGACACTGCCGCCAGAGCAGGAGAGCTGCGGAGGCAGCCGTGGAGCGATGTGGGGCGCCATGCACACCCGCGCCCTGCCCGGCAGCAGTCCGTCCGGCCGCGAGCCTGTCTGGGAGGGCCCCGCGCGCGGGGAGGCGCAGCCCGGCAGGAGGCGCAGCACCTCCCGGGCGCGCAGGCAGCCGACATCGGCTAGTGCAACAGTCGCGGAGGCTAGCGTGCCCAGCACACCGCTCATGCAGGTGCTCTTCTTCACCATTGCAGTACGCAGCCAGTGGAATGCAGGTGCTCTTGTTCATCACTGCACTCCGCAACCAGTGGAGTGCAGGTGCTCTTGTCCATCACTGCACTCCGCAACCAATGGAAGGCGGCCAGCACTGTGCTGCTTGTGGCGCAAGAGCGTGTCATGAGGCGCACGACCGCGCGGGCCGCACAGCCTGCTCACCGCTGTCTCAGCCTTGCACGCGCCCGGCGCGCAGGAGCGCATGGCGTTCCTGAAGTCCGACCTGGTGCACCTCTTTGACGACAAGGGCATAGACAAGTCGCAGTATGACGACGTTGTGCAGTTCAGGTGGGTGCTTGTGCTGCATCAGTGCACCGTAGCTGCGCTGCCGCGGCCTACCCATGGGCGTTCGTAGCCGTATGGGAAGCATACCGGAGGCACAGCGAGCAGGGATCCTATTACAGCGTATAATTCCGCGCGTGGGTACATGTTCAACATCGCCATGCTCAAGCGCGTCTTCTCGCCCAAGTTCTACCTGCACGACATTCGCCAAACGGTGCTGCCCTCTCCACTCCTCTACCATTTCATTGCACTCCCGGACCGCCGATAACTCAGCCTCTCTCCAGTGTTTGCGTCGGTTCAGACTGTGCTGCGCATCTGCACCCTTCTTACTCTTTTTTTGCACTCCTGCACTGTCGACAACTCAATTCCCTCCAAAGTCTGCGTCAGTTACATGAGGGGCAGCTCGTCGGGCTGCGTGTCACAAAGAGCCAGCGGTGTGCCGCCGACGCGCTGCCTGCGTGCGGACGCAGGGCGAGCACGAGGCAACCACGCGCTGGACTATGGCGAGTGTGCCCGCCCCGCCGCTGCTTGCACGCACTACGAGGCCGCCCCCGCCTCGCCGGGCGCGCGCCTGACGTGCGACACTATGCCCCCAGGTGATGGACTTCACGCTGCTGCCGCAGCGCAGCGCGCTGCGCAAGTTTTGGTCGCCGAAGCTGGTGTTCACGGGCGTGTCCATCATGGGCATCAACCCCAGCAGCGGTGCGCGCCCTACCCTGTACGCCCTACCCTTACCCTGCCGACCCGCGCCGCCCCATGCCGGCGTTGTCCAGTGCGTCCTGCGCGCATCATGCCTTTCATGCTTCAACAGGGCTCATAGCGCATGCATGCGACTGGGTGATGTTTGGGTTCAATCATCCGTACGGTGTCGTCGTCGGGGGTGGTCAGCGCTGTTTCCTCGTACGACAGCCCCTCGCGCATCTCTCGGACCCGCCGGTTGTCGGGGTTGTTGTGCCAGGCGTCCGCCCAGTAGCCGGCCAGCATGCGCCCGCGCAGGTCTGAGCCCGGCTCGGACCCGCTCGTGTGCTTAAACGTGGGGTCCGGCCCGCGGGACAGACAGTCCGCCGTGTTGAGCTTGCCAAAGCCGTGCTCGATGGCGGGCGCTCTGTCCCGTCGGCCGGACCTCATGCGTGGGCACACGAGCGTGGCCAAGCTGGTCTCGGACCTGCGCGGGCGCATGCTGGCCGGCTACTGAGCAGAATCCTGGTTCGAAAACGCCGACAACCAGCGCGGCCTGGGAAGGGGCGCGAGGGGCTCTGGTACAAGGACAAAGCGCTGCTCATCCCCGGCAACGGCGTCGTGCGGAGGACCATCCTTGACCGTCCCGGACCTCCAGCATGGGTCGTGGAGCGTGCGTGTTGGGCAGGGCAGGCAGCGCCGCTGCCTGCTCGCCGATGCGGCCCCGCCACCGCGCAGGTAAATTCAATCGGCATATTGACTACTGGGATTCGATAGAAAACCAAGAGTACTTCAGCCTGGAGGCGTTTGCGCACGTGCTTGCGCAGCTGAGCAGCCTGGCGCATGCGCCGCCCGCGCTGGAGCAGCCGCCCTACATGGTCCTGCGCAAGCGCAAGGACTACGAAGTGCGCAGGCGCGCGGCCGGCGCCGCGTGACCCGTGGGGGCGGCAGGTGCTGTGCGCCCGTGCGCACAGGGGTACCAGGGTATGCAAACTCTACCCGAGGCAGCAGCGCATGTCGCGGGTGCAGCTGTCCAGGTTGAGAAGCTGTGGTTTGGGCCGGCTTGTGCAACCGCAATCTTGCAAACGGGGCGCTCCTGCCCTCCCCCTCAGTCCGGCCGCGCCCACGACTCCCGCGGGCAGGCGCGCGCTGCTTCAGGGCAGGGGCCGGGCCGCCGCGCGCCGGCTGACGCCATCTGCGGGCACGGCCATGCAGCTGCGGAGTCGGATGCTGCCGCCCAACCTCCTCCCGCTCGCGCCCGTGTGGGCGGGCGCCAGCGACGCGAGCCGGGGTGGGGTGGCAACAGGCAGCCGCTGGCAGCGCCTGCTGACCGCTCCCACCCTTTGCCTGAGGTCGTCCTGGGGCTGCAGGTATGAGCCGTGCCTGGTGGCGGAGGCGGACACGGGCAGCCGCGACCCTGCGGGCGACGGCGTGCCTGCCTTCCGCGCGCTCGCCGGGTACCTGTTCGGCGGCAACGCGGCCGGCGAGCGCATGGCCATGACCGCGCCCGTCATCAGCGACACGCGCGGCGCGATGCAATTCTACGTGGGCGGCGGCCGCCAGGCGCGCGGCCGCACGCCCTGCCGCCATCCAGGCCGTCTGTGAGGTGCTGTGATGCGATGTGATGTGAGGTGCTGTGATGTGATGTGATGTGATGTGATGTGATGTGATGTCATGCGCCACGCACCTCTGTATCTTTGCAACGCTCACGCCACCACCAACCTCCTCCCCCTCCTCACCACTCCCCAACGCCCAGCTGCGTATTTTGGAAGCGCGCGCCGACTGCGGGCGCGCCCCGCGCAGCCCGCCACCGCGCCCGCGCCGGCCAACGACGCGGTGCGGCTGCGCGAGTGGCCGGGCGGCACGTTCGCGGCCGCCGCGTTCTCCGGCCGCGCAGGCGCGCCGCGCGCGCGCGCCGAGGTCGCGCGCCTGCGCGCCGCGCTCGAGCGCGACGGCCTGGCGGCCGCCGGCGGCGACTGGGCGCTGCTGCGCTACAACGACCCGGGCACCTGGGCGCCGCTGCGGCTGAACGAGGTGCTGCTGCCGGTCGAGGGCTTTGATCTGTGGGCCTGGCCGGCTGGGTAGGCGCGTCTGCAAGGGACGCGGCGCGGCCCTGCGCGTACACATGGTGGCCCAGCGCGCCTGCGCGCTGGGCCGGCATGTGTTAGAGGGGTGGGTGAAGTTGGTAGCATGTATTAGAGACGTGGTTGAGAGGTGGGGGGATACATGGCGGTGTGCCTGGACAAATTGCGCTGCATCTCTGTGGGGTGAGCCTTGTCTGCGAAGCCGGTACTGTACACTGCTCTGCGGGTCAGCCACACACCGTGTGACGATACACGGATGCTGTAATGGCCTGTTGGCAAGTAGAATTTAATGTCGTTTCAGAGACTTGCAGTGTTGGCCAGACTATTGTTGCAGGACGTCTTGCAGGCGCACCATTTATCAGCTATGACCTGACCCGCTGTCGCGTGGAGCAGGAATTTCTTGATGTCTGCATGGCCTGGTCGAGCTATGGCTCTGAAAAGGTAGCACTGTTGGCCGCACTGCTCGCAAGGAACGAAGAGCTTGACCGCAGATGCTTTGGCCAAAGCACGCTCTGTATCAATTTGTTTGCTTTGTGCTCTTCATATATAAGAAAGTAAGGTGCAGGCTGAGAGTGTCATACCCCACCGATTGCAACCCGGCGCAGCATGACAGAGAGTGCCCATATCACCATCCCTGCTTACACGGGGTCTTTCCTTATACCTGGCATATCCACTGACCTAAGCGACACAGACGTAGAGCGCTGCAGGCGACGCCCCACCCACAGCTTGCAGGACGGGCGGGCGCCCCCCGCCAAACGCAAATACCAGTTCCTGGGGCCACGCGGCCGCTCAACGCATGCAATGCACACTGCATCAGGGGGCCAGCACGGGGAAGGGCAAAAAAATTGCAAGCGGAGATGCCCGCGCGGGCGCATAGGGCCTCCGCAAATGCAGGGATCAATCTATATGTGCGCAGCATCCCGGCCCCAGGGCGCCACCCAGCCTCATGAACACAGGCGCGGGGCAGCGCAAGTGCAAAGTGAAGGCGTGCGTGGAGGCCCAGGGGGTCCCAACTGTTCAAGTCCCACAGCAGCAGCACCCTAGGTAACATCCAAAACCAGCCTGCCCTGGCGGCCGCGCCGCTGGCAGGCGCTTTGCCCGCAGCAGCACGAGCGTGACAGCAGCTGACTAGCACTTTGTGGCATCAGTGATGCGGCAGGCCAGCCCGCGCGGCCGCAAGTCTGCCTCCCGATAGGCAGTCCGGCGCTGTCAAAAACCTGACGCAGGAGCATCTCATCTGGGTGAACGCCCGCACTCTCGCGGAGGGCCCAGCCCCAGGCGTCCAATGCGACGCCGGGGCGCATGCAAAACCTACACACCAAACCTACACGCAAATGCACACTGGTCCTAACGCACCAAGTCCTAAACCAAAGCAGCCATGCTCCTCCTAAGAACGCCTGAGAACGCCAAGTATCCAAAAACGATGTCATGCGCGGCCGGTCCTGGCCCGGCGCGCCGGTGCCTGTCCTATACGGGCGCTACGCTCCTGCAAGCGCAGCGCCCTGGCTGCCTTGTTCATGATGTTATACGCCTGCTCCCAGCAGGACGCCAGCACACCTGCACCGCCCGGCGCGCATGGGCCCACCCGCATGCGCGCAGCAGCAGGCCCCGCTACAGCCGTGGCTGCGCAGCGCCCTGATGGGGCCCTGGGCACCCACAGCATTGCTACAAAAGTGATTTATTTCACAACTTGGCAGCGACGTCCCGCGCCTTTGCGCGCGATGCGCGAAAGTCTAGCACACCCACATAGCTATCCTAACACCCCTGACGCGCGTTGTCAAAAACCCTGCCAGCACAGGGCATGCATGGACCACAGCCCCCGGTCAGGCAGCCATGCCCCTGCTGACCTGCGGTCCAGCCCCGCACGCCGCCCACACACGCGCTCATCTAAACTTGCTCAATACTCCAAAACCTGCCCCGCACCGCGCCCCCGTGCATGCGGCAGGAGAGGCGGTGCGTGGGAGCACACAGGTCGTTCTTTCCGCGCCGCCACAAAGGCCTGGTGCCACCCCGGGAGGCGGGGGGATTGCGGGATGGAAGCGAGCAGCGGTCGGGCCCGCGCATGCAAAGACACGCGCAGGGACCAAAAACCCGCCCTGCTGCGGACCCCGCTCCCCGAAGGACCAGGAGGCCCCGGCCTCAGCGCGCTCGCCGCCGTCTGAACCCTCTGTTAAATAATCCTACACAGCGCGCGGTGCGCCAGATCAGGCTCATGGAGCGGGGGCGCGGAGGGCGGCGTGCGCGCGCGCGCGCGCCCTGCTTTCACCCGCCCCGAACCCGAAAAAAGAACCGGCGCTAGCGCCCCTTTTGCGGTCCTCTGCGACTCTGGCCGCTTTCGTTGGTCCTGCCGCCTGCGGGGCGCGCACGTGCGCGAGGCGGCCTATTCTACCTGCAGCTGCAGCATGCGCAGCCCTGTGCGCGCCCAGGCTGCTCAAGGACCTTCAGGGCCGCGGCTCCGCGCAGCGCCTGCCGGGTCAGCACTCCACGTAGTCGAGCCCCTGGCCGCTCGGAGAAGCGTGCACGCCCGCGCCCGCCCAGACGCCGGTGGGCTCGCGCACCGACGTGCGCGCGAGCTCGGCCAGGCACTCCCAGATGCCCACCTGCGCATGCCGCACGCGCGCCCAAGCCTGAGCTCTCAGAACATGCGCGGGCACAGCCTGAAGCGACGCTGCCTCCCGTACTTGGGGCACACGCCTGGTTCTTGAACACAGCTGACCAGCCTCCTGCCAGAAGCAGGAGAAGAGGTCTGGCGAGGCCCACCCCTGGGTCACACACTGCTGCCTGGAGCCAAGCACATGCGCGAGTGTGGGCCCCTAACAAACAAAGAGTGACGCAGATCGCAGCAGTTCTCTCAAGCATCCCTGCATGCCCCAGCGCATACACCCTGTATGCCGCACTGCATCAGATTGACTCCAACATGACGCGCGGCGGGCGCGCCTTCACGCTCTCGTCGCAGCAGCTGTCCGTCTGCCCGGCCGGCCGCGCCTCGGGCGCGTGCCCGTACGGGTACCGGAATGACTCCGCCGGCGGCATGGCCTCCAGCGCGAACGCGGTCGCGGAGAAAGGCGACACCGCCGCGGCCGCGCCCGGCGACGAGCGCCCGGAGCCGCCGTCGCCGCCGGAGCCGTCGGCCTCGTCGGACGCCTCCGCCACTGCGTCCAGCGGCTCGGACGGCGCGGTGGACAGCGCCATGCCTGCGCTCCCTGGCGGCGGTCCCGGGTCAGCTCCCGTCATGAGCCGCAGCGCTAAATTTGCAGGCCAGATCAAATCAAAACGTATACCAATGGCCCAACTAGCAGTGAGGAACACTTGCCTAAACGACGCATCAGGCGGATCAGTGCATGATCATGCGTGACCAGCAATGCCTGCAGCCCTCCACCACGTCACAAGCAAGCCCTGCTAGATTATATGCGAGCGCATCAGCCAGCGCTGCCCGCCCGCAGCCAGCACGGGTGCGGCGCGGGCCCGGACGGGGGCGCACTGCTGCGGCCCAGCGCGGGCGGAACCGGCGCGACCGCGAGCTCGCCCGCGCGCGCATGCACGGCCAGGTCGCCCGCGCTGCCGCCGCCGCCGCACGCCGCCTCGAGCGCGTCGTCCGACGCGCTGGTGGGCAGGCCTGCGCGCGGGCGCACGTTGACCGAGTGCCCATGCAGGATCAGCTCCTTTTCACCTTCTCCAGGGTCTGCCGGGCTGTGCTCGACAGCGTGCCCGTGCGCGGGGCCCAGCGCCCAGCAGTGGCTCTGCTCAACAGCACGCCCGCAGTATGAGCCCAGCACCCGAGAGTGCTGCCACCGCAGAGGCCACAGGCACGCTCGAGTTTGCTACGGCGGACGCCGCAGCTCGCAGCCCGGCGCGGCGGAAGGCAGCCCTGCGCAAGCAGCAGCCCAGAACAGGGTAGGGTTGGGGCGGCGCACCGATGGACATGTTGACCCAGGACGGGCAGCGCGCGCGCTTGGCGGGCGCGACCAGGCGGCCGCGCGAGCCGCGCACGCGCGCGCCGGCCGAGCGCCGCTCGGCGACCTGCCGGCTGGCGGCCACCATGCACGCGTCCAGCGTGGTCTCGATGCCGCAGTTGGCCTGGATCGCCGACAGCTTGGCCCACGTGGACTGCTCGCCCTGCGCGCGCACGCGGCCCACTCGGCTTGCGCCCCCCGTCGCGCTGCGGCTCTCGCCGCGCGCCTTGCCAGGCGGCGCGCGCGCCCCGCCCAGCGTTCAGCGCTCCTTCCTACCCCGCTGGCTGACCAGCTGCAGCTCTGCTCCACCATGCAGCGCCAAGCCGCGCCCACACAGCAACACGCTCAGGACACTGTCAGGAAACTGCCGCCGCAAGTAGACATGGCACTTGCGGGCCGCCCCGGACAATGGAGATGCCCCGGCCGTGACGTACAGCGCCCAGCAGGCTACCCCACACCACCCCGGCGGGCCGCGCGCCTGGCGGCACGCCGTGCGCAGGTCCTCCGCGGTCGGGTTGGTGATCGACTTCTTGATCTGCATGTACGTGGACGGCAGCACCATCGTCACGTCGCCCTCCCACGGCTGGCTGAACACCTTGAGGATGCGCAGCGACGGCACCAGCGCCATGAGCTGCTGGCACCTGCGTCGCGCGCGCATACGGCAGCGTCAGGCCCCGGCGCCGCCCGCCCTTGCCCTGTCCCCGGTATTGCCGGGAAGGGGTATGCACGTGCGAGCGCCGCAGGCTCGCCGCCATCAGCTCCGCCAGCCACGGCCAGCGCGCAGGCCACAAACACGTGCAAGCGTACGCGAAGACCACACGACAATCACACGACATTACACAAAATGTAAATCACACGACAGCGCGATGACACTCTGCCGCTGCAACGCCTTCAGAACTGACAAGAGTGCATGAGCCCTGAACACACACGGGCCCTGGGCGCAGACACACCGGGTTTGGCATGGCTGACCATGCCCCGTTGCTGCACAGTCTGTTGCTGCAGAGCCTCGGGAGGCATTGCTGCACAGCCTGTTGCTGCAGAGTCTGGGGGGCGCGCGCCGGTGCTTCCACTCGGTCTCCAGCAGGTTGCCCAGCTTGCGGTTGACGCGCTTCTTCAGGTTGAGCGCGGGCACGATGTGCGGGTTGGTCTGGCTGACCAGGAAGTAGTTGACATTGAACATCTCGGACAGGCAGCGCATGGGCAGGTCCTCCTCCAGGCTGCCGTCGCGCCAGCGGCGCTGGCTCTCCCGCATCGCCTCCGCCGAGAACCTGGCGCACCGGAGCGGCGTTCGTTGGACGCTTGACACGCGCCGCCGCCGCGGCAGCGCGGCGCGCGGGGCTGGCGGCCCGCCCGACTGCTGCGCGCTGCGGCGCGCCGGGGCGGCGGCCGCTGCCCGCCGTGCTCGACGCCGCGGCTTGCCATCCTCATTCGCCTTGGGTGCGCAAGGGGGGCGCCTCACGGCACCACCCCCGATGCATCCCGCTGTGCCATGCACGCAGATGGCGCGCGTCGGGGCATCCACGCTAAGCCTCGGCGAATACATCGTCAGCCTCAGCACACTGTGCTCCAGGAGCCTTTTTGGCTGCTACAACCTCGCGTGCACAGGCGCAACAGACACGCACGCCAGCCGTGGCAGCAACCGCCAGGCTCCCCCCGGCAGGCGCGCCGCCCCGGCGCGGGCGCGGGCGCGCACTTCACGCGGTTCCCGCGGTGGTCGCGCGCGTACAGCTCCTGCGGCTCAAACAGCAGCGGAAAGGCGGAGCTGCAGGACACCGCGCTCCAGACGTACACGTGCGGCGCGGTCAGGTAGTTGAGCACGCGCGGCGGCTCGTTCGTGTCCGCCGGGCACACCGCCACGTTCAGCACGCGGCCTGCGCCGCGCGCGCGCGCGCCCGCCTGAGCGCGCCGCCTGCAGGAGGCTGCGCTGCGCTGCGCCCATCGCGCGACGCAGCATTTCCACAGTGTGCACCCAGTAACAGTCCTCGCATGTGAGCCAGGGTTGCATGTGTGCCAGGGACACGGTGCCATAACCAGGCAGTCTCTCGCTGATGGGCCAGCGGGGGGACGCGCCAGAGTGCTGGAAGGCCTGCAGGAACGTGGAATGGCCGAGCAGGATCTGCAAGCGCTGCGCGAGCATCCTCCCATCCTGCGCAACACATGACAAAGTTTGGCTGCTGGAGCACAACGCCACCCCAAACATACACAGCCCACAATACAGCTGCTGGCCAGCCGCGGCGCGCTGCTGCACTGTGACTTCGAGCAGTAACTACGCCTTGGCTGGCGCAGCTGCCTCTCGCGCTGCGCTCCGGCCCGGGGCGGCGCGCCTGCAGCGTGCCGTGCGACCAGAAGTGCGACAGGAACTGCGACGCGGTGCTGTTGGAAAAGAACGACAGGTCGATGTCGGTGTTGCTGGAGAACAGCTCGCGCAGCTCCTCGTCGTTCCGCGTCGCGACAGTCGAGGCGACTGCCGCGCGCGCGCCGGCCCCGTCAGGCTGCTGCACACAGAGGACTGCTGCTGCCTCTGCCCCAAACAAAAAGCACAAGGCGATGTGAGTCAAGAGCGAGGGCGGCACCTATGGAGCCCACGCTGCTGCCCGCCAGCACGCGCGGCAGCAGGTTCTGCTCGAACAGCGCCTTCACCACGCCCTGCCGCCGCGTTGACCGGCTCAGCGCACGGCGGACTGCGCAGGAACGCCGGCTGCACCCTGCAAGGGAGTGTGAGGTGCACTCTGCAATAAACGCGCGGCCCGTCACCACTCGCTGCGCAGCGCACCGCCCGGGCCGGGCGCGCGCACCACATGGAAGGCGCCCAGCGCGCCGCCGCCGCTGAGCACAAGCGCGGTGCGGCCGAACGCGTGCCGCGTCTCGCGCAGGAAGTTTATCTTCTCGTCCAGCGCCAGGTCCGGGCCCTCGTAGCGCGTGAGCACGTCCAGGTGCTGCTTGACCTCGTCGATGAACTCGCGGATCGGCTCCGGCACCACCGGAAAGTGCTCGTGCAGCTCACTGCGCCGCGGCGCGCAAACACTCCTCGGCCAGACGCGCGAGCCGCCGCGCGCGGAGCCGCTCCGCAAGCCCCGCGCGCGCCGCGGTGACTACTTGCGCGGGAACGCGTGACACCGCTGGTACACACAGCCGCGCGCCCCAGCGCCGCAGCCGCTTACCTGACAAAGCCAGCCACAGGCGGTGCCAAGCAGCCTGCTTCCCTGCCTGCGCCCGCCCGGCGAGGGCAGGCGCTGACAGGCGTGTGCTCACAGTGGCTTCCCGCCCAGGCCGCGCCCCCGGGGCGCCTCCTGGCCGCACCTGTTGCACATGTTGCCCAGGTTGCGCAGCAGGTCGGCCCGCACGGCGAACATCATCTCCGCCACGTCCCCCCTCTGCCTGACCTCCCGCAGGTGCCGGAGCCGCTGGGCGAGCAGCCTGCGGTCGTATAGCCGCGTCTCCCGCCGCCACTTGGCCAGCTGCTCCTGCCGGCTGAGCCCCTCGAGCTGGTCCAGCTCCGCGGCCGCAGCGGACCAGGCGGCATAATTGCCGGCCTGTTCCAGTCGCCGCTGAGCTGCCGCCTTGGCCCGCGCCGTGTCGTCGAACGCCTCCAGCAGCTTGCCGACGCCCACCCGCGCGCCCCACAGCGCCGCGGCGCCACCTGCGCGAGCAGTTTCCCAGCCTCACTCAAATTTGGCGTTTCCACGTGATAATGGCGGAAAAGCCTGCATTGCTGGGCCTGGCAGCGCGTCGCACCCAGCAGCAGGTGCCAGCGGCGCGCGGTGAACGCGTCGCCGCTGAGCGCGCGCAGCGCGCGGCTGCGCGGCGGCGCGGCGAGCCATCCCACCGTCCAGAGCAGCAGGCGCCAGAAGTCGCTGGCTATCGTGGCGACCGAGCGGCCCAGCAGCACCTGGTACGCCAGGAAGCGCCGCACAGGGTCCACCACGACCAGCGCGCGCCAGACGGTCAGGTCCAGCAGCAGCCTGGTCAGCGAGGAGCTGGGGCCCAGGCGCGCGCATGCCTTCGGGCTCACGCTGACCGCCAGTGGCTTACTCATAGGAAAGCCGGTGCCACCTCTGCCACATCAGCATAGAGCTCAAGTTGTCGCTAGCCAAAAAGTGCAGGAGCAGGGTGTGAGGGTTTCTACCAGAAGCACCTGCTGAGCGCGGCTGGAGCCTTGCTCGTAATAACGAACTCTGCGATGTGAAGTGGTTGACACAGTGATGGGCCGCAGCACATGTCATCAGCAGATGCCGCTATCTGCCACGAATCTGCCTGTGTGGTGCACCTTAGACGCACACGGCTCAACTGCTTACACATGGCAGCGCCGACACGGCGCCTGCCCGCCTACATCGGCCACCTAAGGGGGGCCGCTGTGCACGGCGGAAAATCTGACAAAACTAAAGGCGCAAAACCACACCGGCAGACTTATTAGCTGTCAGTCAATACACCCGCCGCTCCCGCACGCCTGCCGGCCCTGCGCAACAGCCGGCCCACACGCTTCGGCAGCAGGGCGCAGCGCGGGGTGCAGGCGCAGGCCCCGCGCCCCCTTCGTGCCATAGCTCGCGGCTGCGCTAGCAGAACGCCTGCACACACCTCGCGGCCTGCGCTTCCCCTGGCGGCCTGCGCTTCCCCTGCCGGCAGGGCATGAAAACAGCGGCCCTCGCATACACACCCCTCCCCCCCAACACTGCGACACACCCTGCAAACAACAACTACACGGCGCCGCGTGCGCCGGGGCCGCTCGTGGGGCTGGGGCCCCGCAGAGGGCCCCAGCCCTACACGGTGCCCACGCCGCCATTGCTGGCTGCCCTGAGCGGCTGCGTGGCCTCGCCATTGGCGCCCTCCTGACTCTCCAGCGGCATGTACTGCGCGCAGCACGAGCCAGGCGTCAGCGCGCTTGTATTGTACGTTTAAATGATAGTTCATGCAACAATGATAGTTGTTGCTGCCTCTGTTGCATACACGCTGCCTCTCTTGCCTGCATGTAGGCACAGCGCAGTTTGACACTAGGCACCTCTCCCAACCATCGAAGTACTGCGCAAACTTGCAAGCACAGCTGTGGGAGGCAGGTGCGGCTCCACTCCACTGCACTCCTTGGTCTGCTGACTTCAAATATACTCTCCATTACTCCCTACGTATTTAGCGCATGATTAGCTCGTCTGCTGACGCTGCTGACGCTTGCTGGCGCTGCCACCCTCTGCCAACGCCGCCGCGGCCACCAGGGCAATGCCACGCGAGGCGCGCGCGGCCACGCACCTGGGCCATGATGGCGCGGATCTCCTGGTGCATCGCGCTGCGCAGGCGCAGCCGGTACACCACGAAGCCCGCCAGGCCCAGCGAGCCGATGCACGCCAGCACGATCACCACGACCAGCCACGTCGGCGCGCCTGCTCGGGCGCGGCGAGTCAGCCTCCTTGCCACCGCCTCGGCCGTGCTGCAGCCGGACGGCCAGCGCAAGTGGCCAGCGCGAGGACAGGCACGCTGTTTGTGACTACAGACGCTGACCAACATGTTTGCATGGAACCTGCATGCACACAATTGTGCGACCAGACACAGGGTAAGTATGCTGTCGGCGGGCCTGCACGGCGGGCACCCAGACACAGGGTAGGCACGCTGTCAGCGGGCCTGCACGGCAGGCCCTGCCCGCACCGCTCGACCCCGCGGCGCCGCTGCAGATGCCGGTCGGCTCGTCGCACTGGCTCAGGTCGCACTTGGGCGTGCACGTGGTGCCGTCGCCGGTGAAGCAGGGCGGGCAGGTGCAGACGTGCAGCGGCACATCCGTCAGGTTCTTCTTCCCCTCCTTCGCCTCGGTCTGCACGCCGCCCCCGGCCTCTTCACACGCGCTCCGGCAAACGGCTGCTCTTCACATACACATAGCGGCCCGCGGCTTGCGCCCTACCAGCATGCATCACACGCAACGGGCAGCAGCCGTCGCGGCTGCAGCAAGCATACATGCTGCATGCACACAGAGTTAATGCGGCCTAATGTGTTTGAGCTGCCACGGTTGCTGCTTGCAGCCCGGCGCGGCGCGCGCGCCTTGTACACGTCGATGTTGTCCTTGCAGGCGTGGAAGGTGCGCGACTCGCCGTTGACCGTAAAGTCTCCGTGCCAGCAGCCGCCGTGGTCCTCCGCGCACTCGTCCTTCAGATCCGGGATGCACCTGGCCGCATGTGCAGCCATGTTAAGTTGGGTTGCTGGTGGGCAGCACATGGTAGGGTATGGACGGGCTAGGGTGCCAGAGGCACTCATCCTTCAGGTCGGACATGCACCTAGCCGCACACGCCGTCGAACACGAGTGCCGTTGTATTCGAGCAAATTGCGGGACGGCAGCACACTTGCGCGGCAGCGCTGCCAGCGAGGGACGCACTTGTAGCTGCCCGGGATGTCCTGGCAGGCACAGCGCTCGCAGGTGCAGTCGTGGCCCAGGTCCGCCGCGTCCAGCGTCTTGCACTCGTTGACGTTGAGGCAGCGCAGCTTACCGTCCTTGCCGGTCTGCGAGACGTACCCCGACCCGCACACGCACTCATACCCGTTGAACGTGTTGATGCACATGGTCTTGCCGTGCCTGCGCCCCAGCGCTGGCCGTCAGGCAACCAGATGTGCTGTAGCGACGCTCTTTGCATGCACATGCCTTTCCGCCTCAAAGCGCGCTGCGCCCTCAACAGCCTCCTTGCCTCCTCGGCAGACACCACCCGTCAGCGCCTGTCCATTCACGCAACTTGTCACACTGTTGTGAGTGAACAACACGACCCCATGGCAACCCCACGGCTGTCCCCCTCCGTCAGCCCCTTGCCGCCTCCCACATGCAGCCGCACGGGGCACGCACTTCTTTGCCGCGCAGACGCTCTCGCCAACCGAGCCTGGCCGGCACTCGTCATCCTTGACCTTAAGGCAGGCCGGCGGCTCCTTGCCCTTGACGAATGCGGCGCACAGCGCGCGCATGACCTCCGTCACGCTCAGCTTGCCGCGGTACTGCCCGTTGTTGATGCGGATCGTTGGCAGGATGTACACCTGCGCAGCCGCGGCAGGCTTTAGACTCTCGACCACCATGCGCTGGTGCTGCACACTGCCATTTCTGCTTAAATTGATGCTTAAAATGACAACGCGAAGCATCAGCGCGTTGCTCAAACTTTGCTCGAAGTGACAACGCGCAGCATCGGTGCATCGTTATTCTGAGCGCAGCAGCCCCGACAGTCGAAGACACCGAAGTTCTGCCGAGGAAGTAAGGCTATTGCCACAGCATGCCCACGGCACATCAGATGGTGAGGCCATCATGCCTACCAGCTGGCACCTGCCTCAAACGCTCCCATGAGGACAAAGCACCGCAGTCCGGGTGTCACAGAGAGGCAGAGCGCGCGCGTGCGCGCCTCGCCCGTGCCGCCGCCGCCGCGCTGCCGCTTCATCTCGACCTCCATCAGCGCGTTGTCGGAGTTCAGGTTGACGTCGCCGACGCAGTCGCGCAGCGCGCTCAGGCTGGACCACTCGTTGCCGTGCAGCTCGTTGAACACCTGCCCAGAGCAGGTAGCCCTGTCTGAATACCTCCTCACGAGGCCGCTCACCGCCGCGCCTTCCCTCATACCGCATCACTGTACAGGACGCGACTGCAAGCACCGCGTCACGAGAAAACTGTGCTGGTGTCCCAGCATATTCATGACGCCGCGTCCTGCGCATGGCGCACTCCCAAGAGTCGCACTGCACACACCGCAGCGCTGCGCGCGCGTGCGCAGCATGGCCCGCGGCCTGCCGCACCTTCTCGGCGCACTCCTCGTTGTAGTTCTTCTCGCTCATCTTGCACTCGTCGGCAAAGCGCGTGACGTAGTCCCACCACTGCCACGGCTGCCCGCTCTCATTGGCCAGCTTGAACACGCACAGCTGCCGCAGGTTCTCCTGCGCGGCCGCGCACATACTGCTTCGGGCCGACCGGACGCGTGCACGCGCGCGCCGTCCAACAGCTAGCACGCGCGGGCTGCCGACTTGGCCCAGCGCAGTTTGGCCACTCCGCCTGCACGCGCGCGCGCGCTCGCCCCGGCCACGTCGTCCGCTCTGCACGCTCCCTCCCTAGCGTGTGCCTCTCGATAGCGCTGCCAACGTGTGCGGCGGAGCTCACACCCGCGCCGACGCGCTCGGCACGCCGTCCTCTGCACGGCCCGCTGCACAGCGTGCAAACACGCTGGCTGTGCATGGTGTCCACCGCGGCAGACGGCGTTACACACAATCCTGCTTGCCCGGAAGGCCCCCCAACGTTTCTGGACAGACGGCATCAGCGGCAGACCCCAAACCCTGCCAGGCAGCCCGCCACCTCGCAGACCCAGCGCTTTCCGCCGCAACCTTCGGTGAGCTCGCCCGCGCGCCAGGCGCTCCGGGCTGCGCGCCTGGACGATGTCAGCGCCCGAGTAGCCGGCGGTGAGGTCGCCATCGGGGTCGGGCGTGCAGTAGCGGCCCTGGTGGATGCACTGGCTCTTGCACTCGTCGCTGTCGCGGTATGCCTCCGGGCAGACCCACACAATGTAGTGCGGCGTGAACTCGGTCCAGTTGCCCTCCAGCTCCCGCGCCACGTGCTTGTACTCCTGCGCAGGGATGCACCGACGCATGGGCGGCGCCAAGCATCCCAGCTCCAAGTTTGACTCCATTGAGCTGGGCACAGGCGACTGGACACGACCTGAACACTGCGCAGCCACCGCTGCTGCCTGACGGTCAACTTTCACGCGATAGCAGGCCTGACATAGTTCACACAGGCCGTGCGCTCGCTCTGCAAGCAATGAGCAGCCGCTGACCAGCCTCACAGCCTCCGACGTTAGCCTCAGCGCCTTTCTATCCATAGTTTTGGAGGTGCTCCGCTCTCTTCACCTGCTCCACCTAAGCAGCCCAGCAGCCTGGTGCCGCCCCGCACCTTGATGAACTCCTGCTGCACGTTGCACACTGCGCCGCACATGTCGTTGCTGTTCGTCCAGAATTCCCAGTTGACCTGCGCCCCGGCCGGCCCCCCAGACGTTAACACATGAACGTGCAGGCGGGAGGTGCAGAACATCCTGCGCAGGCACGAGCGTTCCGCCGCGCACCTTGTCCGCGCGCGGGAGGACGTCATTCCAGTCCATGACGACATAGACGTCCTCCATCCCCGGCTTCAGCAGGTCCTTCAAGACCTTGCCCTCCGTCTTCTTAATAAAAACGGCCGGAATGGTGATGTTGCGCAGATACCTGCACAGCCGCTGCCTCAGCGGCGGCGGCCGCAGCAGAGGCGCAGCTGGGGCTGCTCTAACAAGGGCGCGACGCTCCCGCAGCTGCAATTGCAGAAACAACGCGCAGGCGCGCGCTGCGCATCGCTTGTATAGCGCGCCGCGCAGGGCTGCGCACTTGTAGGACACCTCGTCCTGGTCGTCGGGGGCCTCCATGGTGGTCAGCTTGTCCTCATAATTCACGACAATAACCTGCGCGCGGCGCGCCGCATGGCGCCTGCCTCAGGCCACGCGCGCCACCACGCGGACCGCCGGCGCATGCCGGCGCGAGCGCGGCAGGGCCAGCGCACCCCCTGCGCGCCGGCTTCCTGCGCGTTCCACACCTTCTCCGCAAACTTGCACGCCTGCATGTCGTCGCGGTCTGCAAGGGGCAGCGCCCGCCGTCAGCGCGCTGCCAGGCACACAGCGCAGAGAGGCAGCCACAAGCCACGGCACGTACGTGGCCCCCGGTCGACAAGCATGATGTAATTCGTCCGCTGCCCAGGCTCCGTCTGGTGGTTGAGCTTGAACGGCGGCGAGGCTTCCTACGGCAGGCAGCAAAGCCGGTCAGAGCCGGGCAGCTAGCCTGCGCCCGCAGGCGGAGCGCGAAACGTAGCACATGAGGCCTCACCGAGAAGCTTTGGCAGGCAAAGTTGCAGCCGGGCAAGCAGGTGTTCTCGTGCCCGTGCTCCTTGTCCGGGTACACCAGCTTGCCGCTGTCCCCGGGCGAGAAGCCGCTCAGATCGTGCTGGGAATACAGCCCAACTTTTACTAAGAAGGCACCATGCTCAGAGCTGGGCCCGCACATGAGCTCCCCGCCATACTTTGGCGAGCCAAAGTTGGCCATGCTGACGTCAAAGCCATCCCGGTGCGCCGTCGCGGCGGAGCGCGGGAACTTGATCTTTAGCGCGCCCTTCTCAATCACAAACAGCGCCTGCGCGCTGCTCGCCAGCACCAGCACGGCCAGCACCAGCAGCGCCGGCTGCCGCCAGCGCGGTGTGCACGCCATCAGAGCCCGCGGCGGGCGGCCAAGCTGAATAGGCCTGCGGGGAGTTCTGCACCAAACCCAGCTGCGACGCCACCAGCTCTCCCTTCTCAGCAGCACGCACGCATCGAAACCAGAGAAGCACAGCCGGACGCTACAGCCTTCGATCTCTGCAGCCTCCCTTGCGTTGAAGTTGCTGAGAGCCAACCCTTGCCCCGGTAGGGCCGACCGTCGGACGTTGCACAGGCAAAAACCAGGTGGTAGCAAAAAGCGTGCAAGGCGGGACAAATATGTCAGAGTAGCACAGAGAAATGGGGCGGCGTGGTGCACGCAGGCCGCCGCACCGCTTTGCTGGCGTGGCCGGTGCGCCGGCGCTGCTGCGAATCGTCGCCGAGCTCGTCGTGCCCCGGCACACGCGCTGAGACCGGTGCCCGCACGCGCAGGCGCTGGCGACTCGCCAGCCTTTGTGGTGTACGGCACGGCCTGCACCTTGTTTGAGGCGCCTCAGGAGGCCGCGCTGGACCGCGGCGAACACCTGCTGCCGCACCCAGGCGGTGCCACCGTGGACCGCTACGATGTGCGGCTGCTGGACGCTGCAGCGGGGCCCCCGCTTGGCAGGCACGAGCCTTGCTCCGCTTGCCAACGCGCGGGTAGTGTGCAGTGTTATGCACGGCGAAGGTGTTGTCTGTCATGCACTTGGCAGGGGAAGCAGGCGCTGGCCTGTATTGTTTGCTAAGTGCAGTCCTGTAGCTGCAGGCATTCTGTTATGCGCACTTTGAGCATGCGGACGTTATGACAGAGAGCGCGCTGAGAGGGCGCGTGCCCGCGCAGGGGGCGCGCGCCACCAGGAACCACGTCGGACGCTGACGATGACGAGGAGGTCGCAGAGGAAGCGCTGGATGCCGAGCGGTATGCTGACCTTGGCAGCAGCGCCGGGTCCGACGACGAGACCGACGGCGCGCCCGAGGGCGCAACGCGCGACGCCGCTGCCGCCGGCGCGTGCCCCTGCTGCCCGTGCTGTCCTCTGTGTGATCATCCGCCGCAAACCATGCAGTTTCCGCTGCTCAGCATTAGAGGAGTGCGCCTTTCTGCGGGGCAGTGCCCGGCAGTGCTGCCAGTTGAGCTGCACGTTGCTGCACACAGCTCTGCTTTCGCATCCATGAGCGCAAGGCCATGCGTGGCCCAGCAGTGCTCTGCGCGAGCGTGCGCAGGTGCCTACTCCCAGGTCGGCTACACGTATGGCGCCGGCGGCAGCCCGGCCATAGAGGAGGCCGCCGCACCCGGGCAGAGCGCCGGGGCTGCCGCTGAACCGTACGTGCCGGAACCGTACATGCCGGAACCGTACGTGCCGCGCTTCAGCGTGCCGCTGCCGGCGCGGCTGGCCGGCGCGCTGCCGGGCAGTGCGCGGGAGCTGAAGGTGCGCCCCGTGTCCCGTCTCCGGTCGGACAAGCGGTTTTTGCCCCTCAAAGGGGCTCCTTGTTCAAATGCTCCCGCCTTGCAGCTGGGCGCCCATGCGGCTAGTCAAAAATAAAATTTAGTATTATCACCATACAGTTGCCGTTTCCTCAGCTCATGCAGACCTTGTATCCCTGGCAGCCATGCCACAGGCACCTCCCGATCGAAGAGCGCGGTCTCTGTGCACAGCGGTCGCAGGTAAACGCCGGTCGACAGAAGCTTGCTAGCATGTGCTGGTCGCTGAGCTACCCCAGACCCTCCACGCCCGCGGCTCTGCCTGCGCGGCGCGCGCATGCTCCGTGCCGCCGCCGGAAAGCGGAGAGAAAGAAAAGGGAAAAAACACAGTCAATTAATCATTTTGTTTCAGCTGCCGCTGAGCGCGCCGCGCGCCCGGGCGGCAGATCATGGCGCAGACGGCGCGCTTCGTGCGCGAGGCGGGCGGGCAGGCGGAGTTCGTGCTGCGCGTGCGCCAGGCGGCCAACCCCGCCTTTGCGTTCCTGGCGCCCGGCGTGAGCTGCCACGCGTTCTACCGCTGGCTGCTGGACGCCGCGCCGCAGGCGCGCGGCCGCCCCGGGCGGGCGCGGTGGCAGGCCGGCGGCCGAGGCCATGCCCGCTCGGGCACCGGGTTGCGGTCGTGGGGAGAGGCGCGATGTGTCAGGTCCTGCGTGCGCAGGCTCAGCGCCGTCGCTGTCTGCTCAAGACACGGTGGGCTGTCGAACGGCGGTCCTAGGGAGAGCTGCACTGACATGGCCGTCAGGCACCTGACCGCCTATGTGATAGAGGGGGCATGACGCGCAACGCACTGCAGTGGCCTTCAGCCTGGTAGCCAGAGAGCAAGTGCTTGATACGAAACAGCGGTGTGCCGCAGGAGCTGCCCGACGACGAGCCGCAGGCCACAGACACGGCTCGGCCAGCCAGCAGCGCCGACGACGGCGGCGGCCGGTCGGCAGGCGCGCCAGACGCAGGCGCCGCGGCGGCCGGCGCGGGGCCGAGCGCACTGCTGTCGCTGCAGTCGTACGCCGACGCGTCAGACGCGGGCAGCCAGGAGGGGGAGTCCCCGCGGGCAGGGCCCCAGCCGCCGCAGCAGGCGGGCATGTCTGCGGCTAGCAGCCAGGCAGCGGACATACCCGCGGCAGGGCCCGGTGGAGAGGGGCGGTGCGAGCCGCTGGGGGGTATGGGGTCTCCGGTGCGCAGCGAGGACGGGCTTGGCGGCCTCCCGCAGGGCATGCATGGCCCGCCTGCCGGCACCTGCAGCCGCACAGACCCTGCAGGGCTGCCGGGCAAAGGCCGTGCGGAAGCGGCGGCGGGCGCAGGCCTGGGCGCGGCCGGATGCGCGGCGCCGAGCGGGGCGGCGCAGGCACGGGCCGCTGGCCTTGAGCAGGCGTTGGATGGACCCTGTGACGCAGCTGCAGCTCTTCGGGAGGCAGGCCCGGAGCGCACGTTAGGTGATGAGCCTTCAGCACGCTCCGTGGCCGACGGCGGCAGCGGGCTGTTGGACGGCGCCGCTGCAGGGCCGCCTGTATGGCAACAAGGCGTCCTAGCCGTGGCTGCTGCAGATGAGGGCGATCAGGAGGCTCACGAGCACGGTCCTGCTGGGGGCGCCGCTGCCGGCGGAGACGCCGACGGGCTCACGCTCGCCAGCGCGCCGGCCGCCAGTGCAGCAGCTGTGGAGTGCATGCCTGCATATGGCCCTGCACTCATGGAGCCTGGTAAGCGGAGCACTGGGGCGGTTGCTGCCGCTGAGGACGCCGCTGAGCTGAACCCCTCTGAAGGTGGCGGCATCGTGATTGCGTGCGCTGAAAGCCGGGGCGCTTTGGGCCAGGGCGCAGCAGCGGCTGCGGCCGCGGCGGAGAGCAGCCCTGGCGCAGACCCTGCAGGAAACGCGGCGCCTGTCCCCGCAGCGCCCATGGCCAGCACGCCTGAAGGGGCCAGCGCCGTGACGGGCCCAGGTCGGAGTCTGTCGCCGGGCCGCGCTGCTGCCGCCCCGGGGTCGGCCGTCCAGCCAGTTGCGGATGCGCGCGATGCCGGCAGCGCAGCACAGGCCGCGTTGGAGGTCTCAGCTGGGCAGCGGACGGGCGGCGGCCGCGCGCAGCAGCCCGCGGCCGCGCCGCAGGCGGCGGCCGGGGGCCGGGCCAGCGAGTCGGCGCGCGCAGGGGCGGGGGGCGGAGGCGGGGAGGAGGGTGCCGGCGGCGCGGCGCTGCCGCCGCCAGATGTCCGCGCAATCATCGCCAAGCTCGCGCCGTTCATCCAGGTGCGCGGCGCGGGCGGCCTGCTCTTCTCCTCCGCCTCCTGCGCCGGGGCGGGCCCCGGCGCGGGGGC
>JAABUY010001176.1_pt1 | contig 36894 bp, 32 predicted proteins | sample 5560271 | NCBI WGS metagenome assembly JAABUY01 (sample SAMN10711886, study PRJNA513374) | rock metagenome | isolation source: Antarctica rocks | place: Antarctica: Victoria Land, University Valley
AAAGACGTTTCAGTAAGGGCTTTTTGTGGGACATGGACGTAGCAATAGTTTTGACAGGATGATAGCGCTAGAGCCCTTTAGGCGTAGTGCCTCCGGGCGGAATAAATTACCTACCTACCTACCTACAACGTCGTTAGAAGTATTCACCATTCCGCCCACATGTGGCCTGAACCTCAGATATAAATGCTTTGCAGCTATGCAGTGCGCTGTAGAACGTCGTCACACACCTCATGGAAGCCGCGCCGCGACAGGAAGAACCATTCTCAACAGCCCCGTGGGCTCGCACGTCTCTCGCCAGGTTCAAGTAACCATGTATGGAGAATGCGATTAAGAATCGCCAGACAAGCCAACGGAGCTGGTCGAATTTCTCCCAGCTGGTCTTTTCGTCGCAGTAGTCATTGACGTCCCCGTCCCAATTCAAAAGGGGCGGTTCCTGACCATGGGGCCTGGCTGCTTTATACGTTCGTCTTCCACGGTTGTCTCGCGTCATTTGTGCTTGCCATGTTTTTGCTTGCATCCCACTTAATCTCCGATGGGTACTGCCCTCGTTTGACGACTTGGTCGTAGCGCTTGTACCACAGCGCCGGCGCAGCGGGTTCCCCCCCCCCTGGGACCTTGCAAGCGGGCTCAGATAGGGGCGGTGGCTCGATCGGCCTGCGATTTATGGTAGCAAAGCTGCGGCGTTTACTAGAAGGGGTGGAAGCCGATGCCGTTCACTTCGACACGGTGAGGGTGATGTGGAGTTTGAGACCGAGAGGGCTGCCCTGAAGGGCGAGGACAGTCGAATGTGGGGAAAACGAGTGAGAGTTCGGCTTGGGGCAAATTGTCCCGAGTTGTCTCGGGGGGGTCGAGCGATCTCAACCTGATCTCTGATGCGAGCTGCAAGATCCACTCCACCGCTTTGTGGAGAACGCTGCAGGCCTTGCGACTGCACCAGTTGACCATCGGGCATAGATGGACAGGATGCTACTACCGACTTTCACGGTATGGATGGCGCAGCTGAACACATCAGTATTGCAGACTGGGCGCTCTCCGCGCTTGAGGTATGGCCACGATGGGGTCACACACAAGGGTCGTCTTCGTTCTACTCGGACACTACAGTTTGAAAAGACCCATACTGATGGCGCAGGTTATACCGGTTGCCTGACAGATCTAATTCGCATAAGGTCCGAGTCTTTGAGCAATGGACAGGTTATCCAGCGATCACTAGATGAGGAAACCAGCATAGAGCCCCAAGGATAATCCTGATCAGCTCAGAATTCTCCTGGCCAAACTTCCAGACGGTTTAAGGGGGAGTGATGAAACCAACCTCTACTTGCTATTGGGAGATGATGGAAAGCACCTTAGATTGATTATCTTTGCCTGCTTACCTTTCCCATTTCGTCCCTTGCAATGGCCAGTTCATCTCATACCTCTAAACTCGGAGGCTCGAAGGGTGGATTGGAGATAATACTCTTGGCGAATCAGAGAGCTTTGAGGAAGCAAGTAGCCTCATTGCTCGTTCGGCCTTGAGTTGGAATCTCTGATAAGGGAAGATTATAAGCAGCAGTGAGGACACGGCCTCTGAAGCCGATTCTCAGAACTGTCTAAGCAGCGCACTCCCTGCAGAAGCGACCATGCCAAAGGGCCTTGTCAATGGAAACGCAGGAAGCGGGCATGACAAAACGGTCCCATGGTACAAAGCAGACATCAGCGAAATCTCCCAAAGACGCGCAAGAGCCTTTTCAAGGAGCACAGCGGCATCGCTCCCGACCGCATCGCCGCGCACATTCTCGCCGCGGTGCGTCGGAGAAGCTCCTCCTCCCGTCCCGGCCGAGAGGAGAAATACCCAACGCCATCCCGCAGCGCGACGATTCATGGCCGTCGCACTGTATCCGTAACTGGGAAACTCCACCTTCCTCGAGCTGGGGCTCAGCCCCTCGACGCTCCGACCCGAAACTCTCTTGCGCGTCAAAGCAAGCGCCACGCTCCTCAACCCTCGGCTGTGCGCTCGGGCACGACATGCGCAACGCAAACTGGTCTTCGACGGCGCGATGTTCCGGCACGACGGCGCCTCTTCAAGCGAGCTGTGGAGGGTAGTTGGCGAGGAGACAGCTTCAACGTGGTGCGTAGATGCCGTTCTTGAAGAGCCTGTGGAGCCGGCTGGGTTCACTAGGGTAGGCGCGTGGGGCGATTCGGATGGCCGGCCGGCTTATGAAGGTTTCGGTGCGCTAGGATTAGTGCGGGGTTTTGAAGGGTGGAGTGGGAGGAGATGGGGCGGTGCGTGAGCTGAGCGGGTCGTGGACGTTGGTGCCCGTGCCTACTCTGTGAGAATTCCGTGCCGGTAGTGCGGGTTTCCGGAGTATATGAGATTTGAGTCGTGGACGTACTCGGGGTTACGAATAGCAGATAGATATATTACATCTGTCTGAAAGGAAAGTAGAACCCGCAAAAGCCACAGACTCCGTAAACGCCTCTACTCTCCAACGCACCCCTCAATGCTATCCGCAAAGACCGGCCGCGACCCCAACACCTGTCCCGGTAGAATGCGACCTCGTTGCCTTTCGCAGTCGCGCGGTCCGCTGTAGGAGAAGCCCGTCCGCTCATAGTCCATCGCGGCAAACGACACACGTGCGCCATTGCCGTTCGTCCACCGAGACCGTCGTCCACCGAGACCGTCGTCCACCGAGGCCGGCTTCCTCCCCAGCGGCATGAATTCAGCGACAGCTCCATGCACGCTCCTCACCAAACGCGCCTCACATCCCCCAAAAACCTACTAGGGTTAGTAGGACCTCGCCCTAATCTAATCTAATCTAATCCAATCGCGCTGGTGGTTCACCCGCCATCGCCCCAGCCCTAACCTCACCCCCTCCCCCTCCCCCACCCCTACAACAAGCGCGAGCGCGAGCGCGAGCGCGATCTTTCCGTGATCGGCTCGAGTGCGTTGTTCACTTCGTCGAGGGGACGAGGTACGAATCGATGACCCTCCGGGTAGTTCTTTCGAAGTCACGTGGGGCTAGGGTCGTCGTCTGGGTGGGGCAAGGCGAGGGTTCTCTGGTGCGGTGGCGATGCGGGGGCGTTGGCGGGTTGAGGGGGGGGAGAAGGGAAGGGTGCGCGGGTGCTGTGTGGGGGGGGGATGGGTGTGCGGGTTGGGCGGAGGATGGTGGGTATGCGTGGTGATGGTGCTGGTGGGTGGTGTGAGGTGGGTGGTATTCTGGCTGCTGGGACGGATGGGACGGGGCTGCTGTTGCGAGGGGTGGTGATGGGAGGTGCTTCGAGAAGTGAGACGCGGCTTTCGATGGCTGTTTCGTATCGGGGATGTCGATTTGTTCTGAGGGTAGAGAGGAGGTAGAATCCGACGAAGGATCCTCGTTGATGCGTCAGCGTCGAGGCAGTCCATGATGGCCATACACATAGGCTCGAAATCTCGCAATATGGGCGTCGGCCACGAGACATGCAGATGTTAGACACCTACTCGAGGAACGGGAGACATCTCAATTTGAAGTCAAGAGAAGTATCACACATATAGGCTGCACGATTGAGCGTAATACGGTGTGACCTAGATTCTAGCTGGAGGCAGGACAATGTATACGACCGAGGCAGGCATACCACCACCACCCCACCCTGCGACAAGCCCTAAAACGTTGCCGAAGCCTCCCAATTTTCCCAGGAAGAAAAGCACGATCGCTTTTGGAGGTATCGAGCTGAGAAATGCACTTTTGCAAGCCCAAGTCACCGAAAGGAAGAGAGATGAGAAGATAAGAAAGATAATCGATCACAGCGAGTAAGTAGACTAGTCCGCCGAGAGGAAAATAACTCTATGACGGTGATCGAGAGACTCGGGATATTGAAGAGATGCAAGACGAGTAAAGAAAAAAGAGCCGGTGAAAGGTGATCTGTCGCCGGAATGGTAAAGAAAAATACGTAATAGTTCCTGTCTATCGGGATATCATAATCTCCTCTTGATGACCAACATTACTATTCATGAGTACACATCATGCTCTACTCGAGTCGAGCATGAATAACTGACTCTTTCATCTTATCCCAACGTTATGAGACTCATGTAAACGTAAAAACGTGTATAAGGCCGTAGCTTCGTACTCGTACTTCGTACTTTCGTATTACCGGTTGTATGCGGACCGTCCAACTGCGTGGTCGCAGGGAGGTTATGAGAATTTGAGTAGACTGCCGTATTCGTGATCCACGAGAACATCGGACCAACACCGGATCAAAAGGCGCTTTTCCTCCGCTTGTGCCCTGTCATCAGCTTCCTCGTCGCAGGAACCACCGTGAGTGGACTGGCGCGCCGGTCGAGGTTGAAGCTCGCTTTGCGCTTCCTCAGCGGACTGATGGGCGAATTGGCAGCTACGGTCCGTCCACCTTTGATTGCGCTGCCAGCCTTGGCAGATGCCGGTCCCGAACCCATGAACTCGCGGTGCTGAGGGCGACGGAGCATTGTCTGATGACGGTGTTGATTACGACGGAAAGCGTTGACAACCCCTCGGTCGAAGTGATCGAGCAGTTCCTGCGCCGTGTTTTTGCTGGCCGACGCGGGTTGAGCCTCGGCAGGGGTCGAGGCAAGATCAGCCATTGTTGACGTGGACGGAGAAGGCGGCACTTCGGTGTTGTTGGCCGTATTCTGGTCGCTGTCGGAGGACCCGTCACCAAAGTCAATGAAGTCGTGGACGTTCCAGAGATTTTCATCGTCTTCGTCGTCGTCTCCCTCATCGTCTTCGATGACGTTGCCGTCTGCGCTAATGCTCTTGAAGGGATAGAACGCCTCGGGCGGGCCCAGGACTTGGCCACCGAGAAGGAACTCGCTCCCTTGAGCACCATGAAACAGGCCGGGCATGATGAGATTGGCCCCGGCGCTGAGCATCGGACCACCACATTCTTGGCTGGAAAAGTCACTCCGATCGTTATCACTGTCATCAATCCCACCTACTAGCCCAACAAAAGAATTGCGAGGACTAGTGGCGGCAATACTGCTATCAGTACTGACTGCTTGCCCGAAAACGTTTGCATCGCGCTTTGAGGGGTTGCGTGCAGGGTAGATGACCATTCGCTTTCCGGTACAGTCGATGACAGCAATGGGTTTATTCGGGTCGGCAATCCAAGAACCCATCGAAGGTCCATATCTGCGCGACGGTGGTACGGTTGCCGGTCGGTGGAATGTTCGCGGAGTCTCGTCGGCTTCGGTACCGAAGGATGAGGTCGAAGCCCTTCTGAGTATACATCGCGGCCGTGTGATGGTGGAAGGAGGTGGGAGGTCTTCGTCTGTCGTGTCGCCCTCGTCGGCTTCATAGAAGAGAGGATATTAGCAAGTCTGCACCGTAAAACGTGGTCGATGAGGCAGTAGACCCACTCTCATAGCCGCTCGAACTTCCACAAGAGCTGCTACTGTTGTCGCCGTTGAGTCCATGTCTCTCCATCTCAAGCTCTTCCTGATCTTTGAGATCCCAGTAAGAACTTTCACCGTCGGTAAGTGAGTGACCGTCGTCTTCGTCGTTGTCGTTCTCAATCATGAGACGGAAACTAGGATCGAGACTGTCTTGTTGCATGAACAGGTCTGGGAAACTATCATCCTCCTCATCTGAACCATCGGTGCTCGTACTGTCAGAGTACCGCCGCACCTCCTCTTCGAACCGAACACGCCGGGGTGTAGAGGTTGTGACGGCCTCGCCCTGGCCGAGGCTATCGAATTCCTCGAAGGTTGTTGCGGCGTTGTATATGGCAACCTCATTGAATAGATTGGGATCGTTAAGACTAATCTGTTCGTCGAAAAATGGCACATCTGAGAGGAAGACACCATCGTCAAGGTCGAAACCTTCCCAACCGCCGGAAGAGATGCTGGGTGGTCCCGTCGATAACAGGGGGGAATGTATAACTGCCTCGTTCTCCTCCTCAGAGTTGATGATCAATTTTTCCTCCATTTCTTCAACCTCGGGCTCTTCCTCTTCCGAATTACTGATTAAATCTACCGCATCATAATCGTCTTCATCCGACCCCTCTGTGGTTCCCACCGAGTCCCTCTTCGTACCTCGGCGCTGGGTTTGTGCTAAGTGCGTTCTTCTGGCACTTGATGTTTCTCTGCTTGACGATCCAGTTTCTGCAGGGTGGCTGCCTGTTAGATTTTGTTTCTTCCAGGCGACTGCACTACGCATCCTGGCCGGGTCTTTCATAAGCCCCGCCGTCGGATCCTTTCCAATGCTCGGATCCTCGGGCGGGGCAACTGCAATTGGCTCCTTGTCATCTTCTTCAGCCTCCGCTTCAGCACTATCGTCGTCGTCGTCGTTCGTGTTTGTTCCATCGCTTGCGGAAGCATCCACACCGTCTTCGGTAGCGTGAACATGAGCGCTCCCCGTTTTTGTCTGTGCCATGCTCGGTGGGTTGAGCTTTCGTTTTTGCTGATGTGAAACATCGCTATCGAGGAGGCGGTCATGGTTCGCTTTCATGGAGGACTTGGAACCTTTCGAGTGGGAGGCGGATCTAGTTTGCTTCATATTGGTGCTCATCCGTGTCGGCGTAGGGCTTCTCTGGTTATTGCGAGACATTATGCCTAAATGTTGGTTTGTAGGTCTACCGCTTCGAGGGGGAAGTCAAGATTGACTTTCTCAAAGGTCGCGTGACACGTGGAGTAGCAGTCGATACTGCGGGGGTTACTTGTGGTGCGAAGTTGTGGTAGTATTTTGGGAGTTCGCGTGTTGTTGAATGTTGTCAAGAGCCCGAGGAGGTTTATGGAAGGGAGCTGGACGAGGGGATCTGACCGCCAACACCTTCCAATCACTAGGATCAGGGAGATGTTGTTAGTGTTCTGATTTTGTGCAATTTCGACTGCAAGCAAGCAAGCAAGCAAGCAATGCTTCCTGAGCAACCGAAAGATCGGGATATCGTCAAGAGTCGATTGAAAATTCTCGGTGGGCTGGCCGGACTGGAGGGCATACGACGGGATCACGTACGCCCTCCAGTGGGGATTTACAGCTCAGCGATAGCCTGCGGCATGATTTCTCGACGATATTGTTTTTGAGGTAGTCTTATGATCTTTTAGATATAAGTAGGGCGACTTCGTTGTCTGTTAAAAATGGTTTATGGTAGTAGAAGAGAAGAAGGAAAAGAAAAAGTGGTCGAGGGGGGTTTTCTATACTACTTCGTACTTCGTACTTCGTATGTACAGTACAAAATACCTTACGGTTTGGAGGCCGGATGAAGCACGCTACCGTAGGTAGACCATCGCCCAGTCTGCAGCTCTACATAGTCTAACTTAAGATGGCTTAACGTCTGCCGCTATCGAGATTAGCGTGAAATGCTAAGTGACATAGACTTTCGCTTCGCTCAGCTGCTCATCGTCGCGACTCGATAGAAGTAATTAATTCGTTAGGAGTCTCCTTCACCGCCAAAACGGCTGCCTTGACTTGCATCCGTCTTGCAGCCGTACTGTACCTACTGTAACCAGTGTCCCGTGATCAAGTATAGATCATCAGTAACGACCAACACTGGGTGACAGATGGTTATTTCAATCCGATTGGCCACAGGAGAAAGGGTCCAGTCATGTATTGACCCATTCAGTCGGTCGACAATGACTGTGTAAGTGCCATGAAGGAACGAATGAGGTGGAAATATCTTACTCAAGGTAACGTTATCTTGTAAGTTGGACGCAGGGTGATCACATACGACGAATGTGATCAGAGCCCTGGAGGATGAAATAAACGTGGTACTAGACTGAATGGGGGACAATGCGTGCTCTGACTTCCACTAAGTTACTAAGCTAAATTAGGGCGGGGCAGTGGGGTGTTAAGGTAGGGGTCGAGAAATTTAGAGTCCTTGCCGGCCGGCAGTTCTTTTGATAAGAGCACATACGGTTCCCCCCGAGTACTACCAAATCGTCGTCGGAAAAGGCAAGAAATGAACTGACTGTACCCTCAAGAATGGTTCTAGTTTAGGTTTTGAGCCGGTTCATGACCAACTGATAACAGCATTGCAGTCAGTGAATCGTCATGGAGTAGAGACACAGTACAACGATGATCGATCTACCATCTCGATCCGTGCTGAAGAAAAGCTCTGTGAGATGTGCTCGTATGGCATATAAAAGATACAGACATTATCCAATTCCGAAGCACGCCCGCTCTATGTCTACCCACCTCATCAAACATTACCTCCGTAAAGATAGAAACGTAAATCAGGATGAAAATCAAACCCCCCAACCCCCCCGCCACGGCTCATGGCTCTCCAGATACGGCACCCCGTGCTTGTAATCCGAAGTCAACTCCTCCTCGTCCACCCCACAGTGATCCTCGCCATCCCGGCCCCGGAACCAGCCCAGGCCATACCGCTTGCCCTTACCCCGCAGGTGCTCCGCCATCGCCTCCTTGCCCATCGTCTCCGTGTCGACAAAGTCGTACAGCATCTTCGACTGGTGGATGAAAGCGAGCACCGAAGCGATCGTCGACGGTTCTCGCGGGAGGAACGGGTGTCGACGACGCCCGTAGACGAGCGACGCCGACGCCATCAGGAAGAGGAGGATGAAGCTGGCGACCCCGAAGGAGATCCAGAAGGACCGGAACGTTTCCGTCTGGCCTCCTCCTCCTCCTCCTCCTCCCCCGTCGACACTGTTGCTCGGACCACCTGGTTGGACAAACTCCCTGCCGTTGACGGAGAAGGATGAGACGCAGACGGTCAGGACGTCCGTCATGACGGAGCCGAAGCCGACGAGGGCGACGAGGTAGTTTCGGTCGAGGAAGGCGCGCAGGGGGAGGTAGCCGTAGGCGGCGGCGGTGTAGTCGAGCGTCAGGACGCTGCTGGGGGCGTGCCGGCGGGAGAGGATGTAAAAGGGCTCGATGGTGCGGACGTCGCATTCGAGCGCGCCCCAGATGAGTTTGATCATGGTCGCGAGGGCGGTGAGGAGCCAGGGGAATTTGTTGGTGACGGTGTTGGCGGGGGTGAACATGACGACGGGAATGAAGCATAGGAAGGCGAGCATGGTGAGGATGAAGATGATGCCGGTGAAGAGTCGTAACATGATGGGGTGGGGGTTCTTAAATTACCGTGGTCGATTTGTTCAGTGCCGTGCTTGATGTACTCCCCTTGCCACAGGCACGATTTGTACATGTTGTAGCGGCGATGTCGCAGCTTTGCGTGAATCTCATTATGTTTCGCTAGGTCCATTTCCCGAAAATCCATTAGGATATGCGACTTGTTCGCCATGGCAGCGATACCAGCAATGCCTCGGGGATCGCTAAGGAGACCAGATTTGCGGCGTAGTTTGAAAAACAAGAGGATCCCAAAGGCAGCCACGGCGACGAGAGTGGCGGTGAGCAGTCGAGACCATACAGGATCAATGCGTACGTAAACTAGATTATTGTTTTGCGGGTCGCGGGCTTGTTCGGTAATGAGCGAGGCGTTCTGAAAGGTCGGCGCAAGAGTAGTCGCCATCAATGTTCCAAGAGCAGAGTACAAGACGGCCCACTGCTTGAATCGTGCAGCTTTGAAAGGTGTGAGGAAGTTGTAGAATGTAAGGTAGTCCATGTTGAGGGATTCAGCCGCCGTACTTCCGGTTGGTTGTGACAGTTGATAAAACGGTTCCAATCGCTTGATCTGGTAATCCGTAATCTGCCAGAACACCCCATAACTGACAAATATGATCGTTGGGAGATACTTCCAGCAAAAGAAGTCCAGGAGCGTAACGGCTTGAGGTGTCGCAAATTCGAGAATCGCACTTGGTGGGTCCTGGCGAGCATACCAAATTGATCTTTGATAGAGCCACTCCTGTACTCCTGCCAGGGCCAAGGAAATCAACACTAATAGAACGATGTACGGCCGCCGCATGGTAAATGGACGCCAATTAGGCATATCAGGATCTGTGTTCAAGTTAGGTCGACAAGTAGTGCAATTGATGGCCTTGCTCACCCGCTGGGTAGAAGTAGCTTTGCTTTTCTTGGTCTATCGCGTTCACTTTATGAAGGAAGTCCCTATCAGCGTCACCTTCATTTCCTGCGTGATTAGCACCGTCAAGAGAGCTCAAGTCGACTCTAGGTACGATTTCTGTGATCCGTAAGCTTGTAAGGCTTTCGCCATGGATGGAAGATAATTACCCCTGATTGCAACAATCTCACCCCTTTCCTTTGCTTCCCTAAGCCCTACATCCCTTATAGTGTTTCCCCTCACAATGCCATCACCACCTGGAATGGCAAGTTGATTGAACGAACTCCCAATGACTGACGGAGGTGCATTGACCTGCAGCTCGGCTCCAAGGATCATGCCGCCACCAAGACCACCAGTCAGCTTGCCGCCGGCTTCGAGTTGGTGGAATTCAGCGGCAAACGTGCCCTGCGTCTGCATATCTGAAACTACATCACGAGATGTTGACAGCGGCCGCAAAGATATCGGTCCCTCCAAAGAACTGATATCGTAGCCTATATCTCTATCCGTCTCATCCCATCCTGAACCCTCATGAGACAAACGACGCTTTTTCACATGTTGTCGATTCTCAACTCTTCCTTGTACAATTGTATGGTTATCGGGAGCCGCCCGCCAGGAGTAGCGCTTGGTTGAGCTAGGAGGTCTTGAGGAGAGAAGTCTACCGATGATTGACTTGGTTGGAGTAAGGCGGGCCGGCAGAAGTGAGCGCTGGCGGGGGGGTTGATCTTCAGCAACGTTATGGCTCTGAGATCCGGCGTTGTGCGAAGATCCAGAACGTAACAAAGGATCTCTCGACCTGTACGCTGTTTCTGAAGCCGGTTGAAGTGTGGTAGGAAGGGACAAACGTCTAGACCAAGAGTCATCGCTATTTATGGACGATACGCTGTATTGATGTCGAGGACGTGGGCGCTCTGGTGCCATTGCCGGAGGGATATCATAGTGTGATGATGGCTGGTAACTCGTGGGGGGAGCACTCTCGAGATTGGGTCCAGGGAAGCTCAATGGAAAGCCAGCCTGCAACATGTCAGGGAAATTACCGACCCGAGAAGACGTTTGTGTGGTGAAAGACAACGGCCTGTAATGCGTCTCCATGCTTCTTGTCCATGTGAGTCGTATTCGGACTTGAGGAAGGCCGTATGGTTAAGTCTGCTTTACGTGCTGTATATCCGCACCTTCAATGCTTGCTACAGCTCCCGCACTTGCAGTATGCTGTATGTATTGCAAAGATATCGTTGCGGTGAAGATCTTGCTAAACATGGTTGTAGTTTGGAGATGCGCCCCTCACCGACCATCTCAACTCCAACTCGGGTTTATGTGCACACAAGTGATCCATATAGATTCCATCTCGGCAGTAGAGGGCGGAAATGCTCTTGTTGTCTCACATTAATAATATTGGCGGCGTTCAAGAACCCGAACTCGCTTCGGCGACTGCAGCTGTTCCTGTGTAAATGCCTCGCGGCGCTTCATAAGCGACAAGGCTGAAACTCTAGCTTACAGTAGTAGTGAATCTTGAAACAGCAATCTATAAATAGAGTCCACGTCATGACTGCTGTCGTGGAGTCTGGGCCTGTGTACAAATATATCCAGCGAGATGATCCTTAAATAGGTAGAGAGATATTGTGTACCAGTGGGACACATTCTCGGGCGAGAATTGTCGTTGCGGTCTTCGGCCACGAGCAAGAGCATTCATTGCTGGTTGGTCATCTAGCGGAGTGCACGCCAACTTATGGTCAATAAAAGCGTTCATTGATCCAACGCATTTGCGTGTCTGTACTTGCTTAGGTGTTCGGAAGCAGATTGACAGATTTGCAGCAAAGTATCCAACAATGCCGGACTACTTGGATATGAAGGACTCGTCGCGCTTCCAATTGCCTCACTGGCACGACAACTTGGGGAAAAGGTCTGACTTGATCAGATCGAGCCTCTGATCTGTAAGGCTAGATGAAGAGACAAAGCGGCGAACGTGGTTTGGGAAGCTGGACGTCCGTGAACATTCTGGCTTTGCACATGTTTATCGTGTCTCGAACCCCATACGAAATAGAGAATTGCAGAATTGCAAGTATGTAATAAGAACAAAAAGCAACAGTAGCTTCCCTAACTTAAGCCCTCCAGATATTGGATAACAGTATCGCTCGCTTCCAGGCCCGACGAAAGCAACTACGCCGACAATGCGAATTTTTGCCGTCCCAAGCCCAGAGCAGCCCGAAGTGTACTCCAAAATTGATGGAAGCCGTGGAGCATATGAAACAATGGGGCCAAATCTCGTCCCAGGCCTTCGATAAGCGTCTTTCCTGGTATCCCCTATTATCGTTCATCCGACCAAGCAACCCGTATCGGCGTACAAGTTCTCATAGGATCACACAGCATCCACCGCGCTCCCCTTTCTCAAAAGTCAGCAGAGCCGCTCTGGTAGCGGCTTCGAAAACGTCATCTACGCCTTCGCCTGTGAGGGATGAACACTCCAAGTACTTCCGAGCCCCTATCTCGTGTGCAGCGTCATTGCCGTCTTTAGAGGATGTGAAATGCATGGACTTTTTCCGCATCTCCTCAATAGCGAGCGGGTCTTCCCGGAGATCTTTCTTCAGCCCAACCAGGATTATTGGGACATTGGGACACCGTTCGTTGGCTTCTTCCACCCACTGATCGATCCTTGGTCAGCACCGGCGAACACTTCGACGTAATTACATGGTTGAGAGATTTGGCTCACTTTATGTTTGACGTTATCTAGTGAATCTGGGGTGTCGACGGAGAATCCGATGAGTAATACATGGGCTTTTGAATATGCCAGCGGCCGTAATCGCTCATAGTCTTCCTGACCTGCCGTGTCCCACAAAGCCAATTGTACTGATTTGCCATCAACCCTGCAATCCGTAACGTAATTTTCGAAAACAGTTGGGACCTGTCGAGAGTAACAAGTCAGTACAGGTGATACCCTTAATATCGCCGGTGAGCCCGAAAAGTACAGGGATTCCCAATGGGACGTACGTAATGCTATAGAGAAAACGATGGTTAGTCGTGTTTCGAGGAAAGGATCTGTTAGGATAATTCATCACTCACTGTTGGAAAGTACCCAAGTGTAAACACGCTGAGCAGGCTGGTCTTGCCACAAGCACCGTCCCCAATGATAACGAGTTTTCTATGTTCCGCCAAGCAAATGTCAGCCTTTCCCTCTATTGCCTCGTAACTGAGCCTAGAACGAAGCCACCAGTAAACGCTTCCTAGCTTGTGTCTATTTGTCCCAAGGCAGCTCCCTTAGACGAATTGAGAGCGACCGTACAGCGTCTTCGTCCAAGGACTAGTGATGGTATGAACCGATACAGCCGGTCATTATTAGCTGGTCCGCCATGTACCGGTGGAGAGCTGCTCTACATATTATAGCATGCTTCAACTCTTCCAACGTACCTTCGCATCACGTTCTGTGCCTGTGATTGTGCCATTGTCCGTCTAAGCCTCGTCGAAGGCACCACGATCGTCGCTCACACGTCACGATGGGCGGTAGGCCTGTTTTGGTATTTCGAACTTGGAAGAGAACCTGTAGGTCGATCTGCAGACAGAAGAAGGCCTAGATGAACGCCTTGTACCGAGAACAGATACTGAACCTGAAGCTACGAGACTCCAGACAATCGGCAATTGTTGGTAGGATTTGTATTTGTGGCTCTGGTCGGTCTTGAAAGGCCTAGAGGTGATGCCGTCCGCACTTGGTCAGTATTGGGAAGGCGCAGTGTCCTGATTATGTCCGGATGAGCTGGTGGGTGCTGGCTTTTGGCTGAGCTGGCTAGATTGAGTGACACAAGGCCGTGCGATGAGGCCGCACATCAACTTGCTGATAGGTTGAGGAGTTTGCGATTCAGCTGCTTCGCGCGTCATATGTTGGTCGAGACTAGGAAATTGAGGATGGCGGAATGTTGTTTGACATTGGCGCTGTTTGCATTAGCCCGAGTATGTCCGTGAGGTGTCGGTCCGGTCATTCAAAGCAACTGATCTGAGGTTGATGTGTCGGATGCATAAGTGCGTAACAGCGTTCCTGAGTGAATCCCATCAATCCTCAGCCACTAACCTGGATCGGGACCTGCTTAGCGAGCCAATAGGCACGAATCTTGCCCGAACGTCCGCTCTCACGCATTTGACCTCTTTGTAACGGACTCAAACAACTACTCCTCGGCAGAACTACGGGCGGCTTCCTAACACGTCTGACATCTTCCTCTCTTGCGGGATCCTGCCCATGGGAAAAGGTGGTACCTCTTACAATTCTGGAACACGCCTTCAATACTCCACATAGAGTGCATCCACGCAAGATACAACCTGTTGGAGGGGTTTGCATTGACAAGGTCGTGAGCCTTCTTTGATCATAACCTCTTACACAGAGTGGAAGAACACTCCTCAACAACTCTCTAGAGGGTTCCGTCCGCAATCATCTGCACACAGCTTAGTCTCCCATATCAACAAAACGCCCGGAACACATCTCACCCTTCCACCGGAACTGATTCCTCTGGCAGTGCCTCCAACCAGGTCTGGAGTTGAGTTCGTGTCAATCTCAGCCGTTCCAAGTTTGTTAGACGTCTCTGTCATACGCAGCTTGTCGCCTCTCCCGTATTCAGCTATAGCCAGGTGCTATTGCATGCGAAGCGACTATGGCTCAGGTTACGAAAGGCTTGTCAGGTGTGAAGGTTGCTCATAGCGATGCAAATAACACAGCAGCCGATAGCAGCAATCCAACAGTCAACCGTAAAAAGCAGAAGAGACGACAAAAACAAGCGGCTCGGCTGGCTGCAGAGCAACAGCTAGACACCAACATTAGGGCGGAGATGGATTACGTTGAGGATGGGCATGCTCCGTACAATAGCAACGGGCACATTCACGATTCATTGAAAGACGAAACGAGCCAAGACGGTTTCGAGTATGGGGACCCTGACTTTGATGATCCGGGACAGTATGAGCCTGCAGAGGGAGAAGACCTGTATTATACCGATGACGAAGGCCGCATCTATCGCAATCCATATGTCGCCGGCCAATCTACTGCCAATGGGCACTCTCGAAATGGGTTCATCACCAACGGAAGCTCTGACCAGAAACCAAAGAAGAAAAAATCCAAGGCGCGTTCTTTTAGTCAACACGAGCCTGGTGTCGACTCGCTTCAGGATTCAACCACCAATCCTCCATCTACGCTGCCAGGGCCGCCACCACCGCCTCCACCTCCCCCGCTTTCCAATGCTGCCCTCCGCTCCGCTCACTCCATCTCGCGACGCGACCGCATCTGGAACACCTCAACCGCAGAGGAGAGAGAGCGAATCAAAGAGTTCTGGCTGTCTCTTGGCGAAGAGGATCGACGATCTCTGGTTAAGGTGGAAAAGGAAGCTGTTTTACGAAAGATGAAGGAACAACAAAAACATTCCTGTAGCTGCACCGTGTGTGGACGTAAACGCACAGCCATTGAGGAAGAGCTGGAGGTCTTGTACGATGCCTACTATCAGGAGCTGGAGCAGTATGCCAACCACACACAAACAAGACTCGAAGACGGAGCGCCAATGATGCCCCCACCACGAGTATATGGTCATACGATGGGACGATTGCCACCGGACCGAATACCTCCGTTAACGAACCATCGACATCCTTCGAAGGCTCGCATCGAAGAGTTAGCTGAGGATGACGAAGAACGGGACGACGAAGAGTATAGCGAAGAAGATGATGAGGGGGAAGAATACAGTGACGATGAGCCACAAGAGGAGCTGCGAGGTCCTGCTGCTGATTTCTTCAACTTCGGAAATAGTCTTACCGTTCAAGGTGGGGCTCTTGCAGATGAATAGTCGTGATGAGGCATTCTGATAGTGTATAGGTGGCATCTTGACGGTGGCTGACGACCTGCTGAAGAACGACGGCAAGAAGTTCATCGAGATGATGGAGCAACTGGCCGAACGCCGCATGCAACGGGAAGAAGAAGCACAGTATGCTGCTGCTGGATTAAGGCATCCTTCAATACACGGAGGTTCGAACCATGGCCCTCTTCCGGATGAAGAAGATTACGACGAAGAAGACGATGAGTACGATAGTCAAGAGGAAGAGGAATACGACGAAGATGAAATGGTGAAATTGTACCCTCCAATTACCTCTGGCAGCACTAATAGTCCCCAGGACACTATGACTGAAGAGCAGCGGATGGAGGAGGGCCGAAGGATGTTCCAGATATTCGCCGCACGAATGTTTGAGCAACGTGTTCTCACTGCATATCGGGAGAAAGTAGCGCGCGAACGACAGCAAAAGTTGATCGAGGAGTTAGAAGAGGAATCTCGTCTGGACGTACAGCGTGAAGCCAAGAAGGCCAAAGAAGCTCAAAAGAAAAAGGACAAGAAAAAATTGCAAAAGCAAGCCAAGGACGAAGAGAAGGCGAAGAAAGATGCCGAGAGAGCCGCTGAAGAAGCGGCCGCACGAGCCGTTGAGGAGAAAAGGTTGGCGGAGCAGAGGCAACGGAAAGAGGAACAGCGGAAGAAGAGAGAAGCCGAGAAGAAAGCCCAGGACGAGGAGAAAGCGAAAAAAGAAGCGGAGAAATCCAGGAGGTTACAAGAAGAGCGAGAGAAGCATGCGGAGCAGGAACGACGACAGCGAGAGCACAAGGAACGGGAGAAGAGAAAGCGTGAAGAAGCTAAGAAACAAGAACGAGAGGAGCGGGAAGCCAAGGAAAAAGAGGCTAGAGAGAAGAAGGAAAGCGAAGAGAAGGACAGGAAGGAGAGAGAGGCGAAAGCAAAGGCGGCACAAGAGGCGAAGGAGCGCGCCAAGAAAGAGGAATTGGTGGCACAGCAAGCAGCACAAGCTGCGAAGCGCGTCTCTCAGTCAGCTTCTGCCCCTACAGCTCCCGGTCTGCATGCACCGCAAGCGCCAATAAGTTTGCAATCTCCTCATCTACATATTGCAACACCTGTGATACCGAAAGCCCCCACACCTGTACGCCCACGACAAGCGTCTCTACAGGAGTCGCATACATCTTCACCAGTAACTCCGCACTTCGCTCCTGGAGTGAGCAATGCTACTTCGCCGAGCAATGTAGCGCAACTTCCGACAACTCCGGCTAGTACTGGTGCTCCTGCGAACCCGGTGAACCCGAAGCCTTCGTTACACCATCCCCAACCAGTCCCAACGCTGCCTCCCGTGGCTGCGGTTTCAAGCATGCCTCATTCAACATCCAGTTATGCAAGCATGGCACCTGCTATGATGAACGGATTTCCTTCGAGCCATGTTCCAATGTTACCGGGGTTGATGAACCGGGCGCCTATACCTCACGACATACCAATGTACCCTAACCAACCTGCTCCAATAGGCTCCCATTATCAGCGGTATCCACCGCCCAGCAACATGCCTTTTCCGCCCAACATGAACGGGATGCGGCCCATCCAACATGGAAGAGGCACACAAATGGACGGCATGTCTGGGTTGCCTCCTCATGGGGTAGCTCCCGTAGCTCCACCTAAAATCAATCCGCAATATCACATACCACGAGACACTATGCCTACGCACTCTCATTCTCGACAACAGTCTGGTTCAATGGAAGCCCCTAGTTTCGAACATCCAATTCCAAATACAGTGGCTCCAACACAACCTATCGCTCGCCCTGCACCCATCCAACGTCCTGCGAGTGTGGCCCCACATCAAAAGAGCGAGGATGTATCAGCACCCGGCAAATCCGAGATTGATGACCTCAGTAGCCACCTCGGTAGCAGCGCTTTGCTTGATGATACTGATGTACCACTATCCTCGGACGTTTCGGGCAATAGGCGCGGAAGTGCTGCACCAGGCCTTGTACGCCACGGCAGACTTGGATTCGGGACCACGCAGTTGTTCACTGACACAATCGGACGTGGGTTCTGCCTAATTCCTCAGCGTGAATGTAACAACTAACACGGAAAGCTACAGCAAGCAAGATGGAGAATTTCTCCCTTGGCGGTCAAGGTGGCTCAGCGAATACCTGGCAAACCCCACAGCTGCCCTTTGGTAGCCCTGTCATGCCCAGCGGTCATGCATGGTCAGCCGCACCAGGTAAGCGGTCATATATTTCCGAGTCCGATATGGCAACTAACACTCTGTCAGGTGCTGGGTGGTCAACAAACAATGCCTTCGGCGTCATCGGTGGTCCACAGCGCCCGAGTGCTTCTCGCCCTGTGACAGTTCGTTTGATGGTCAGTCAAGCTTGCAAAGTACTGACTGCCAACAACCCTGCCAAGACCGGCAGCGGGTTCAACAACATCAGCACCATACTCCGTCAGGTCGAGCAACTGAAACCGGCGAATGAGGCTCCAGTCCAGATCCAGGAGATGCTGGGCATTTGCGACACCGAAGGAAATCTACAAAACGGCGGTGGGTCGTTCACCATTCGGGACGAGGGTCCTCGTGGGGTCTTCGTCAGATTCAACGCCGACGATAACGCACAAGTGAGCGGCAGAGGGCCGGGAGAGATTGGCAGTCCCATCCAAGGGAATAGCACACCGGCGTTCCGGCCATTCCATCCACCCGGCAACACCGTCGCGCCTTCTGGATTTTGAACTCGTTCTGCATGGGATAAGCGCTCCGACAACGGGGCATTTGCATTGCGAGGCTACGTCTACTCTTCATCTCTCACACCCTGATTCGGAGCATGTCTCTTCCATTTTACAACCTGTGCTATGTTCGACATTTTTCAATTGATCGACTACCTATGCAATGATTGCGCTTCATTACCGGCCGCTATGGGGACGGTGGCTTTTGCATTGTAGCATGCATGTGTGCCTGTGTCTCTGCGTTGCGCGCTGCGCTGCTTCTTCGTGCACGCTTTTCCTTGCTTCCGTTGTCGATAGCTCGTTGTTTCACGAGTCAGCAAAGTTACAGCAAGTGGAGATGCTACAGATAGGGGTCTGAACACTGCATTTCGTTAGTATTAATGTATGCGAAGTGGGCCCTACTATTGAGTGTCTTTCCAGTAGTGCAGTCCAGCTCCTGCTCGAGGTACTTAGATAGGAGAACGACTGAAATACTGAGCAGAGGTCCTTGATGACCATCTAAGCCCTCAACGCCCTCGACTGTGTGCGATCCTGTGAAGTAGTAAAGGACCGTTTTGGTTGGCTGCGGCTTCGCGTGTGTTATGTAAGCGAAGGTGGTACGGAAGTCATCGCTTAATAAGCTGAGTCTCGCAGACTTGTAGATCTCGAAAGTCAAATCACATATAAACTTGCCATCTCTGCGTACAGGCACCGAAGCTTGGGATCAATTGAGACCTCTCTACTTCGTACCCGTTTTCTTACCCTAGACTTAAGGAACAACGAGTCATCAGCTATGACAGTGTGTTGTGCGTGATTGCCTGGGTGGCGTTGGGGCCCAAATAGGAGTCAGTTAGGCGGCAGGGCATGCTGCCCACCCGGCTCCTACGGACACTGCGGACGTTACACCTATGGGCCCTCACCATGGGAAGCACTCCGCCGGTGCCGCGTCCTGTGAATGAAGTGGGGCACCGTCGATCAAGGTGGCGGTGGGGATCTGTGGGTGTTGCGCGTGATGCCTGGGTGGCGTTGGGGCCCAGAAAGGAGTTACTTATTATTTTTTAAAAAGGAATGTGCCTGGTTCATTGCGTAAATGGGCTTCCTCCTCTGGTCAAAGAACTAACGTTACTACAGTATTAGACGACCACTCAAGTCGGGCTTCGGGATCGGGGAATTGGAGGCACCGGTGACTGGGCCCATACTTACGGGGTGCCTCAATCAGTCACGCCTAGGTAAGGACTTGGGGTTAGAATGCCCCTTGCCTTACCGCATACGTAGGGGAGTGACTAGGGAGGTCGCTGGGAGGGGGGTTTCTTGGTCCATGTGGCATACGCTGGTTATTTTGACGCATTATCTGTTTTATAAAGATATATGCGAGGCACTCCTCAACACTATCCACATACATAGGCGGAGGAGATCTTTACTCTGGGTTTTATACTCCTGGGAGCGTCAAGTATGGCGAGGAATTATAGTTTCCTGTCGATGTCCCGTCCCCTTCTCGTTCCTGATGCCACAGGACCGCGAACCTGAGCATTGATTCATGACCTCAGGATGTAGATCACGACACGAGGTTCTGAGCTGACAGCGCAGTGACCTTGGTATTTTGGGACAAGTTGGAAGAAACAGGATATTTGACTTTAGAGTGGGAATGACACACGGAAAGATATCCACCCAACATACTGCAGGCTTGTCTGATTGATCATCTGCCATGTCCAATGTTGAATGCTCAATTGCTTCCTGATTACTCGCACTGCAGCTTACTACTCATGCGGTGGGTCATCAGAACCAATCTCATGTACATCATTAGACTACAGACTTTACGAGTTAGTGAGTGACTCCTCCCATGCGGACTCCTCTCGTCAACATCTTCTTATCCAGGTGAACGCCAGAGTCCACCGGTCGAATTAACAATCCGCAACGACTTTCCTCAATAACGCATCAAGCCGCACCGCTCCTGACCCTCTTGCCATCGGTACCACCATTCCGCTCGATAATGTCCCCTTCTCTTTTCTTCCCCTTCCCAACCGGCCCGGCTCCAGCGCCAGCTTTGCTTCGTTGCCAGCCATCGAACGGACTAGCCTTCTTCCCCTTTTTGGTGTCAGTAGGGAGGTATTCGATGGGTTCAGGCGCGACAAGTTTGCTCGCAGATCCACGAGTCACACGAGCTGACGTGGGCGTGGGCGGGGAAAACGGCGTGAAGACATTGTTGACCGGGGTTGTGAGATGCTCTTCTTCTGTGTCGGCTGCGACATCGGTCATCTCGCTGTCGCCCGCTTGAGCCTGCTCCTCGATGTCCGTGATGGCTTCCTCATCGACCAGCTCAGCCTCAGCTGCGGGAGGGAACAACAAACGAGGTTTGAGGGAAGAACGAGTGAGCGGGCGTGGAGGTGGGGAGGTTCTAGCCGCATCCACTTCTGCCTCGTCTGATTCGGTCGGGTCGTCTTCGAACTTCCGGAAGATCTTCTTGCCTCGACTGGAAGCTCTGTTAGATTTTGGTTGCAGTAGACCAGATTGATGGCGACTTACAAAACGTAGACCAGTCCATCATCCCGATTAAGCGCCTCTTCTACCTTGGGATCCCTCTTGATCTCCTGAACGATTTTCTTCCTCCTACTGACCCTGGACCCAGTGGCTTGGACGTTACTCTTCCTGACGTAAAATGGATTGTCCTCGCTCTCATCAAGTTCCGGTACACGATCTTTGGAATCAGTGAAAATCGCAATCTTCCCATTCTCGCCTTCGTTTCCGTCCTCGCTCGTGAAGCTGTCAAGTGAGAAGCCATTGTATTTCCTCCCGTTCTTCACTTTCTTCTTTGGCGACGAGATGTTCTCTGGCGCAGATGTAGGATGAGTCGGGAATAGAACACGAGCGGTAGCCTTCAGAGCCGGCGCTGGCTGGGCGGGCCGCTTGCGCGGGGTCTTGGCTGGTGTTGGAAGCATATTTACTGAGGTAGCGACTGCTAGTTTGGACGATGAAAAGATGCTATTATCCTGCGAAGGTACCTCAAGAGACGACGCGGTAGTGGTGAACGAGTGGCGTGCAGAATCTTTGCTCCGTGTGACGCGGTCACTAATTTCAACACTTTTCGCACCCTTCTTAGTTTGCGGTGATGATTGAGCGGATGATGGCGGAGAGAATGTGTGGCTTGATTGCTTTGCTAGGTCGAGTCTTCTGAATTTTGGTGATGTTGATGAAGAGGAGCTTCGAAGATTGTGGTTGGAGGATGGTGGAGGTGGAGTTTGTTCAAAATGTAGGTTGCGCTTTGCTGTGTTACGCGTTGATTTCCGCGGTGAATATGGCTGATAGGTATCGTGCTTCGCGCCATGCAACGGAGTAGGTGGAGTGTTAACCGATTGACGCGGTGGAGGCGTGGTCGCCATTTAGGCAGGTGCTATCAGAAGAATCCGATTGCGATAAGAGGAAGGAGTAACGGCAAAGAGTAACAGCGCCTGGTAAGCCAAGTCAATCGAATGCGAGGTTGCCAAACTTATTCAGGAGGCAGACGAGCAATTCGTTTCTGGCGTCCGTCTGGTGTAGGGTTGCGGTTGTACGATATCTCTGAGCTCAATGTCCACAATGCCTTTGGGCACGGCACTTAGCAAGAGCAAGCAAGACACGGTGAAGAGGAGCGTGCAATGCAATGTACTCCGTAGCTTGACAGCAAGATCTTTACTGTAGACTTTTTCGCAAAGTGTTGCAGTTGGGGAGCAAAGGCGATGGCGGGATGTTGTCGACTGAAGTGGCTGGTGTCGCCAAGCAAGGAGGCTGAACAGCCAATCATTCTGCATCAACACCAACACCAATAACTCTTTATCGATCACGTGTTTCTGTTTCAGATATGATCAGATAAACTACTTAGATTTAGTAGCTTATTGTTCTCGCCCTTAACCAAACTACAATGGCGACATCAAGCAAGATGCCAGATATAGAGGCCTTGGAGCTCTCCGATCCCGACGCCGACGATGTTTTCGCATCTCCATCACGATCAAATAAGAAAGCACACGTCGACGGAAATGGCAGAGATGCCGAAGCCCCTAATCCCACGGCCTCACACAAGACTTGGAATGGCGAGTCTCAATACGACAACGAAGAAGCGCGCGAAGTCTTACTGCGTAAAGAGCTAGAAAGCGTCCGGAACATCAATCAAGTTATGGAAGGAGTGGTGGAGAGCCTGGAACGAGCCAAAGGCAACATGGAGGTGACTTGGAGCTTTTACTTGCTCTCCATTCGCAAGCTAACAAGTCCACCTGGACAGACCGTCTCGCGCACTGTAACTTCCGCATCCACACTACTGGATACCTGGATCCGGATCCTTTCGCAAACGGAACACAATCAACGCCTCATACTGAATCCCTCGTGGCATGGCGTTAGTCAAGATGCAGCGGACATCGAGAGTGAGAGCATATTACAGCAACAAGCGGCCGAGAGAAGGCAGGCCGAAGAGGCACGGCGACGAGAAGCTGCTGCTCGGAAAGCCGAGGACGAGGAACGACGACAAACGATGGGCGGGGCTACGAGGACAGTCAGAGGATCACGTGGAACGGGAAGAGGATACGGGAGAGGGACAGGCATACCTCCTCCCCAGTATAAAGGTGTTAGCGGGCAGGGTGGCCTAAGGGGCACTGGAAGGGGTGATGACACAGTTCTAGGAAGAGCAGCCAGCGGTATTGGTAGAGGTATCTCAAGCAGAAGAGCAAGAGGCAAAAGTGTTCGATGATTGGCTTCCCCACTTGACGGTGACATAGCTGGGCAGTAGCTAGCAGCACTCAAAGCTTCATTGCAACCACATGGATGACTAAGCATTGGCTGTTGAGATTATACCTAATCAGGCAATTTGTTGTCGGTCTGGGCAAATTTGAAATTGGCGTACTCCACAAGGTACGACATCAGACTTGTGCTATGTGGGAATTAGCTGACGTATCATGTCCACTGAAGGCACTTCGCCGTTTTGGCGCGAGTATTGTCTCGTCCCATCGTCATCAATGGGCACCTCACCATTCTGGGCGAGTATTGTCATTGGGTACTTGCTATCTTGGGCGAGTATCATTATCTCGTCTGATTGTCAAAATGGGCACCTCGCCATTTGGGGCGAGTGTTTTCTCGTCCGATTGTCAACATTGCGCACTTTGCTATTTTCGGCGAGCACTGTCTCGTCCGATTGTCAACGATGGGCACTCTCCTGGGGTATATAAAGTGAGCAATCCTCTGAGGGTCCCCAATTCATCGAACAACTCTTTAGACACATACTGCAATTCAAAAGCCATCAACTGCACTTCTAGTAACATAGATCTCTGAAGACCCCCATACCCAAGTATCAAAAATGTTGTTCAACCTCCTCCTCGCCCTCCTCCTCCTCATCAGCACCCCCACCATCCACCACCACCATCTCGTCGGCGCCGACACCCTCACGCGTCTCTGGTGTGAGTGCAGCGGCCGCGACATCTTCGGCACCGTCAGCGAATACCGCTACCACAGCGACCGCCTCAAGGCGGACTTCCACCTCGGGCGCACGTGCGGCACGGCGCCCGAGGCCGAGGGCATCCGCCAGCACTGCGACGGCATGGCCTTCAGGCTCCCCAAGCTGTGCAAGAAGTTCGCCGGCACCAAGTACGAAGTGTGCTACGACCGCAACTTCTGGACCACCGACACGGTGTCGCTGGACGGCCGGACCACGGTGCTGAAGCACCACAACTACAAACAGCAGGTCCTCAACGACTGCACCCAGACGTGCCGCCAGTACTGGCCGGACGCGGTCAGGATGTCGGCGCATTGCAACTACACCGCTGCCGGCGTCACCGTGCCCCTCTCGAAGAACTTTTGCGAGTTCGACACCTTCACGAAACTGCCGAAGCTGTGAGCGGGATGGGATTCCTGGTGGCCGTGGGCGGAGTTGGGGTTATTGTTGGTGGCATCTGTTCGCCAACTTGGAGTTCTGCATTGGAGCTGGGTTTTTCAAGGAGCGCATCTCTCTGTACACTTACATTCCATCCATATACCAATCACACACCGTTCATCGTCAGATCAGCTTCAGCTGTACTCCAACTCCTTACCCGTGCCTCTATAGAATTGCATCGCGTATCACCAGCCAATGAACACGGCACATTACTTTGTAAATATATTTAATTAATACCTATTTGGCCCCCGAGGGAGCCCAAGCAACAAGTACAACACGAAGCGACTCCATCCACCAACTCATCTCCCACGTGGGCAACCACCTCCCCAAGCACGGTCGCAATCTCCATGTTCCATCGCCCATCCCACCCCTCCGCGAACGGCCGGATCGTGGTGTCTCGCCACCACGACCACGGATCGCGGAGGGATGGGATGGTCTCCGGGACCAACCTCCGCCCGAAGGCCCCCAGCGCCGGCGCCCACGTCTCCCTCCACCTCTCTGGCAGTGTGGCCATGTCGTCCCTGCGGTTGTGAAACCACAGGGCCGCCCGAGACGTCGCCACCGACGATCTCGGGATCCCGGAGGCATCACCCTCCAGGGACCACACCCCATCCTCCGACGGGGCCTCGACCCCCAACACCAACCCCTCGTCATCCCTGGACAAATACTGAGGCGATTCGCCTCGGCAATTGTACCTCCACCACTCCTCCGCGCGGCGGCGGCGCGAGGCCGGACGGAACGGGCCCACCGCGCGGAGGTGGTGGTGGAGGTCTTGTCGGATGTGAGCGGGGGGTGGTGGGGGCCCGAGCCCAGCCCTCCCCAAGTGAATTGTCGACAGGTCACTAGTGTGACCGTCCCGGTTTCTTGGGGAGGGCTTCTTCGGATCCAAAAGCTTTCTGGTACCTGGGAGGGATGTTAGTACTCTTGGCGGCCCCTGGGTATAAGCACTTGTTAGCTCGTACAGAAAAGCCCCCGAGCCTGGGGCGCTCGCAACCATGGCGTCCTGGAGGTCCTCGGCCGAGATGCTGGGGTACTTCAGGAGATAGTACTCCTTTCGCCATGCCGCTTTGATGTCCTCCACCTTGTCTTTCGGTACCAAGTGTACGGTGCAACCCCCCCAGCCTGCACCTGTCAGACGGCTTCCATAGGCACCATGATGACGTGCGATCTTGCAAAGTTCATCAAGTTCCGGACAGCTGCATTCGTAAAGCGTTCGGCAGGATTCTTGTGTCTCGTTCATCAAGGTTCCAAGGTCGGTGTGAATATTTTCGCTGCCACGGTTCAGCAGAATCCGGAATTGCAGTACCCTCAATGCTTCCTCAAAGACGTGATGTGCTCGCTGGTTCAACCTGAATTTCTCCGCACGCACTGGAAACTTCGACATGTATCGCTCTTCAAGTTCGGCTGTAGATGTCTCGAGTATGGTCGCAATGTGCTCTCTCGTGTATCCGTCATCATCGAGGTGTTTGTTGGTTAGGTCTAACATGAGTACGAGGTCGCACATCATTTGTCTATCGTGGTCGTCGGTGTAGGTTCTCTCGTCCGCGCTGTCAACATCATCAGAGGTTCCGGTGTAGTTTTTCGTGTATGCATCCTGAAAGCCTCGCAAACTGATTCCCAGTGGTCCAGCGTCCGCTTCGAGTGTGCAACCAGTAATTTTTGCGAGTACCGCCGCTGCCAGTGTACATTCCACCACACGGAGGTTATAACACTCGGGAGCTGTGACGTGCTTGTCGGCCGCAACGAAACTTTGAGCGATGAGAAATGTGAGTTCTGGTTCGATTCTGGGAAATCCGATAGCCTTAGCCTGAAGTGTTGGGAAGAAAGAAACGCTCGTAGCTGAGTTTCGAATGGAGAAGACAGAAGCCGCTTGATCCATGCCACCCGAGTTGACACCAACAGCACGCTCCGCGACAATGGCAAGTTCGACGAGGTCCTTTTTTGAGAATTCGGTCTCTCCGTTAGCTTTTAGAACGGCTAAGGCGCTGGCGCACACAAATGCTGCACTGCTCGAGAGTCCACCGCCGCTAGGAACGTTGCCATCAACCATAACTTCCATGTTGTCGGGCAAAAAGGTGTCTGTCCCTTCATAGAGCTTGAATAAAAGTTCCATGGCTCCGCGTACGCCAGCTTTGAAATAGTTCGTCCAGTCATGAGTAGCAGCGTTGATGTGTACTTCTCCGTTGGGTAGAATGCGGAACTCGCTCGGCGGAAACTTAGAAGAGTTGACGTTTGCGATTGAGACGGTTGCTCCGTGACCTTGACCACGACGAGGGTGTGAAGTAGTAGTAGATACAGCAACAAGAACATCCGCTGTGACAGCCATGGGAAGGACCTCGTAAAGTGAGTAATCGATGTGCTCTCCAATGATGTTGACACGACCGGGACTGCGAGCCACGAACTCCGCTGGGCGTTGGTAACAATCTTGGAACTTGTTGAGAAGCTTGGTCCATCTTACGGTTTGCGCAGGAATGGTGTCTTCAGGGTAGATGGTGTTGATGGAAAGAGCCGAAGGTACTGTATCGTCCATCCTGCGGAAGTGCTCTGTGACTCTGGATTCAGCCATCTGTCATTGTGTTAGCCATCTCTCTACAGGTATCCAGGGGCTATGTGGTGTATCATGACTTACGGTTCTGATTGAGTGAAATCGGATAAGTTTGAAAGACGAAGAGATCCTGCGGGAATGTCAGCAGATGCTCCCGCAATTGAGCTATCTCTAGTATGGCCTGGACTCAACTGTATGAAGTGTTCGATTGAAGTACGTGATTTGAGTCTGGTATAATCCTGCAGATATGGTGTAAGTCATTGCTCCACCGCATATGAGGGTTTCTTTTGTGCCCATAACTTACTGGACGAGGCGCGGAATGTTCTGAAGGAAAAAGGAAGAAGGAAAAACGGGGGAGAAGGGGTGTTTATATACATTACCTACGGCTCCTAGGCAACGCGAAGATCACCTCAACCAATTGGGAAGGAAGATAGGTAGTTACCGTGTAGTTGCTCGTTTTGGAAGCTCTTCCTTCCTCGTCAGGATCAGATGGCAGCAGGCTGGCGTCCACCCAGGCTTCTCTCGGAATACTTCGGAGATGAACGGGTAAATGTGGGCAAAAGACACTGCCTCTCTTGCTGTCTTGATCAGCAATGGTGGTGAGTGACTTACCTGCTGGTACGAATGTTGTCGTTAGTTCCTGACTATCCTGGAAATTATTTCGGTGATAACGTTGGTCACTTATGACTTCCCGTAGTTGATGGTGGGGTTAAAAGAGTACAAGAGCAATGTACTCGGTACCTTCCTGCACACCTGACAGGCGGCTCAACGCCCCACCATGATGACTAAGGTGGGTAAGGGGGTCCGAGCTCGCGTCTACCCAGAAGTAGTTAGCTGTGTCTTTGTCCGACATCGGCTGTCCTTTGGTAAGTCATGATGATTTAGCGCATACAGGTGAAGAAACCTTGAAGTGTTTTGCCGCGCCACCACCAAAGCGTCTTCTCCACACCACTTTCCTTCTCAATTGAACGTGACTCACCTCACCATCCTCTACTTCTTTCGTTTATAAAGCGTGGCCCTTTACTCGTTTGTTTTTCGAAGTCTTTCGAAAGAGTCTACACAATGATTCGCCCATCTGCGTCTCGAAGCACTTTGCGCTCAATACGCCATTCGCGTTCAATACCTCGACCGCATTTGCAGCAATTCTCTTCCTCTCCTGCTATTGCTGCCCTTAACCCGCACAGAAGGACCACAGACAAGAGTCCCAACCAGAGTGCTCCAGCTCCGGCAAGGAGGGACCAGAGTACCGCAACAGCTACTGCAACGTACGCTGTCCACTTGAGTTCGCTCCAATATACTGGAATCCCTGCTAACCTCAATGTTGCCATCTCAGGCAATCGAGACCACTACCCAGCCCAGCATTTAACCAGGACTCGAGACGGAATGATGTACAGCCATTACAGAACGCGAGACTTCCGGAGATGGATGAGTCGTACGCACACGCTGATTCTATACTCCGGTAGAGGGCGTTCCTGGTTGGCTAATTCTTGCGCTCGACACAGATTCATTGGACTCAGCGGAGGGGAGATTTTTCACGAGATGATGCTGAGGCAGGGTGTGAAACATGTTTGTACGTTCGCACAGAATAAACTCGCTGCCTTGAAAGACTTAAAGCTTACGGACGTGCACAGTCGGCTATCCTGGAGGCGCCATTTTGCCTGTTTTTGACGCTATCTATAACTCCAAACATTTCGACTTTATCCTACCGAAACACGAACAGGGTGCTGGGCATATGGCGGAAGGTTATGCTCGAGCTTCTGGCAAGCCTGGCGTTGTCCTCGTGACGTCTGGACCGGGTGCCACAAACGTTATAACACCGTTGCAGGACGCTCTCTCAGACGGTACGCCATTGGTAGTCTTCACTGGGCAAGTTGTAACAAGCGCTATTGGGACGGATGCGTTTCAGGAAGCAGACGTAATCGGGATCTCAAGGGCGTGTACGAAGTGGAATGTCATGGTGAAAAACGTCGCGGAGCTACCGAAGCGGATAAAAGAAGCTTTCGAAATTGCAACAAGTGGGCGACCCGGTCCGGTGCTGGTCGATCTACCGAAGGATGTCACTGCCGCTATCCTCAGAAGGCCTATCCCGATGGCGAGCACGCTGCCGTCACATCCAAGTGCGGCGACCTTGGCGGCCCGAGATTTAAACAAGCGGCAATTGGACGGTGCAATAAAGCGTGTTGCTGACCTCATCAACATTGCCAAGAAACCGATAATCTACGCTGGTCAAGGCATGATTGCCTTGCCTGAAGGTCCTGAGCTCCTGAGAGAACTTGCTGAGAAAGCTTCTATACCCGTCACAACAACCCTGCAAGGCCTGGGTGGTTTCGATGAGCTAAACGAGAAATCTCTGCACATGCTCGGGATGCATGGCTCCGCGTACGCCAACATGGCTATGCAAGAGGCGGATCTGATCATTGCATTAGGTGCGCGATTTGACGATCGCGTGACGGGTTCCATTGCGAAGTTTGCACCCCAGGCGAAAGCGGCCGCCGCAGAGAAGCGAGGTGGTATAGTCCACTTCGAGATCATGCCCAAGAATATCAACAAAGTCGTGCAAGCAAATGAGGCCGTTGAAGGAGATGTGGCGGCAAATCTCGCCCTGCTCCTCCCATACGTCCAGACAAAGACTTCGAGGCCAGAGTGGTTTAGTCAAATTAACGACTGGAAGGCCCGGTTCCCATTCAACTACGAAAAGGAGACACCCGATGGCTTAATCAAGCCTCAAACCGTTATCGAGAAGCTTAGCAAGCTGACAGAGAACATCAAGGACAAAACAATCATAACTACCGGTGTCGGCCAACATCAAATGTGGGCAGCGCAGCACTTCCGCTGGCGGCATCCACGAACTATGATCACTTCTGGTGGACTAGGTACGATGGGGTTCGGACTCCCCTCTGCCATTGGTGCAAAAGTTGCTCGCCCAGATGCCCTCGTTGTCGACATCGACGGCGACGCTTCCTTCAACATGACCTTAACCGAGCTCTCCACTGCCAGTCAATTCAACATCGGTGTCAAGATCATCGTGCTCAACAACGAGGAACAAGGCATGGTGACGCAATGGCAGAGTCTGTTCTACGAGGATCGTTTCGCCCACACTCACCAGAAGAACCCAGACTTCATCAAGCTGGCAGAAGCCATGGGCGTGCAGGCCGAACGGTGTATAGCGCCAGGAGACGTAGAGGCCAAGCTGAAGTGGCTGATTGAGTCTGACGGTCCGGCGTTGTTGGAGGTGGTGACGGACAAGAAGGTACCTGTCCTACCGATGGTGCCGGCTGGGAAAGGATTGCACGAGTTTCTGGTTTACGATGAAGGTTTGAAATCTCCAACACACCATAAATCCCAAACTTTGACTGACGTTCTTTATAGCGAAAGAGAAGGAGCGCAGAGCAATCATGAAGAAACGGTCCGGCCACTAAATCGAGAGAACAAAAATCGGAAATTTTATGTTCAATCTTGGCACATGTCTCTGGAGTTTGGGGATTGGTGTGCGAGTCTTCAACAGCCGGAGCTGGATGATGCATTTCATATCGAAACTGAGGTCGGAGCACAGAATGCTTTGGGAGTTATGTGAACCCTGTCTTTATGATTCGCACTGTCCATATTTCTTGCGACTGAGAACAGTCTCTCACATAGTCGCTTTGTCCGGTATAAAAGCCATAGTTTATTGACTGACCTATTGTGCCAGTCTGCCCACGTCTCTTCGGCGAAGTATCGCTGTAGTCTGTAACGGAGAATTTGCCCTGACATTTTTCATCTGGACCATAGCGGGACTTTCCTGTCAAAGTCCTCTTCTCGCGGAAACCCTCGATCGTCCTTAGCCTAATAAGAAGGCATGAGGCATACCAGATTGACGTTGATAAGATTAAGTAACAGCTCTGATGCTCTAAACACAAACACATTATTCAAAGCACCTGCGCATGGTCTAGTCTTCCAAAGGGGTACTCCCGGCCAGTATAGCGCAAAGATCTCCCAGCATCCGCAACCGTACCCTCTCGACGCTATCAACCATTTACCAATCACCATTCCTTTCCTCTGCTAAGCCTGGCGGGCCACATCGCCAGGGCCGAGCGTGTATCACGACCTCATGCCCGGCAAGGCAGCCTTGAGCTCGTGGGCAATGCTTTTGCCGTGAGGTTGATCCCTGAGAGGGATGTTCGGCGTGTTAGCCCAATGGGTCTGGAGAGGCTTGCTCACCAGAGCCATGACTCGGGATTTTGTTGTCAAGCTTCGGATGTTTTCTCGTCCATGCGCGGACATGCAAGTCTACTCCTAGATGCTTTATCAGACCAGAAGCATTCGATCCGCAGCTGTGATATGCTAACACATCAGCGAAACCACCACGAATGTGATGAGGAGACATTCCATAAAGCGCCAGAACCCTTATAACTTTAGGTTTCGATCCACGGCTTTTCATAGAGGACATGCATACACACCATCAAAGCGCGAGATCCTCCACCCTAACAAGCCCACTCCCCATCCCCGCCGCCGCCCACCCGCCACAAACAACATTAGGATTCCACGCCAAGGCCGTAACGCCCGACTCCTTCTCATGAATAGTCGCGAACGTCGACCCATCCTTCCCCCTCGGCGCCCCATCCGACACCTTCAACATCCTACTACTATCGACCTTGAACCCCTCCACGAACCTGACCATCCCACCCCCCTTTCTCGTCCACTCATGCCGAAACCAACACAACTGCGCCTGCGTCAGCTTGTGATTCAGCACCTTGCGCATCGGGTTCGTCGCCACGACCGCGCCGTCCGCCCCGCCCGCCAGCACGAACGGGTGCGCTTTGCCGACCGCCAGACTCAGCACCGCCGCCTCGCACCGCGCCACGCTGACGCTGCCGAAGAAGCGCCGCAAGGGGTACACGCGGATGTAGTCGTTCTCTTCCGCGATGATGGCGCCGGCGATGGGGTCGCACCAGGCGAGGACGGCGGGGCCGATGCGCGAGCGGGTCGAGAAGACGGCGTCAGTTGTCGGGGCGCGGAGGTCGGTTAGGCGTGGGTAGCCGTCCATGGAGGTGGTGATGAGGAAGTGGGGGTATGAGGGGTAGGCGGAGGCGATGGTAAGGACGTATGTTGCGTGGAGGGAATGGTAGAACCAGGGTATAGGAGGTGGTTGGGATGAAGGTTGAGGGAGAGAGGGCTCATCGTTGGGCGAGAGGGGTTTGATTTCCGGCGGAGGATGAGCAATGCTGTAGATGGCAACGAAGCCGTTCGCGCAGCCGACGGCTAGGTCGCTGCTTGAAAGCCAGCTGAGACATGTGCATAGGGTTTTTGGTGGCCGGGCATCGAATGCAGGGGAGTCAAGCTTGACTGCAGGTAATTGTTACTTTGTCTTGTCCTAGTAAGGCCGAGGATGAAAGCTCACCGTATTTTGTTAGCGAGTTCAAGTCTGTTTCGATCCGAAGATCTAGGACCTTGACTCGCCCATCTCCCCATATCCCGGCCAAGAGGCCCAGGGCTATATTGCCTTCACCATCAGCCTCACGCATTCGACGCGGAAACGGACACCATTTAAGTTGCTTCACATCGCCCCATTTCGTGCAGATGACCATCTGCAGTTTTGGATCTTGGGTTGAACTCAGAGAGCCTTCTCGTCCTGTTGCTGTGGAAGCGGAGAAGGCCCAGATCTGGATGCAAGCTGGTGTGGGCGGTGCTGGGTTGAAACCTGGAGCCTTCAGTGGTACTCCGGGCTTCTGAGAGTAAATACGTGGTGGTTCCGGACTCGAGCCACGAGCCGACACGGCCAGGAGCTGTATGCTTCCGTCTCGATTCGGGGCCCAGTCCATGCATTGGATTTTACGACCAATGTTCAAGATCCAACCTTCTTTTCGTCCCTTTCGTGAGGTCCTTCCTCCGACTGCTTCCTCAGATGCCTCGTTGATAGAACCCCAGGCATCTTCAATGTTCAAAGCCTTCCCAGCCTCTAACGTGTACAGTTTCTGTTTGCCGTAAGGTCCCATCAAGAACCTTTGACTAATCTTAGGCGGACGTGGTAGATAACCATGTCCTTCGTCATGATTGAGGTATCGGGTATTCTGCCGGTCTTTCAATCTGTCTTTCCCACCATGGTCGTAATACCAATCCCACCCAACGGTAGCCTCCATCAGCCTCTGTTCCTCCGTGTGAGAAAGGCTATGACACATACCCCCAGCGCCAAGTTCGTTGGCATGTCGAACGGGTAAGATCGGATCACTGGCCCACTTGTCTCTAGATATTGTCATGTTCACCGTCTCCTCTGTGCCTGTCCCAAACAGCTGGCTGAAGATAACATCTTTGCTTCCGTGATGTGTCAGATCAGGCATTCCTCGGCTACGTACGCCCTGGGTATTACTTGAAGTTTTCATTGGAGAACGACCAGGTCGCCGACGTTTCCTAGATGGCTCTTCTTGCACAGGCGCTTTAGAACAATCTATAGTCATTGGACCTTCATCTTCCTCCAGCGGTATTGCTACATCAGAACGGTCTGGTGCTCCATATCCTTTGACCGTAGATAAGTCATCTGATTCTGGAGAGCCGGCCGCGTCCACAGTGTTTTCGACAGCAAACTCCTCATCGTCTGCGGATTCATCTGCGCCATGTGCCTGAACATCCGGTTCAGAATCAATGCCAAGGATGTCGAGGCCCTCGAAGGCATCGGCGGAGTACTTTGTGTTGGCTTTCCGCGTGCGGCCTGACCTCCGAACGGGCGTTGACTCGTCCATTTCGTATGTAGTGTTGGATCATGAGAACATAAGAGCAATTATCAGAGATGGATGCAGAAGTTAAGTGAGTTCTTATTAGCTTGAATCGTAGCTAGAGGCTCGTAAGACAGCCAGGGAATCCTGATATCAAACACTCCTTGCCAAGTCAACAAAGTAAATCATCTCCACAACAATAGCTTCCATATCCACGGTTGAGACCTCTTTCGAAGACCGATTATACCCTGCCACACCATAATTGTTTGCGCATCCTCCAGCATTCATACAGTTGTTCTAGTCCGTTCAGTCTCTCTCCATCAATATCAAGTGTGATATCATTGCTTACTCATCTCTTACTAAGCACCCCTATTTATGTCTTAGTCATCATTTCCTATATATACTCTACATAGCATAAACAAATAGAGACAACTTTCTACAAATCAATTCACATCTAATAGTATCAAAGATTTAAAGCACACTTTCAAGCAGTCTTAAGACTCAGGCTTCAGTCTGAGCTGATTTAATTTATATTTTAATTGTAAAAGTTCTAATACAATAATGCATAAATTATATGTGTATTCTCTCTTCAATGCTCATTACTACTTCAGCATTGAGACTATAGAATAAAGAAATAAATTTTTACACTATATTGTATAAAAAAAAGTTCTATTTTTCTTATATTATAGCATGTCTGACAGCAATTTGAATTAAATTAAAATTGATTTGTTAATTAATATCTTTAATCATTTACAATCTTTCAATATAAAGCTTAGCTCTATTTCTATAATAATGAATAAATTTACTATCATTAATTAGTCAGCAGTGTCAGAAATGACTTTTTGAGTTAATTATAAAATAATGATAAGTTAAATTGCATTTCTTTAAACTTAATTAAAAAATATTTATATTAATTAATTAATTTTTAACTTTATGCCTGAGATCACATCTCTATTTAGTGCAGCTTCAGAGACTTAAAAAATATTTAATGTAATAATATTTTTTTCTGCAATGATGTTCAAGAATTCTCTGAAGATGAAGACATCATTTATTTATAAAAATAATTAAAAAGTAAACACTGCAGAGATGTAAATTCTTAAAATAAAAGCTTATTTTCAATTTTATAAAATGTTAATGAATCAATTTCTGAACAATAAAGCAAAGATTATTGTTATAATTAGTTATTTAAAAAATATTATCAAAGTATGATGACTCTGAAAAGAAGAACAACTTTAAGTTAAAGAAAATTTATTAAATATTAAATTTCAAAATATAAATAACTTCTTTTTAGCATTTCTACTGATCTTTAAAAACATTAATAAAATAAAATATTAATGTTGTCATTATGAGACTGTGAAACAAATAAAATCAATTTAATAATATAAAGTAAAGTTTACAAAGATTGTACAACTTCTTCAGTCTATATCAATTAAATATGAACAGAAATGACAGTTTACTCAGAATTTAAAGTAAAAGATTTAATTTAAATTCTGAAAGTATTTAAAGACTGAAGTAATTATTCTTAATGAGTTAATTTAATGAGCTGATTAAATTAAATAAAATCTTTAAGAAATACATAATAAAAATTATCTTAATGTTTTTAATAGCTTAAATTTAAACTGTAATAACTCATTAAATAATTCTTAAGATTAATCTCAAAGTTATGAAAGATCAATTATGTCTAAATTAAATAAGTTAAATATGAAAGCTTATTGAATCTGATGTAAGAAGAATAAAATATACTTTTATTATAAAAAGTTCTCATACATAGTTAAAGACTGCTGAGACAACAAGAACACTGATAAGAGTAAAGATAAGAAAAAAAATAAAGATAAGAAGAAGCTGAAGATTGTTGAAGTTAATTTAAATAATTTGAATAATTTGAAAAATTAAAGTCATTTACAGATATAAAAGTATTTATAAACAAATTAATAAAAGCTTCTATTCAATTTAATAATGATCTGAGTGAAACATCTGCACTGAATGACTCAGAATTCTTATTATTAAGTATAATCTTTAGTTAAATCAATGTTTTCAATTTGAATTCTGTCATGATATTACTATACACTCATATCAAATCATAGCTGAACTTCTTACACAATAATTGATAAGCAAAATACTATATAGACAGTCTTTACATATAAATCTTTTAAATTTCTTAATTATTAATCTTCATCAATACAAAATCTTAACATCAGAACTTTATCAAATAGCTATTGTAATGTAGTGTTTCACATTGTTACATATCTTACTCATCAATCTCTTATAGATAAGAAACTCATAAATTTACAATTTTAACAACTTTATCTTTTTAAAGAGTAACAATTCATTACATTATAATATGCAGACTAGAAGTCAGCAAAATAAGATAGAGTTATTCTTTGATTGTATTGAGACTTAAATAATTTTTAAAGAATAAGAATCTGCAGAGATTTAGACTGTTATTTAAACTGTAAAAAAGAAGAATTAATATTTAAATGAATAGATCTGTTAAACTGAAATTAGACAGATCAATAATAAGAAAAGATGATGATTCATAAAAATTAATTGTGAACTGTAAGCATTTAATATGCATAATGAGATCAATAAACTTCTGAAAGATGAAGATTTTTAAGTTTCATTTAAGAAAGAATTATATACAGAATCTTTTTATGCTTTTATTAACTCTTTAAATTCAATAAAGTGATATGTATTTAAAGTTTTGTATGTACTTTCAGCAAAATAAACTCAATAACTGAAGAACTTACTTATATATAATGAGAAGTTCATTTATAAATATACTGAGTTTATATACAGTACTATAATAATGTTTTACTTAATTTCTGAAAACTTCTTCAGTAACTATGATAAAATCTTTTTTGTTATGCAGTTCTTAATAAAAGAATCTTAAGATGCATGATTTTATCACATTAATGAGAGCAAACTTTTAAATAATAAATCATAAATATTCTTTTTAAAGTTTCTGCTCAATCTCATTAAGAACTCAGTGAACTGCAAACTTAATACAGTACAGAAATATTTAGAAGTTATGCAGAAATCTATTTAATTAATTTAAGCTTTTACAACATATCTTAACATATTGAAAGATCAGCTCTTAAACTATATAGAGAAATAAAAAATAAGTTATCTTTTTGCAAAACTTTAATTAAAGATTTAAATGACTTTAATTAATTATCAAGATTTTTTAAAAATAAAAAAAAGCTTAATAGCTCTGACTGTTAAACTAGAGATTAATCAGCAATTTATAGATAATTATATATTATTTGTTCTATTAACTCCCTATTCAGTCCCTATCTAGGTCTATGAGGGCGAAGCGCCTTTGCAAAGGAAAAACCCAAATGGAAAACCTTAGTCCCGCCCCGCAGGCGCTCCGCCGGC
>JAABUY010001177.1_pt1 | contig 36882 bp, 18 predicted proteins | sample 5560271 | NCBI WGS metagenome assembly JAABUY01 (sample SAMN10711886, study PRJNA513374) | rock metagenome | isolation source: Antarctica rocks | place: Antarctica: Victoria Land, University Valley
TACATACTACAGAGATCTTGCTTTGATTTACTAAAAGAAGTCCCCATCGCTATGTACAATCTCTTTGAATTTCTTAATCGGGTAAATAGATCCCCCACTCCAATCCTCACATTTTTTCCTTTCAAGGATCTCGTGACAGGGGAGAGGATTAGTAGCTAGCAGCACGTAGACGTGCGGGGGATCTCGTAGCTGAGATGTTAGAGAATTTCTTGCTGGTTGGGTATGTTGAATTATTTACGTTGTAGAAAAGCTGTTACTACTGCGGTGAGGGGGAAGAGAATGAATGGGCGGGATAGATTGTAAAAAATTTTGAGGCTGGTGGGAAACGCCGTCTATGCTGCTTGCTTGCTATGCTAAATGCGATCGTGTTTATATACTGTCGTAAAATTCATGTCGAGGATGTAATCTATTTTATCCGTTAAAATCTGCCTCCACCCCTAAAGATCTTATAGTTTAACTCCCATGTCCTCGAAATCCTCCCTCCTGATCGCGCTTCTGTTGCACATACTTCTGAAAATCCCTCCCGCCTCCCATAGTCTGAGAGGAGTATCCAACTCCGCAATGGCACCCTGGTCCATGACGCAAATGCGGTCGTAATTGATGATCGTCTTGAGCCGATGCGCGATGCACAGTACCGTCTTGCCCTTAAACCCCGTCGCCATCGTGCGCTGGATCTTCTGATCCGTCTCCATATCTACACTCGATGTCGCCTCGTCGCACACGATGATTTGGCTGCCGCGGACTAGGGCGCGGGCGAGGGCCATGAGCTGACGTTGGCCGAGGGAGAAATTGAGGCCTTCTTCTTCGACGACGCCGTCGAGGTGGATGCGGCCATGGGTTTTATCGTCAAGGGAGGAGGAGGCGTCGACGAGGTCGGATTGGCGGAGGGCGGACCAGAGCTCGAGGTCGGTGTGTTCGTTGAAGGGGTCAAGGTTGGAGCGGATGGTGCCTTTGAAGAGAGTGGGGTCTTGTGGTATGATAGCTAGGCGTGTTCGCAAATCTTTGAGACCAACGGTCGCGATGTTAATGCCGTCGATGGAAATGGAGCCGCCGCTGAGCTCGACAAGCCGGAAAAGTGCGGACATGATACTTGATTTCCCAGCACCAGTTCGACCAACGATACCGATACGCTCGCCGCCCTGGACGGTAATATCAAGGCCACGGAGAACAAGAGGCAAACCAGCGCGGTAGCGCATCTGGACGTTGTCGAACACAATTTCGCCTCTCTGGGGCCAGGCAGGGTCAACTTTGTTGAGGATTAGCGGGGGTTCTTCATCGAGTTCGGTGCCGTAGTAGTGGATGCGTTCAGTAGCATTCATGGCGTTTTCGACTTCGGCGAGCTGGCGAACGGTGAACTGGATCATTTGTACGATCGAGAGGATGTAGGAGAGGACAAGGCCAGAGATACTGGGAGAGACGTTGAAGCGCGAAGTTATGACTAGTATTCCGGTGGTAAAGACAAGGAGATTGCCGATGGTGTCGAGGCGGACACTTAGCCAGCGCTGATTAGAGAAGGTGAGGTAGTATGCTGAGTTCATCTGGTCAACAGACACTTGAAGTCCCTTGATAAAGTGATCCTGAAGGCCGTATGCTCGAATGCTAGAAGTACCAGAAACAGCTTCGCTGAAGCGCGCAAACACATCAGATCGCAGTACCGATTCGTGCCTTTTCATTTCCCGAGCCGATGCACGATAGTAGCTTGCCGAGAATAGGAACATCAAAAACAACGGTCCAAGGGCGATGGCAAAGTAGTGGAAATATACAATGATGAGTATAAAGACAGCGGTGATCTGTGCCAGGGTGAAGAAGTACATCCGCATAGCATCCGTAAGATTGTTATCCATGATATCGACATCCTTAGAGAACCGATTTGTTATCCGGCCCAGGGGAGTTGTATCGAAGAAGCTCATCGGAGCCCTCAAAACTCGAGTCATGGCCCGCTGCAACATGACCCTACTTGATCTGGTGCCTAAGACTGAAAGTGAGACGGAAAAGGTAAACATGAGTAATGCTTGCACAATTCCCAAAGCCGCGTACGCCCCTATATATTGACCTGTAGAGTACCCAAATTTATTCGAGGTCCAGAACGACAACCAAAGACTGGTGGCAATATTGGCGCCTTGCGAAGCGATCAGGAGGCAGATAACCAAAGGACCGTTGAGTATTGTTCCCGAAGCTTGAATATAGGCTATATAAATTCCCCAGCTGACACTTTTAACTGCTCGTTCTTCTTGCTGCATAAGAGCCGCTCCACGCTTATGAGTTTTTCTTTTCTTAGCATCTTTCTTTTCCTCCTCAATCTCGTCCCCATCGACTTGCTCTAATTCGACCTTCTCCTCTTGCGCAGTAGTGGCCATCATTTTCTGGAAACCGTCGTTATTTGCTATGAGGTTATCGAAAGTATCGATGGTTTGAATACGACCTTCCTGGAGCCAAATAATTCTGTCACAACGGTTGAGAACGTGTAACTGATGTGTCGCGAGGATCCGGCACTTATCTTTGAGCAAGCCACAGATGGCGTTGTCAAAGATGTGACGTCCTACATGGGCGTCCACGGCTGATAGAGGATCGTCCATAAGTACGATATCGCTATTGAAATAGATCGCTCGGGCGATGTTCAGGCGCTGCTTCTGGCCTCCTGATACTGTAATACCTCTCTCCCCAATCTCGGTTTGGTCACCGTTAGGCAACATCTCCAGATCGGGTCGCAGAGCACAAGCATCAATGACCATATCGTACCATTGGCGATCGTATTCTTTTCCAAAAAGTATGTTCTCTCTCACTGTAGCATTTTGAATCCAAGCATACTGAGGACAGAAAGCCCTCGTTGCTCCCATTGTGACATTACCTCCGGTACGGCGCATATCACCTGCAAGTGCAGCGAGTAGCGAGCTCTTGCCTGACCCCACACCGCCAATGATTGCAATAAGCTCATGACGACCAACTGCAAAATTAATGTCATGGAGCTTGAATGGCTCGGTTTGTGTAAGTGTGCTGGCACTGTCGACTCCATCACCCGAGCCGCTTGATTTTTTGGGGCTGACAGCTGACTTCTCGGCATTCTTAGCATCCTTGATTTGTTTCTTATTCGGTGGGCCACCTTTCTCGGGATCTTGAGTCACAGTACGCTCCCATGTAAAGTCGGCGTGGTCCAAGGCTACCGCGTTCTTCCCTTCCATATCCCACGTAAAGTCGTCCTCCTGCTCCTCCGCCAGCAGAAAGTCCTGGATCCTTCCAAGCGAGGACCATGCATCGATAACTTGACCGATGACCAATGGTAGTAAGTTTAGCGGCATGCGAAGAGAATTAAAAAGAGCCAAAGAAGAAAATATGGGTGCTGGATTAAGTGCGTGCTGGGAGAGTGAGAAAGTGATGAAAGAAAGCATTGATGCGAAAATGGGCAAGGACATCGAGACTGCGTTGATGCCGTTTCTTATGGACAAAAGAATTTGAATAGATCGAATCTCCCGCTTTCTGATGTCGCCGATGCGTTCCAGAAAACTAGTCTCCCATCCAAAGTACTTCACAAACCGGACAGCTTGCAGAATCTCTTGAGTAAGGGAAACTCTTTGGTCAGTAATCTTATTAATGGCGCGTCTTCGAGCAAAAAGCGTTTTGATAGCTTTCGTAAGGGCCGGAATTCCTATGACCAGTAGCCCGAATCCGGCGAGAGCAGAGTAGCTTAGGTTGACAAGCAAAACCACGAGTGTGATCAAGATTGCAACTGGAGAGGTCCAAGTCATATGGAACATGCCTGAAGCTTGGTCTACTCGGTAGGTATCGACGGACATGAGGTTAACCACCCGTCCATTACCCCATCCAGCGCCATCGCCAGCAATTCCCTGTGCCTTGTCTGGTGTGGCTTGTGGGCCTCCCTTGGGTTGAAGCTTTCTGTTCAACATCCTTTTGATAAGATTTTCTTTGCTCCGAGCGTCATCTTTCATAATATCCGCCTTCTCTTGCATACTACCATCCTCAATCGCTTTACCGCCTGCCTTGGCCCTTCCTGATATTCTCATCGCTTTTTCGAAAATGACAGTGATGAGGACAGCTCTTGATTGGCCTCCAATCATTTGACCTCTGTAGATGAAGTGATTCGTTCCCAAACTTTGAAGCATTTGCATCAATGTAATGCCTATAACTAGCCCTACACCGTGTGCAATGTTTGGCTTTGGTGTATGCAGTGCATTTGCACTGTATGCCTGAGTGGCGAAAGATATTAGGTATCGCAGTGTAAATGGCGACATGACCTGAAAGATGCTGGCGAAGAGCTGGCAGAATCCGCCCACCCAGAACTCAAATTTGAAGGTCTCATGCATGGCCCAGATCAGTGGGTATTTATCGCCTCGCGCAACTCGTTTCTTGAAAGACACATTGAGTCTTGCTGATAGTACATCGGCACTCCGTTCTGGGTTTACAAGCCAAATGTCGTTGAGCTCTAATGTTCGTTGGTATCCCACCTAAACGTAAGAGTAAGCCTAATGCATAGCTTTGGTCGTCGATCGGGAACCCTACCGTCATAATGGGCGCCATCCATTGGAAAGTCAACATGCTGAAAAAGCTCGCCCCATATTCCCTGGAAACGATTCTCTCTTTCGGTACGGGGGGCTTTTTTGAACGCTTCAGCGGGTTCAGTCGCTTGTACCATGGCTTCTTCTTTGCTGGTTCAGCGGCCACCGAATATGGCGCGACTGAGGAAGTAGTGGTTGTAGTTGTCAACGTTCTATCTACCACCCGCCGACCATGTCTTCCCTTTTCTTTTTCCGGCTCCGTAGAGGAGGAGAGATCACTCTCGGATCCCACATATCGCAAAGGTTCGCTGGTGACAGGCTCAGAGGTATTTGTGGTTTGGGCAGTGCCCATAAGATCCGTTGAGGCGTATTCCTCTTGCTGGTGACCTTTTTCGGCCATCTTGCCCTAGAATTATTGCTTGATCGAAGTGAAAGACATGGCAGTTCAGATTCATAGCCAAAAAGAGTATTATGTAAGTAGGGTAAGGCGACAATGATGTCGTAGACGACTCGAAGTCCTTCCCCGCCCAAATTCGACAAGCGGCGGCCTCGGTGATAAGATAAGACCGATAGAGTACATTTTGCTCGGTAAGGAAGTCAGCGAGCTTCTCTCACCGTAGATGATCGGATTTCTAGCTCGCAAAGGCTTGGTATGTGATTGGATATTGGCAACATTGCGTTGCGGCTAGAGGCATGCTTGCAAATTGGCATTCCTCGATTAGAAAGCTTGATTTGAAAGCTTGCAGAACTCGCTTGTTGAATGTTCAATCCCAACTTGTAGAATACCAGCCAATGATAATTGACAAGTCGACAATAACTTTGCAAGTTGTGGTGTGGGCTTTATTCGTATGCGACGAAATAGGTGTGTATTAAATCCAGAATGGAAACCCAGAATCCATTCGACTGTAAGGTAGAGACTAGAAGGTCTTTCATTTCTTCCAAACTTCGAGATTACTGAGTGACTATCGACTTCTATAAGCAGAACTTGATGGTGTTTATGAGGTAGGTACGCAATCATAAGGATATTTGTACAATACCTGGGCCCTTTTTACATATTGCTTGCACGCCTTGGCCCTCACAGCTTTACTCTTCCCGCCTTCATCTCTTCCCAGTCCGCGTCACCAAATTCCACATAAGTCCCTCCCTTCAGCCAGTAGATCTTGTCACCCTGGGTGTCTCGAACTTTCCCCGGATCCACCCCTTCCGCCCTCAACCGATGCTTCTGCTGCTTATTGGTTCCCGTAGCTTCGATGTTGCTTACGATTCTCAAAAATAGGGGGACGGCATACTTTGGCATGCTTTGTTTGGTGTGTGATGCCACTTGGTCCAGCATCGCTTGATCAAGATCTCGGCTCAACAGGACCGCGGCGCACCCTGCCCGTCCATCATGATGTGGAAGTTCCACTCCGTAGACGTTCGCTTCGTTGATGTAGGGGTGCATTCCCAGCGCTTCGCTAACTTCCGTGGTGCTGACGTTTTCTGACTTCCACCGGAAAGTATCCCCAATACGATCGCAGAACCACCATCGACCATCAGCATCCCAGCGAAGGCGGTCACCTGTCTGGTACCACGCGTCACCTTTGACAAACACGTCTCTTAAGATCTTGCTTTCTGTAGCTTTGGCATTGCCGTAATAGCCTTGAAAGGACCTAGAAATATCGGCGGGGTCTAACTTGTGGATCAACTCTCCTGGTTCACCCGTCTTAACTCTGACGCAGTGATTGTTGGCTTCTGCACAACGTGTGGGACGTTCTGTTTCCCTATCAGTCTCAACAAGAGCAAGTCCGGCACCCATGGTTGAGGCGGCAAGTAAACCGCTGCGGCCGACTGCGCCACTAGAAAAGTTATTCGAGGAGGTGTTGAAAAGTGCGGAAGGGCTTTCGGTGGCTGCATAGAACTCGCAAATAGTTTCGATACCGAAACGCTGCTTGAACCTGTCCCAAATATCAGGCCTTAGCCCATTGCCAAAAGCCAATCTTACGTCGTTCTTGCTGTCAAGATCTGCGCCAGTTACGGGATCGTATTGTGGCGGAGCGGCGAGGAGATAGCGGCACGTTTCTCCCACATATTGAATGATGGTCGCATCGTGAGCACGTACTTCCGGCCAGAAACTTCGAGTGCTAAACTTATGACCAAGAAGGAATGCGCTGCCAATGACTAGACAGTTACAGAAGCCAAGGGAGGCGGCTGATGTGTGGTAAAGGGGCATACACTAGTCAAAATACTTTTGGTCAGGACTGAGCTCTCTGAAAGCTAAATCGATGTAGGTTGGAGGGTTTTCCGGTGAGGAAACGAACCGTATAGAACCTATCTGATCGCTTCATGCTCATACAGGCTCCTGCAATTCCGCCACCAATGTAGGCTTTGTTCCAGCTTACAATCGCTGGCTTCGGAAGGCCAGTTGTGCCGCTGGTGTATATGAGGTTGGCCATATCTGGGCCCTTAGCCCCTGCCCTTGACGAGTCAGGCTCTCGCACCCCCTCTATGCTAAGGATATGTTGCTCGGTCGCTTCATCAAAAACGAATACCTGAACTAGCTTTTCTTCCCCAGGTGTAGTGAGAGCATTCAACACTTCTTGTGACACCCTGTATTTGACCTCCTCATCAACAAAAAGCAACCTGGAAGTGGAGGACCTGACAGAATGTAGTAAAGGCTTCCCCGTGAGGTTGTAGTTGATGAAGGCCGGATGTGCTCCTAAACTCCAGATTCCCAGCCATAGAAATATGAATTGAGGTTTGTTCATAAAGTCCATGGCTACCAGTTCTCCTGGTGTGATCGAATACTCTTGCTTCAACCAAGTTCCATACTGAAGGACAGTATCATACACCTCTTTATAAGTCCATGTCTTCCCTTCGTACACCAAACAGGGCGAGCCGGCTGTCGCTTTGGCTGTTGCATGCTCTTCGAGGATGTAGAAGAAGTTGACGCGGTCGCGCTTTTCTCGTGCACGAATGCTTCTGGAGCGGGCCCAGTATGGGTAGAGTAATCTTACATCGTGACTGAGCTGTGTCTTTGCGTTAAACCAGGCTACTCCTGCTACTGAGGCCAAAAGAGCAGGGACGATTGGCACTATCTCCAATCAGTAAGTGATCCTACCTACCTACACACCTACAGTACTTTATGCTTGTCGTTTCATACGGGGCCACTAGTGATTGACAAGGATTAACTTACGTGACATTCTTTACTCTGAACCGTAGGATGAAGCCCCCGAGTGCCTCCTGCTGAAGCAATCTTGGGGAACATTCACATCTTGAGGGTAGAGGCGGTGGGGTACGCGGATCGAATCACTTACGCCCGTACAAGCTAGATAGATAATTCATCATGTTGCCCGCCAGAAATGATAGTGAAACCCGACCGAGGGACCTGTACTTCTCATTCGCAAATCGCAAATCGTAACAGCAACCGAAGGTCTCGCTTAAAAGTCGCATTTATCTCCCAAAGCAAAGAACGATTCGCCCAAGCGTCCTTGACAACCGAGGTCACCACATCCGTTATTGTGCTGTCAGTCTATCAGTCTCCATGGTACGTTCTTGCTGGGACAAGCTGGGACAAGCCGTTCAATGGTGCGTCTTTCCCTTGTAATTGCCCCACGGCTCAAATGTTACTGGCTGCAACGACAGAAAAGGGTAAAGACGCTTCGTGCAGTAATAATACCTACCTAGCTTCCATCGCTACTAAGTACATTGGCTGCGACGTTGCTCGCTCTCTCCCTGGGGCTTGAACCCACAATGATCCTTTGAGCTTCCCACTACAGCAGCTCACTCACTTGTGGTCTTCAAGCAGTACTTAGAATAACAGCGCGCATAACAATAGACAGTGCTTATTCACATTTACCCCGGATCGATACTTTCCACAGACTTCTCCTTATTCGGGACTCCTGCCGAGCGGGCGTGCACCCCACAAAGCTCCTCCGACGCTATCAGATCCGGTAACGACCAAACATCGTGTACTCGTGACCGTCTTCCCTTCATCCTCTATGCTATACGGGGATTTCTCGAAGTTCTGTAATGTTTGCTCATCCTGTACCTCGGCTGAGGTACGGCGTTGGGCTCCAAATGGTTGCCGCCGCTTGCTTGGTGGATTGGACCCCTCGAACCACTGAGCAATGAAGCCTTGAAAGGGGCTCCTCGTCCGGCGTTAAAACAGTCACATCGATTTTATGTCGCAAGGCGATGTGATGAACATGGTTTAGGTCTTCCGTGGCATTTCTCCTATTCTCCGATTCGCTCCTACGAACGCTCCCAAGCCGTCCAGGCCGCCTTTCGTTATGGTATTCGATTGTTCAACCAAGCATATTGTCAGTAGATAGTTGCTTCGTGCTTGCACGTTGGACCAGTAGAGCTTCAGACGATCCTCCTACTCAATTTGAATGCGGGGAATAGCTCTTAGAGATGGGCACGTTACATGCTTTTACCGCTTGATGGGGGGGGTTTCCTGGGAGGTATAAGAGGAGTGGAAATGTTCCAGAAAAGATCAGGCCAGCTCGAGATTCTTATAGCTTCTCATTGCTCCATCAATTCTAACAGACCTCGGCATCCGACCTTCACGAGAAGCGTCTCACGAACCATGAAGTCGCCAATCTTATCTCTTGCTCTCCTTGCAGCCTCGGTAGCTGCAGTCCCAGTCGGAGATGCTACCGCACGTGGGTTCGAGACGATGGGCGCGTTCAGTTCCGAGATGAGTAAACGTCAAAGCTTCTCCGTTGTGGAGAACCAACTCGGCCTGTGCAGGCCTGTGACGGTCATCTTTGCCCGAGGCACTATCGAGCTCGGCAACGTCGGCTCTCTAGCTGGTCCACCGTTCTTCAACGCTCTCGATTTCGCCATTGGAGCTCAGTATCTCGGCATCCAGGGTGTCCCGTATCCTGCCAGTATCTGGGGTTACCTTACTGGAGGCGACGTCGGTGGAGGCAAGACACTGGCAGCATTGACTGAGCAGGCAATGGCTCAGTGTCCGGACAGCCAAATCGTTCTCTCCGGCTACAGGTACATAAAATTTGGCTGGCAGGTAACCAGCATATGCTAACTATAAATCAGTCAAGGAGCTCAAGTGGTCCACCTCGGAGTGCAGCAGCTCCCGGCTGCAATCGCTTCCAAGGTAGCCGCAGTGGTCAGTGATAACTTATCCCAACCTCCTCGATCCCCTTGCTGACGAGCTCTCAGGTCCTCTTTGGTGACCCCTTTGACGGCCAACCTCTGCCAAACATCGACGCAAGCAAGGTGAAAACCTTTTGCTTCGAAGACGATCTCATCTGCCAAGACCTTCCCGTTGTCGACGCGTTCCACCTGGCATACGGAGTCGATGCCGTGCCCGCGGCTGAATTTGTGCAAAGCAAGGTTCAGGTCTGAAGAGACGATGCATCATCCACGGGAGAGGTGTACATAGTGGTTGGGTTTCCGTGGTGGTTCGTTGTCATGATTTTATGTGTCAAGATGCGATGGTCTCTGACTTTCTTGTTCATACTTACCTTTTCCTTGGGTGGTGGGAGTCTACAGTCTGGGGATTGTACATACCTTGTTTTATATGGGGGACCTCTTGGTGGACTTTATCTTCCATAAACAAGCCACGGCAGTTCCGGGAAGGGCGTTTTTTCCCAGTCAGGCCATGCTGTAGCAGCACTATTGTCGACGGGATGCTTTTTGGTTCTTGTGCATACGCTTTTCCAAAGTGGCAGCGGCGTGAAAGTCTTCCGTACCATACACTTGTTGATGTGCATTTGAGAGTAGCAAAACCAATATCAGAGGGCTTTCTTCTCCTGAAAGCCCCATATCTTCCTTTCCCTCAAATGGTATCTGTTTCCGAGCAACGTTTCGTGGTATAGTAATGCCCTTTACAGGTGTCACAGCTGCATTGGGAAGCCAACTGAGATTGGTGAGATGCACCTTATTTCCTGCAGATTCTCGACAATGGTGATTCTATTTACAATACAGTTTCTAGACATTTACATTTCACTTATCAACAGTGGTACCAATTCAACCCCATCTATCCCAACGCCTCCCTCGCCAATTTAAATACCCCTCAAGGCTCCTCCTTCGTCCCCTTTCCCCCAAGCACCCCATCCAAAGCGCTCTCAACCCCATCTCCCTTCCCCACCTCCCCCTCCTCCCCCTCCCCGTCCCCAAGCACCTCCCTCGCCCTCTTCTCAAACGCCTCCACCATCATCCCCGCCACCTTCGGCGCCGCCGCCTGGCTCAACGCGCTATACACCGCGCTCGCAAACCGGACCTCAATCACCAAGCTCACCTCCGTCCGTGGCCTGCTCGGTGGCTGAGGAGTTTTCCCATCGGGCGGGGCGGGCTTGAAGGGGAATTCGTGTAGCATCCAGCGGGTCAGGAGGGAGGTGAAGATGGGGTTGTTGGCGGAGAGTTCCGACGTATCTTCGGGCTGGTTCGAGCTGTAGTAGTGGGGGAGTTTGTCGTGGGGGATGGTGTGCGTGGCGTCGCCGGCGACGGCTTCAAGGATCTGGTAGGGGGCGCAGTAGACGGAGGACCGGAAGAGTTCATTGTAGGAGCCCCAACCTACGCGGAGTTCGGCGGTGCGGGGCCACGTTTTGTGGTGGGTGGGGTCCGGGGAGGAGGTTGAGGTTATGGTGCTGGAGGTGCAGTAGGGGATGAAGGAGGGGTAGGAGGAGATGTCGGCGATTAGGTTGTAGATGGGGGCGGCGTGGTAGGGGAGGATGCGGGAGGCGGTGAGGGTTTGGATTGGGGTGAGAGGGTTGGAGATGAATTGACGGCTGTCTGTTATTCTGGAGGGGAGGGTAGCGGGAGTGGTTCGTTTTCGAGGGACGATGAGGTGTGAGGGCGCGGAGGAGGGGCGGAGGAAAAGAAGACGTGGAGTGGCTTTCATCTTGATCCGCTGAATCAATGGATGCTGGTAGACATCAATAGAGCTTTCCGGTTATTGTATAAAATTACTTGCATTATTCAACCCCCAAAACCCCCCCAATTTGGGATCCTGAGCATGACGCTCACACTTAAGAAATTTATTTGACAATTGCAGGGATCCGGTACGGATCCGGGACAATCTCCGTAATCCATGCACCGGATTTAAAGTCATAGGGCTGCAATTTTCCCCAGAGGATAGCTCTTTTTGCAAAACTGGATATCTACGACCCTCCTGTGTCTTAACTGCCATCATGGCCCACCAATTGTCCGAAGAGGAGATGAATTCTCCACCAGACCTCTCCACCCTCTCCGTCACATCCTCAGCAAACACCCCCCCGACCCTCGAGACCCCTCCCCCTCCCCCACCTCCGCTCGACTCCCCCACTCCTCCCCACCGCTCCCACGACCCAACCAACAACCTCAAACGCTCTGACCCCTTCCAATTCGGCTCCCGCTACCTCCTCCCCTCCGACGACCCCTACGAATTCAACGCCTGGGACCATGTCGAAACCGACTCAACCTACAAAGCCCACGCCGAGGCTATGTACGCCTCTCAGCGAGCCTCCCCTGTCTCCGCGTTTGACAAAACCCGCTTCAATACAGATCCCGCAAAGTGGTGGAACAAGTTCTACACGAACAATACAAGCAATTTTTTCAAAGACAGGAAGTGGTTGCGCCAGGAATTTCCGATTCTGGACGCCTTGACCAAGGCCCAGAGTACCCCAGCAAAGATACTAGAAGTAGGCGCAGGGGCAGGCAATACGGCGTTTCCCATCCTTGCCGCCAACGAGAACCCCAACCTCGTGCTCCACGCCTGCGACTTCAGCACCAAAGCCGTCGAGCTAATACGGTCTTCTCCAGCCTACAGCCCTCAGCACATTCAGGCCTCAGTCTGGGACATCGCCAGCGATACCCTTCCAGAAAACGTCCACGAAAACAGCATCGACGTCGTCCTTCTGGTGTTCATCTTCAGTGCGCTGAGCCCCCAGCAGTGGAGGCAGGCCGTGAGGAATGTGTTCAGGGTGCTCAAGCCAGGTGGGGAGGTGTGTTTTCGGGATTATGGCAGAGGAGATCTGGCCCAAGTCCGGTTTAGGAAAGGTAGGTGGATGGAGGAGAACTTCTATGTGAGGGGTGATGGGACGAGGGTGTACTTCTTTGACGAGGAAGAGTTGAGGGGGATGTGGGGTGGAGGCATGTGGGAAAGACAACAGGACGGCGATGGAGACTTCTTACAAAAGACTACGACCCTCTCTCATTCGGTGGACGACGCTGTTCTTTCTTCCCTGGACGCCTCTTCCGATTTTACCCAATCCTTCGAGATTGTGAGCCTGGGCGTCGATAGGAGATTGCTCATCAACCGTCAAAGCAAAGTCAAGATGTACCGATGCTGGATGCAAGGCCGGTTCCAGAAACCTGATGCGGTGAAATCGCCAGAGCCAGCAGTTTCCGCATGTGACGGTCATTTTTGATCCACATCTTAACCTATCTACAAAGCTGCAATCACCAGCCCCTATCGCTCACTGAACTGTTTCCGCCTCAAGATGATACCGAAAGAGAACTAGTTCTCACCTTACCCTCACAGGCATAGCCTGATAGCCTTTCGGCATTACCGCATACGCTTTTGGCAGCGCCGCTGGGCCCCTTTTTACCATCGTACTCACGGTTCCCTTCCCCACCACATTAATCAACTCCGTCGTGGGAACTATATACGGCTGCACCTGGTTGCGAGCCATCGTTCTCTGTTCGTAGGCGTAGGCAAACCCGATCAAGCTGGCTTCGCTGAAGGCAGCGCCGAGGAAGGAGATACCGAATCTGTCGAGGAATGAGATGTGAGCTAGAGATAGAGGGTTGGAATCGGGGAAAGGGGGATTGGAGAGCTTACGGGACGTTAGGACCGACTTCAACAAGGGACCCGCGCTGATTTTTGATGACAGTTGTGTTGGCGGGGTAGAAGCCCATGGGGACGGTGATGACTGGGGTACCGATTAGTGCTGGTAGACCTGGAGAGAAGTCCGTTGGCAAGATCAAAGCATCCAGGCTATAATTTGCTAGAAGCCCTAGAATACCCTGCGGGCCTGCAGTCTGCAGGTTAATTTGATACGCAGCCCAGAACTGGGGGCTTAGGTTGTCGAAACCGAGACCTAGCGCTTGATCCCAGACGCCGGTGTCTCGGTCTGGGTAGTCTTCTGGCGGGAACGCGTGAGTGAAGTTGCTAACGTCGGCGAGGTTGTGCACGTTTTGAGGATTGTAGGTCAACTTGGACAGATAGTTATCTGGGAGATCCCGAAGGAAATCGGCTTCCAAAACGATAGTCGAGGCATTGCCGTTCAAGTATTGGTCCAGAGCGTAGGCAGTAATATTGGTATTATCGACAATGACGGCACCGGCTCGCTTGATAATCTGAATGGATTTCTCGAAGGCAGCTAGGAGGGGTGCATCACCTGCTTGGTCGTAGATTGTATTGCGGGGAATGCCAATGCGCTTGCCTTTGAGACTGGAAAAGTTGCAGGCTGCGACGTAATCCGGAAGAGGATCAGGTTGGACGAGAGTGTAGTTGTCGTTGGGATCTTTGCCGGCTATGGCTTGAAGGATGTAGGCGGCATCTTTGACCGTACGGGCCATTGGTCCCACGGTGTCCTGACGCTGGCTGATGGGTATGACTAGAGCTCGGGACGTGAGGCCCACAGTGGGCTTTATGCCTACCAAGTTATTGACTTCGCTGGGGCTGAGGATACTACCACTTGTCTCTGTGCCAAGAGCAGCAAGTGCAAGTCCTAAAGACGAAGCCACACCACTGCCGCTGGAGCTGCCGCTTGGGTCCTGTAGGGGATAGTAGGCTGCATAACATTGCCCACCGTATGCACTCCACCCGTTGGTACTGTTATTGGATCTGAAATTGGCCCATTGGCTCAAATTTGTTTTCCCCAATATGATAACTCCTGCAGCTCTCAGCTTAGCAGCTATGCCAGAGTCTCGAGGGACCTTTGCCCCCAGCAAGGCAAACGATCCAGCTGTGGTACTCATCTTGTCGAGAGTCGCGATATTGCCCTTGATGAGTAGAGGCATGCCATGCAACGGTCCTCTAGTTGTGCCATTGGCCCGCTCAGCATCAAGTTCTTTAGCAATTGCTAGTGCATCCGGGTTCAGTTCTGTGACAACATTGAGGGTCGAATTCACTTCCAAAATCCTCGCAATGTAAGCATTAACGAGGTCTACGCTTGTAAACAAGCCGCTTTCCAGACCCGTCTCGAGCTCCTCAATTGTGACATCAATCAAGCTTGGGTAAGGACTTGAAGTTGTCTGGTTTGGGCATGATGACTGGCCATTGACAAGAACAAGAGATATGAAGCACAACAAAGAAGCAATGCAAAGGCGTAAAGACATGACTCCCATGGAGCAAGAAAACAATCTGCACAAAGACGTTGAGAGAAAATTGAGCGGCAGCTCAACTAACAATGCAAGAGCTTACTTTAAGGTAAGATTCCAACGGAAAGATTGAAGCCTGAAAGCTGACTGAATAACGGGACGATAACAGATTCAAGCTATCGGCTTTTCCACGGTGGGAAGCTTACATGTATGTCATTCGGCAGTTGATAAGGGCCTGGATCTCAATTAATGTGTGAGAAAACGCCAGTTGAATCTCGTCGAGGTGAGGAGTAAGTCTTGCTGGAAATGCATAATTTAGCATTTGGCGTTGATATGTTCGTCATCATCTATCCCGATTAGGAAGGTAGACAGATCACCGGCATTCCGCGATCTGAGGCCTTCACTGGCCTGTTGCAAGTTTTGATCACCAATTTGTAGAGTACTGTACCTTAGTAGGCGGCCTTGTTGAGTAGGAAGCTTGACGAGCGAGTTCGAGTCTCGAAGTCAATCCAAGTGATAGGCCCCCCTTCGTACCGTGAGGATCCACAGAAACAAACTCATGCAGCTAGACGTGCTATTCGAATCGGATATCGCGGCTCTGCTCACCAACGGTTCTGAAGATACCGGACCTTATCAATCGTTTAACATTATGAATCTGATAACGCGTGGTCGAACTCAATTATCAAGAGTCAAAACAATGAAGCTGAATTACCTTACTTATCCATCTTGATGGGGGCCACCTTAGTGGATCACAGAGCAGTGGCACGTGATCTGGCGGGATATCATTAGCCCCACAAGCCCGATTGGTCGCCGGAACTACTTTTTTCCGTCCGCAAATGATTCGCATTTATTGACTCTCAATCGCGTTTTATTGAATTACTTCATACATGTAGCACTCATGGAACCGGACGAGGGGCACAACGAATCCGAAGATCTAGATGATGTTCGGAGCAATGTCACTGACCGAAGCAACTCGTCCCCACTTGAAAGTGTTCCGGTCAAGAAACAGCCACCCCCCGAGTCAGGGGAGAGCATACGCGTCCGCAGTCTGGTGATTGCCTCGTTCTGGGCAATTGTCATATTCCTTGGACTTCCGACATGGTGGTGGACCACATCAATATATCGGGCGCGGCTCCCTTTACAGGAGATGCTCGAGTGGGCTGATGGAAAGGTATGTACTACCAAATCGAACGGCCTTCACTTGGACAGCCACTAAAGAACCACCGATCAGGCATGCAAACCCTCCTTTCCCTTGCAGATTGTCATTGATGCACCGTTACTGCAAGAGAGCGAAGCGCAGCATCTGGTACGAACGACGCAGCATGCTCTGGATGACTTAAACGAATTTTCCGCCCACCACCTGCGTCTACGTCTGGCCAAGACAAAATTACCTCTCAACCTGACCACTGCATCCATTGAGGACCTGGAGGCAGGCGATGAAATTACAACCAACGGCGGGGAAAATGCAAAAGAAGAGGCAGCCTTGACAGTCAAGCTTCTGTCACAGGAAGGTGCAACAGCAGCACATACCGAGCTACAAGCTCATTCCTCCATACTTGACGTGTTTTATCCTCCAACCCAGGTACCTTCTACATCATCAAGCTCCTCAGCTCTAGCCAATTTCATAGCCGTAAAGCTCCAAGATCTCTTTGCCGAGGAACAAGCGACTATTGCCGATATATTAACAAATAGTCACTCTTCTACCAGCAGCCATCAATTGTCGACGGGTTTAAGCCAGGCGCAGCATGTTTCCCAGCCGATCTCTGCTGCGTCGCGGGACCATAGATCTGGATCAAACAGGTCTCTCCCACCAGAGTTGGCAGCACGTCTCGCTAGCCGTATGACGAGGTCTCTGAAGTATGCACCTACGTATCATATCACGCTTTCTCTCTTCACGCCGACTGCATTACCATCTTCCTGGGACATCGAGTCAGCACTTGATGAATATTTCACACCCCTACTGGAGTCGATCTCAGTCATAAGCAATTTTACAGTAGACACACAAGTTCAGCTTTATGCGACATTTTCCCCATCGGTGCAGCATCCGGAGTATGATTCAGAAACCAGGGTTTGGACATTACGTGAGGAAGACCTTAGTGGCTTCATTAATGCCGCTGAGTGGCCTTTGAGCCCCAGTATTGGTGCTGGTCCGACGTTGAATTTCGTACTCTACGTTCCGGATCAAGCCAATGCTCCACTCGTGGTCAAAGGGAGCCAAGCCTCCAGCTGGTTGATTCCTCAGTGGGGTGGGGTAGTTATACTTAACCCTCCGAGCGAAGCGCCGCTGGCTCTGCGTACCCTGTCAAAAGAGGCAATCCAACCAGCTTTGCTAACATTCTCCCACCAGCTGCTGTCTTTCTTGGGAGCCCCTCAATCACCGCCTTCACTTCCACTACAATTGCAGACATTGACTCGAATTCGAGCTGCATCACTTCTTCTGTCAGCATCATCAACCATGGGCTCCTTAGCGCGGCTTACCGTTGCTCTCCCTTCTATCCCAATCCCAGAGACTGTCTCAGCCGCAGTGGATACCACCATTGCCCATCTTCGAGAGTCGTGTGGTGCTTTGAGAGACGGCAGGTTCAACGATGCACTGAACCTGGCTAGAGTCGCCGAAGCCGAGGCGGAGAAAGGCTTCTTCGAGAAGAGCATGGTCGGTCAAGTTTATTTTCCGGACGAGCACAAGATTGCAGTCTACCTACCATTATTGGGGCCCATTGGCGTTCCTTTGGTGATGAGCGCTCTTAAGGAGTTGAAGAGGCTACGGGCGTCATGAATGACAGGACATCCCAGCCCTTGACGAACCTCGTCTACCTTAATGGCCCCGATTCTTACAACAGCAAACAATTTCCATAACACAGGTCGTTCATCGATCTAGCATGAGGACAGAGAACTCAACCCCACCAGCAGAGTCTCACGTATTCACTGTGCCAACGGATATACACAACACGTGACAACATATCGAGCTCGATTTGCCATCTCCCTGAGAAACGTCTACTTAAAGTTAGGCTCGCGAGCAATACGCCACATACGGTGTATCGAGGCACGACAGACGATCCTGATCAGCGGAAACCGAGTGTTAAATTTACGGCGTAGGTGGATCTCAATTTATCAACTAATTCTGGACTGGTGTGCCGCTGTTCCATTGATGGTGGTGTGTAGGACGTATTGGGGTTCGGCAAGGGAAAGGAAGCATGAAACGGTGATTGTGTATGCAAAGCACCTGCTCGCACCAACAGCAAAGGCTTGATGTTTGAAACCACGGAGTCGTAAGCCAATCCGCCATGATTTGCAGTGGACTACCTTGTCTGGTCCTCGGTTGAGCCTCGGTTGAGAGTATGTAGCTACTCCTCCGCTGATCTTCGCAAAAGGCCCGGAGGCCAGGTCGCACGGGAAGTCGGTCAAGGTCTCTTGAAGCACATAAACGAAACATCAACTTGTCCATGGACCATAACTATCGCAGGTGCCACAGCCACGGCCTCGGCCTTTTTCAACTCATGGGAGGGTGATATTCTTATTGGAGTTTTCAAGGAGCTGAGGGTTCGGCACGCTGCTATGATAAGGCAGTGTCAGCATCTAAAGCCCGGATTGATTCTTGAGTGTTGCCCAGCAATGCAGCAATCAATCGAGGGGCAAATCATTCTGCATGGAAGCCTCGTGGTCATAATACAAGATTCTACGGAATAACGCGAAATGTGATGGCGACGATACGCCATCCGCTGATATGCTCCAGCGCTACTCCATACAGACTACTGATGGAGTACCTTACCTCCGTACCTAGGTACTGCTGTCATTTCCCGTCTTCTATAATATTTCCCCACCTTCCAATTTCTTAAATCAATGCTTTGACTGCTGCTAAGATAGCACTTGGTGACTTGACTCATCCCGTTTGTGGGGAAGTCTTTCCGATTAGCGGGAAGGGCCTCAATTAGTTGGGTAGCGCATCCATACAGCTACTCTCCCTTATCAAGCCCACGGCAAGAAAGGCTTGTTTGCAGAGATTCATGTAGGATATGCTTTACGTTGAAAGTCTTTACGGAAGAAAGCTTTGAACTCGTATGCACGTCTATAGATGCGACGGGAAGTTGAAGGCATTTCGGTCCGTCAGGGGCAAGGACCTGAGCATGGAGCATGTGCGGATCTTATAAAGATGGGGGACGGGAAGGATTGTGTTGGAGCGCTTCGGTGGAGCATCTGTTTAGCTGCGTTAGGGGGCAGGCACAAGGACGATTTCAGTACAACCCAACTACCTTACATACCCAAGTTCACAGCACGAAACTTAGCACCCGCTAGGGGTACTACTGTACGTGTGTACGTACCTCAATTTGCAATTTGTGCCAACAAATTGACCATTTCAAAACCAAACAATTGAATTGATATGGCTGCGATATCATACCCTTAAAACTCTGGCTTCCTGCTGATCAAATTTGGTAGCTTTTGAAGGTGTGAAACCAGGCAAATGCTAGTTCCCCCTCTCCTTGCTTAGTCGTAAACCGTTCGCTGTCCAGGAGTAAGGTACCTTAGTGCCCCTACTGTACAGTATCGCTGCACTCGCTTCTGCGCGTCGGATGAACGTCAGTCCTGATCCTTATCCTACAATGATTTGAAGCAGCACAACTCACAAGGTACCTGATGGCTGATGGCTGATGCTGGATGCCGAGATTGACCAACGGCTCTCTGCATATCCACCTCCTTTCCCCACCTGATACCATCTGGATAAGTGATCGTTAATACCTTTGCCTGCAGCACCATACTTTACAATACTCGAGCCCACTACATCCTAGCCGTCAACTCTCATCTATTAATGCATCGTTCCTAAGGTAGTCTCTCCTGAACAATCACGTCACCTGTTATACACACCCTTGGAAGTTCACTACCTTACCTTACTGCTGTGCGCCTTCAAATACCCACTAAGAAAGCGTGCTGTATCTGATACAGCACCCCTACGTCGCATATCACCCCACCGTTGCTCCATTTACGACTCGCAAGTAGTTAAATGTGAATAGTATGATTCCTTCCAGCTATGATTCTTTGCAACGCGCCGACGTCAATTAATTAATTAATCCTCATAAAGTCCGCGGCGACGCGACAGCTCTAGTCGTAGTGGGAGTGTTGCCCGAACGTGTGAAGGATATAAACCGCATTTCTGCGTGGTCTCACTTCCAAGTTACAACCTCAGGTTTTTGGTTGAATCTTCACCGGTGTAAAAGACCTCGTCGGCGCGGCGACTTTCAAGATGTCCGGCAGAAGCGCCTATGTGCGGGCAAAGAATACAGAGCAGGCAGATAAAAGAGCACATCGCGCGTACTCCGATTATGGACATGGAAAAGAAGAACAATTCATCTATGGCTACCCCGGTGCGCCGATGTCAGTGTCTCGACCTACCTTTTCCGCAGATCCATCACATGTCTCTTCCCCGCGTCCTCGACGTCGTCAATCCATCTCTTCCGCCGGTAGCACATATGGATATCCTCCTCCGTCCATGCGGAAACCTCACAATGGCATCGTTCAGTCACAGATTGAGAAAAGTGACTTCCGAACACATCTGGATGGCATGAGCGCTAGTCTACGAGGCAAGCTTGGTAGATTGATGAAAGGTGGGGATGACCACACGCCTCTGGGCCGTCGGCGACCTGGCCCAGTCGCTGTCAGCTCGGACACGGAATCGCACAGCACTGACTTCACGCCTTCAATCAATGCTGTACCGTCCTTAACAGCGAGCACGTCTCCGTCCGAGGGACCATCAACACTATCTTCCTTTGGTGCGCCTACCTCTCATGCGATCAGGTCAAAAATGCAGCAAGAGTCGGTGTTACATAAGATTAGGAGGTTTGAAGGGAGTGGAAAGCTGCCTCAGCTAGGCTGGAAATCACTGACAAATGTAAGTTATTATGTCTTTGACCGACGCTTATCCGTGTGTGCTAACCAGTTTCCTCAAGACGCCTGAGCTGTGGGATGAGCATGGAGATACGTTCGTATACATGTACATGCAAGGCTCTAGAACGAAGCCACCGCCATCCTTCCGCATCGACTCTAGTGTCATCGTACAATCTGGGTCAAAAGCATTCATTGACCAGCTTTGGCATCCTGACGAGCCCGAGGGCTGGCCCAGATTCTATCCACATGAACCGCGCGATTCTATCCCGCTCGGGGATCCATCCGAATCGTTCACAAATTACGCAAATGATATGACTTTGCACGATGGTGAAGACGACATCGATGCGATCCGTCCAATAGACGATCCAAGGAGATATACAACAAAGGCTCCCAGAGGCATCCAGCATGAACTTTACATCCCATGGCCTGGAGCAGAAACTGGGATCCATTCAACTATATGGCACATTACGACCCGAAACTTCTTCGCCGTCATGTATGATGCAAACGCGCTCGTCGGCACTACCCTGCACGAGGCTATGTTCAAGCTTTTTGAACGTATCAATATGTATCCAGATTACTTGGACAGGAACATCAGCAAAGTAGCTTGGCTCACCGACTACATTGTCCGGCACAAGTTCGACGACGTTCGTAACAACCCCTCTTATGCAGCGTCATTGCTCGCCTTCAGCGAGAGCCCGGGAGTGCAGTGGAGAGAGGGGTACATCGAAGCATTTGTGCATTGCGTAGGCATGTCGAACGTGGGTCTGCAAACAATATCCGAATGGCGTTACATCACACCAAACACCAAGATCTTCATCCAGAATGCGAGTATGGAAATTGAGGAGCGAATTCACCGCGCACAGGTCTGGCTTCTCTCCTTTGACTTCAGTCGAATGTGGCCAGTCAGCAGCGCACCCCCGACTTCTGCTCGCCAATGCTTCGATAGGCTGAGGAAGTGGCTTTGCAAATACTACGAAAACGCCTTTCTGCATTGGCCACCCACCAACGATCAGACATGGCTGACGCGGGATATGGTCATGCGCCTCAAGGAAGACTTTCACGGGCTTTACGACTACATGGTCGATCGCGACGTGATGTTTGACGGCTCCGAGTATCGTCCCGGCCAAAAATGGGCCATTGCCAGTACGTCCGGCCAGCCTTTCAGAGCTGACACATCCGAGCTTCCTATTACCGACATTCTTGCAAGCTTCGACATTAATAATAACTTTCCTCACATACCTTACCCTTATCCAATATGCCCTCTGTCCATTCCAGCCCAAACAAAGCCGAAATCATCCTTCACGCTCAAGAAGCCCACCTCCGCCAACGAGGTTCTGGCTCAATCCCGCCGCAAGGCGATCTCCTATAGCGAAGCTACCAACGTCTACATCCTTCGTGACCATTACATGTACACGGACCTCGTGACCAACTTCATCCGCTTCGAACAAGGCGACATGATCGAGGCCGTCGACCCATACGAGGCTCGCCGCGGCCGCTGGATCCTCATCTACGGCATCCTCCAGGTTCTTGCCACCATCTCCGTCGACAGTCCCAATCTCCGCTACAAAGACGGCACGCAATACCACCTCAACCCGCAAATGAAAGGCATCGTCCCTTGGCGCGAGCCCGGTGCCCCGCGCGAAGAGGAAGCAGGCCACATGCGTTCCCACTGTTGGACCATCCCCGCCACCTGGGCTCCCTCGGCCCCGAAAGCCCGCCCTGGCGCCCACAAACCCATCATCTGGGGCCAATTCGGCGACGGCCGCACCAGAGCTGAAGGCACAGACCATGACCGCATAGACCGCGACCGCACAGAACGCGACCGCATCATCACGCCTCCCACTGACCGTGTCGCCACACCCACTAGATCCCGCGAATACAGCAGTATCGGCCGCAAGCGCGCCGAGGAATGGGTCGCTACGAACGCAGCCCAGCAGATGGACATTGGCGGCGATGGCGGCATAACGACGGTGGTCGAGACGGTGGTCGAGACAGAGGCGATTGGGGACGGGAGTCCGCTGCAGGGGCAGAACGATAGTTATGGCACAGGAGGGACAGGCGGCGGCGGTGGAGAGTATTCGATGGACGGTGTGAGGGAGGCGGCGAGAAAGAGGAGGGCGGAGAGGCATGGGTTTTCGGATTTCCGGGCGCCGTATGAGTGGGTCGACGGCCCACCACCAAAGTCCAAGGACCAAGGTCTAGGGCCCTCTCCCACCTCTTCAACCTAAGGTCCAAGCCAAGGTCTAAGGTCAGGGTCTAAGGTCAAGGTTTAAGGTCTAACGCCCAACGTTCAAGCACCATCTTCCACATCTTTCCCTCCTGGGATTTTTAGGCGCTGCATATCGCTGCTCCTCTTTTCTTATTCGCCTTTATTACCCATTTTTCCTTATTTCCTTTATTTCCCCAGATGATTCCCCCACCTTTTAACCACGCAACTGGCTCCGCTTCTAAGGCAGGAGGCAAAAACAAGGCGACGGGATCTACAAACAACGGAGTCGAATTTTGCAAAGGGTCGCTGTTATGCTGTGGCAGGAGCATCAAAAGGGCGACGGTCATACACAGACACACGGAGTCAACTTGCAAAGGGAGGGCGCTGTTTATGATGTCGGATGACGGGCCGGATATGGATGCGAAGGATGGGGCTTTTAAGATGACTGATGTCAAATCGATATTTGCAAGGCAGCTTTGTAAAAACACAAATACCATAATAGGTTCTGTTCTTGCATAGCTCGGGTAGGATGATAGTACTGTAGCTCAGATTTAGTCGATCGATAGATAAGCTACGTGCAAATAGCAATCAATGTTTTTTGCTTACAGTGCTCTCCCTCTATCCCACCCAACTGACTGCAGAGACGTCGTCGCCTTCCCTTCCCTTCCCTTCCCTTCCCCTTCGCCCCCCTGTCTCACCCTCCCCAACACCTGACCCATTCATTTCTCAATACACCTCACGCGATAGTACGAAATGTACAGAAATAATTAAAAACTGACGGGAAACAAGCGGCATCGCTAAACGCAGAACGAAAAGAAAGAAAGAAAGAAGATTCGCCAGGGGGGCTTTTTTTCTTAGATAGATACTTGGTACGAAAGAAAAGAAAGAAAAAGCGCAAAACGACAGCTTTTTGCGGAAGTACTTTTCTTGCAGTCAAGGTAGGTAGGTAACTCGTACAGTAAGTAAGTAGGTAGCTCGAATAGGATGGTATGGTACAAGAGGGCTGCTGTCTGGTGAGGTCGATGTATCTCGTAGGGTATATGTATGTATGATAATGGCGGGCGTCTTGTTTGCTCATCCAAACCCTCCCTACCTTATGCCAATCTCCAATTCCACGGCTTTACATCTATCTCTATCTTCATAACTTCCCCTACGCCTGCGATATTCTCAAACACCCTTCCCCCCCTTTTCCCCCAAATATGGGATCCTTCCTGAGTAGACGGAGAGAGGGGGGGATGAGGGGAGAGGGGAGAGGGATGGCGTACGATTTATACTGTAGTTATGGGATTAGATAATATACCGGGTATGTAGCATTGAAAAGCTAAGATTAAATCAGGGTTGTTTGTCCTGTTTTTTTTTGTTTTTTTTGGGTCAGTGATGTTTGTGGCGTTTGTGCAAGGTGGAAGTCGAGATGATGAGGGTAGTGGTTTGAGGGAATGATAAGTTTGGTCGTGTGGATGCATGGAGAAGGGGGGGGGGTTTGTTCGTTGGTGTGCGTTGATTTTCTGCATTCTGTTGAGATATGACACTTCAAAACCATCATATCCCTTCTTTACTTCGCACACCCTCACCTTCTCTCCCCAACCCCAACACCCGATCCCCAACCCTAACTCTCGCTCTTCCCTTCCCCCCACGCAAAGCACAATGCACCCCAAACCACACCCTCCCTCCACTCCTCCTCGTCTTTGCCAGCGTCACAAACGGCTCCTCATTCTTCTCCGCCGTGTCCTGGTTAACGCATACCATCTGGCACCTCCTACACGGTCCCAGCACGTCGAATTTATGCCCGCCGATGTGCATTGAGTGCCAGGTGTCTTCGGTGTAGGGGTGCTCGTGGGAGGATTCAGCGATGATGATGTTGGCGCGGAAGACAGAGGCGGGGGCGGGTTTGCCGTGGGCGGTGAGTGCGATTTGTGCGTTTAGAAGGTTGAGGCTGGAGCGGGAGATTGTGAGGATGGGGGATTCGTTGGAGAGGAGGATTGGGCGTTTTTGCGCGTCTGGGTGGGGGCTGGACAGGGCTGTTCTGCAGTCTTTCTGATGAGTGCTGGTTTGGTATGGCTGTAGGTGAGCCTTCGAATGTCTGTTGCTTAAACCAGATGTACTGGCTGGAAATCTGGCGAGGGTACAGGGGGTACCAACGATGTTGGTGAAGAAGTCAGCAATATGTTTTGAAGCGTATGTTTGCGCGACGATAGTGTCACCGCAGACCTGTGAGTACGGTGTTGAGAAGCCGTTTCCTGGATGTTGGAACAGGGTGGGATCTGCTGATAGAGGAAGGCTAATTTCAGCGGGGGTCGATGGAGGAATAGATCCATGAAAGCGCACATGCAAGAGCCCATTATCGAGGTCGATGCTGGGTCTCAATAGAGCCATCTTAGGGTACCGCTTTTGACTGAGCGCTGCACGAGTGCCTTGATGGACAAGACACCATTCCCTGTCAAAAGCCAGACCTTCGGTCTTGATATCCCAGGACACGCCCTCTGGGATCGACCAGCCGCCACAACTTTTGATGGGATAAATGGCTAATGTCTCAACGTAGAAGCCGTTGTGTGACGAGTTTGGTTCTGGACCTAGTTTCACGACATCGAGTTTGTCAACAAAGAATTCTTCAACAAAAGCAAAGAATGTTAAGACGTCTTGCAGATTGCTCATAGCACCGAAGCTAACCCTAAGGGCACCTGTTGGTTTGCCTCCTATGATGTCGTTATCATTCCCACAACGCTGGCCAGCAGTGAAATTTCGCTTCATTTCCCAAGGAGCCAGTTCTAACGAAGAAGCAATGCCTCCCGGGTTACAGAGGCCCCCACTTCTGAACTGAATGTTCTTGATGACTGCAAGCTTCTCGACCTCAGAATTGCTGATCCATTCTCCTTGGCCATCCCGCAGGTTGAACGCGATTATTGGACCTTGCGTTCCAGCATCTTCATACGCTGAAGGCTCCGTGTAGATTTTGCAAACCTTGCCGCCACTACTATGACGCAAAGCAGAGAGCCGCTCATAGAGCTGCTTCGCAAGATACAAAGTGTGAGACGAAACGAGTTCAAGAGACTGAAAGAGACGCTTATGGACACTCAAGGCACTATCAAGAGCAATAATGCTGTGGATTGGTAAAGTACCGTCCTCTAATTGCTCATGGAGACTATTCTCTTTCATCATATGCCATTGCTCCTTTACGCATGTCACCATCTCTACCGTACCTCCTCCGAAATATCTTCGACGCTGTAGTGGCTGGCAGGAGTCTTTACGCACAATAAGGGCTCCCAAATCCGGAAAGCCGAAGATCTTGTAGAAGCTAAGGACCGTATAATCAGGCGCTTGAGTGACATCGCTAAGATCAAGCGGAGATGTGGAGACAAGAGCGGCAGCATCGAGAAGAGTGTAAACCCGTTGATTTTGTGTATTGCCTAAGGATCGGACACCACCAGGCCAAGATAGCGGCAATCGCCGCCCGTTGAAGCTGGACTGAGCAGGGTATGCGAACAGACCAAGCCCAGCAGCGTCAAGGATCATATCTGGAGAATCTTCCGCTGCAAGCCATCGCTCAACCTCTGCGTCCGACTCGAAGCAATGGTGACCAGCGAAAGCGGCCTGACGAACCCCAATCAAGCTCGTATGCGAGTCCTTATGGTACCCATACCAAAACCCATTATTGTTCTCTTTGAAACCATCCATGACTAGCTTGATTCCCGCCGTAGCATTTGCCACAAAGACCAAATCGAAACGGTCTGGATCGGCCTTGAAGAAACGCAATACCTTGAGCCGTGTGTCCTCGATCCGCCGAGACGTAAGCTGAGAGGAAGCTGACGAAGAATGTGGATTGCCCAAAAGATTGGACATCATTTCTTTAGAGAATTCCTCCATAAGAGACTTTGGGTATAGGGTGGTGCCAGCGTGATCCAAGTAGGTCGTACCTGGATAGTTTCCGTTAGCCAGTAGTTCTATAATCCAGTTTAGCGAGATACCTTGAAGCATTGGGAACTCTCTCCCTCTGATGGAATCAACGTCTTCACTGTAGCTAGCCATGTCCGCAAGATTCAGAGGCTTCTTGTCCATTTCGGTCTCCAAGCTCGACCTATTGATCACGGCGGCCATAGCAACCAAGATCCTTCTCGAAAGGACAACAGCCTGTGAAGAACATGCATTTGAGCAAGGCTAGATTCTCGAAGCTATAGTCATTAAACTGATAATCAATCTCGGAGGTGACCGACCCTTGCGAAAGCCTGAGAGTTAATGACTATTATGCCATACGGAGAGGACGAGAATATCATAAGGACATGACAACGCTTCTACGAGTAATGCTTGAAATCTTTACAGGAAGGCAAAATCGTACCCGCTCAAGAACATCTGTTCCGACATTTTAGGTGGTTTCAATGTGGCTAATTTAATATTCGGTTCTCTAGGTGTCTTATATACAATATGTGGGCCCAATTGCCAAGTAGACAGAATCTTCCCTCGAGAGGGAGTACAGTTCGTCTCTGATCGAAAACGCCAGCACCGCCGGGGGGAGAGCCTCAACCACGCCGGCGTTTTCCCAAACTCCTGTCTAATATGCCGTAATCATAAAGGCGGTGACCTCCTTCCAATCCTCAACCATACGCTCAAACATTAAACAAAAGGGTATAAGAGATTCGCAAACATCCAGTGGCCGTCTCAGCCATGTGCTACCTGCACTCACCGAACCAAACCCATACAGCCGAGTTACCTCGCTATGCTAACAGCCCTGCGATACAGCAACAGGGAAAAAACAGACCAGGAAGCGCAGGTAATTATGGGAAATATGATTTCTGCTGAAGGTGCCAAATCATCAAGATAGGCCCATTATATCAGCAGGAAATCCCAGCCCTTCTGCTGCATCACGTCCCGCCAGTGGACGCTCTGTCTTTCTCCTGTGGGGTGTCCCTCCTCGGATTGGTACCAAACTTCCTGAAGTAGGCGAACCATCCGACCGAAGCTACCAAATTCGGCGTGTTCACCAAGGCACGAGATCCTGTCTGCGAAGACCTGGCGGAACGGGGACGTTGGAGTGCTCTGGGATCCAGCAATCAGCAATGGCCAAACAAGCGAGCGATCGAAGCCATCTAGTCCAGAGGGTATGTACTCGAGGGTGCTTGCAAAGCGTGAGATTAGTCCGAGCATGGAAGGGGCATATCTAGATGCACCAGGGACTAAGCTGCACAAGTAAATACGAGCAGCTATTCGGAATACTGCCGTCATATTTTTAGATAGCTGCTTCGGCCGAATGGCACCCGTCGATGAGTACGGATAGTCAAGGGTTCCTGGTGGTGGTTCGGTTCGGTCCAGATGTTCTCCGAGGAGCTTGATATGTTGGCAAAGTTGCATATCATCGACACGACCGGTGTTCTTGAGCGCTTCTAGACAGGCGATCTCAGATATCAAGTACATCATACGATCCTCGCACCCCATCAGCTCACACAACCCAGACGTCGATCCACTGTCGTTCTTCTCGCGGTATGTGTCTGCAAATTGAGGCGATCGTCCCAACATAGTCGCGCCCAGGATGTCAATCCAAGAGGCTAATGTCATGTTGAACGGAGGATGCATGTTGGCGCTATTGACATGCACCATTGCGTGCGGTAATTGCAATTTCCTTACTAGACTTGAGCCGGCTTGAAAATGCTGATGCCACGGGATATCCGGGAGAGAATCATCCGGACGGCCTACTGAGCACTGGAAAAATATCATGCCTAGAGTCGCTTCCAATATCTGGAGATGGTCAGTGTCGCGATTGAGCGCTTCGCAGAGCTCCGAGATCGTGGCGTAACGATGGCGCATAATATCACTGTCAATCTGCTCACTTTGTAATCCTTGGGTCGATTTGAGATGTATGGCAGCGATGCTCAGACAGCAATGGAGGTAACACTTGTTCGACTCGAGGGCGGGTAGGATCACTTCTGACCTTGCCGAGCCATGTTGATTGACCTCGAGTATTGGAAATATAAGTCTCAAAACATTATCTATGAAGTGGTCCAAAAGGGGTCTATCGCAATCGTCAACTTGGATGAGTGCTTGTTGTGAGGCCTGAGGGGCTCCGTGGGAGAAATCGAAGAAGTTGAAGTCTAGCCCCTCCTCGCCGCTAAACATATCTCCGGTACCGTATATGTCATCGTGCACCCAATCTTCCTCGGGGAAAGATGGTAAAGTAGAATGAGCCTGCGGGGGTTGGAATGTGCTGAATGTCGAAGTCGTCGAGTCCCTTCTCGTAGGGATATCGTTGACATACATTTGTCGTTCCGTCTTAATGTCGACTTCGTATGGTGTTGGTAGGTAAGGCTGGTAATGAGGGTTCGCGTCGTATGGTGGTGGGGACAACACGTGAGGCTGATATTGATCGAAATGCTCATGTACGGAAGGTTGGTTGAAGTCATATCCTATTGAGAACTGGGAATCGATTGAGGCGGCGCGCGTCCGAGCGGTAACGTCTGAGTAGGTCGCTGATGTTGGCAAAGAGTGTGAGAGCCCAGGAGGAGTTTCCCCGCCCGTAGGCCCGATCTGAGTTGTTTTCTCGGAAAGCTTCGTTCGCTTAATGATGTTTTTGATGGTTTCCTTTTGTTGTTTCCGCTGCTCACTGTTACTCCACCACATTGGCCTTTTGTATTCGCACTTAAGTCCAAGGTGCTTGCAAGCTTTGCATTGACCTTTCCCTTCGTCACATTTTTTCCTTCGCAGCCGACATGTGAAGCATCCTGAGGTTCTAGCATTAATTGTTGTTCAAAAATTTCAATGAATCCATGAACGCTCACCTGATCTGGATCTCCTATGCATCTTCGTGCTCGTCTTGGGGGGTGATGATGGTTTTGGGACAACCGTGGGTGCAGACTTGCTAGCCTGCCCGGCTGGATGAGCTGTCACGGGCATGTTTCCTCACTTAAGACTGGTATCGTGGTACTGGGAATATCAAAGTTGTATATTGGAAGCAAGGAACGGCGATAGTGAATGACAAGCAGCAAGACCGGATTGCTATTAGGGTGAGGTGATAGAGGATCAAAGCCCGACCAGCTGGCTTCGATATGCGAGGACGAGATGAATAGCGAGCAAGATGGACGCGGTCTGCCGTAACGAGCCTTGAAGTTTGGGTTCGGGCATCATTGAATCATTATATGTATGCATTTTCTAGAATCAGGGCACGAAGCCACCATTCTAAATTTGACTCTGTGCTGTGGGTGTGAATTTCCACGAGACCAAAGCATCGGGGAAGGGAAAGCAAAGTGTACAGGACGCTAAGGCGACGAGACGTGCGAATCGATTGGCGAAATGCTCGGTGAGAGACGGCTAAAACGCTACTGCATATGAGGGGTAAAGACTCGAAGTTGTCTGCCAATGAGAATGCCTCATACCTTCCTATTAGGGGCTATTAACTGCTATTTTTGCATATGTGGACGCGCCCCGACGTGATCAATCGGCACAGCAAGGCAAAAGGGGGGTGGACAGCTTACAAGGTATCCCTGGTACTCGTACGGAATAGGAGCAAAGTCATCCAAAGAAAGCTTCTCCTCAGGCGTTGGCATATCGTCCGTGCAGCGGGTGAACGTTCGGTTTTGCATGCACGTCGGACGCTGAACGGTACATCCGTACCACCTCATCTAAATGTTATCGGTTCCGTGGCTGCCACGAACACAGGCCTAGGTAACCTCCAGGTTTCCCAGTCGTCTGGTTGTTCATGTCGATTGTCGAGTACCTTTTAGTGCAGAACATGCAGCTCTTTACTACGTACCACCGACTGGTCCATTGTCCCATTCCCCATTCCCCATGATCACGAGCAGCCATCCCCCTCTTTCCTCGGATCTTTACTGGTACAGTCGCACCCATTGCGCTACTCCGTGATAAGAGCATTTTGCTGCCAATATGGACAAGGTGTGATGCAGGTGGGAGAGCATCCACATCGAACGAGTGGTTGTGAGTGATCGGTAGTGCATGGGCTAGTGGTGGTGCTGTAGCGTGATTGTGCGTCCGGCGCTTCTGGTTCGTCCCGCACCCTCCAAGCCCATTGTCAATAGTGCATGAGAGACTATTGATTGTGTGATGCATGCTGCAGACCCCCGGCACTGCGCGACGTTGTGGTTTTAGAGCTAAATTGGTAGCTATTCAGGCAGCCTTGACTCAAAACGTCACTATTATGTCTCTTTGGCAACTCTCGACACGGCAAGAGTTCTAAGAATAAATGTGATTAATTTGGTGCCCCGATGGTGCCACAGTAAAATATCCCTAATTATGCCGTGTTCGTGATCCTGTTCACGGACCCATGCTCACTCAATCTCGTTTTCTCCGCCAATCACGAAACCTCAGGGCTTCGACGATTTCCATTGATACCTTAGTATTCGCTACGGAGTAAACAGAATGATAGCCTTCTCGTCATACTTGCGGTCTGTATGTCGTGACTTGCCAGAGCTGTTTGTGCTCTAGAACATCTACAGAAGGATCCGACACTAATAATGAGCTTGTAGCCTTGTGTTCGTCGCCGTTGTCATGTGAAGGCTTGGGATTATTCTGAACGCGGAAGAAGTTCCGTACTTTGTCTGGAAGGATTGCTGACCTGGATGGTTCCCAATCCGATAGCTATCGGATGCCCGCCTGCATCTCATGGGTCGCGCCCACGCTGGCGATCCTATACGAGGATTATCAAGGGTTCAACTCCTTGTTGAAGTCAGCAAAAGGAGATATCACGTCCTGTACGGAATACGGAATATTGGATTGAATACGGATAGCAATTGCTTGCTCCAAGTTTAGTAGAAGTCAACCGGAGCTGAATTGGAAAATTGGAACATTTGACAATTCGAACCAATTGAAAAATTGTGCCGACTCTATGTAATTCGGACCATTTGACGGGCTGGATCTTGCAGAGTTGATAGACTAAGGTAGTCGGTCGTCTTTGATTGCTACGTGACCAGATCACGCCGATAGATCTTGTTCAGGTTCCGGGGATCTTCAATTCAAGGGCGAGTCCGAGGCCCTATCGGGCATGATATACAACTTCATACCCACATCGCAGCTTGGTTGGATAATGTTCACTGTGCCATCTCGACAGCCCGCATGAGATTCTGGTCATGTGAGGACAATTTCTTGCACTCATTGGCCATCGCATACAATTTCAGAGCCAATAAGCATCCCAATTGTACTGTTCACCTCTTGATGTGTTCATGGCAAGAAGCTTCTGTTGTATCAGCAACAAGAATATGTCCATGTGCTGAACGTGATGGTATATGCACACACTGCACATCGCTGTGTCCCAACAGAGGTAGAAACGTGATTGGTAGGCAACGTTTTGCAGAGAAACGATATATACCCGCATAAAGCGACAAGGGAGCTGTAGGAGGTCCATGCTGTCCTACCAGCCATTCGCTTTATTTAGCTGAGCTCCCGAAGAGAGCGGTCGCATCTCCGTACCGATTTAACTGAGGCTCAGAGCCCATCTGACGTCGCTGATGTACATCATATAGAAGCTGAGAAGATGAAACAAGGCAGCATGGTGGCACGGAAGGTCAGTCGTACACGGTGACAGGGCAGTGGCAGTGGCAGTACGCTTAGAAATACTTGACAGGTTTCTGGGATGAATGTTAAGCACGAGAAGAGGGCTGTAGCCTGTCGCCCTCGTACCGCACGCCTCCGTTGCGCGCCGAGCCTAGGCGTGGAAATGGCAATATTTCCTGCGCATGTCATTCGCTCGAATAAAGTCGACAACAGAATTTTCTGGCGGTGATAGACCAGATTTACGGGAGTTGATGAATTGCTTCGGCGGTTAGATGGTTAAAGCGTGCATTTGTGGAGCGGTGGTACAGGTATGATTGGCGTGACGGGAAAAACACTAGCGAAGGTAGCAGCATCGCTTTCCCCGTGCACTTGCTTTCACCTCAAGCACCTTAGGGCAAGACTTGCCCTGATTTGATATGGAGAGACTGAACCCTAGGGCACTACAGCCAACCCGAATTCGTGCCGCCCAATAGCTTCTGTCGCTTGCACTGCACGGTGATTGACTACGGTCTCAGAAATATGGACCGCTAGACGTCTAGCCATGGTCCGACTGCAAGAGCTCTCTGCAGAGTGCCCCGAGTCCAACATCGTGAGCTTTCTACTTAAGCAAACCCAAGCGCCCAATACCCACAGGACTTCCTTTTCCGCTTTTCTCGTCGTTCCTGCAATATTGTTTTCTCGAAAGTCTTCACCCGCAAGGGCAGTACAATCTGTGGTTGCACAGTCTCATAGTTATTTTTATTGCAATCCTGTTTCAAATCCCTATCGATAGCATTGCATCTCTCTTTCCTCGCCTGTAATGGTAAGCTGTATCCTGCAGTATTCCTGTTCATATCAGATTCTAACCTTGAACAGGCTTCCATGCCAATGGCTGCCCGCCAGCCTACGTTCGAAATGTATCAAAAGGGATCTGTTCGGCCAATCTTTGTAACCAAGATGGCGGGGTCTCGGCCTCTCTCCGAGGCGACCGAGATAGACGACACCGATTTTGAAGAAGACTTCAGTGATTCGGAAGAATACTCTGGCCGTAGAAGTGAAGAATCAGTGAGTCGCCCGTTAGTTTCCATCTTGCGCGGTTTGCTAAGCTGGTGGCAAGTTTGGCAAACAAAGCGATACATCAATATCGACTTTTGATGAGCTACGTACGCCAAACTCCAATGAATTCGCGGGCTTCAACTTTCAGTTGCCGGATAAGCCTCCACCGTCGAAACCAGTCGAGGGTCCCGTTGGACCTCACCTTTTCCGAATTTCGCAAGATGCAACGCAGGACGTCGACTTCTATCTTTCCATGTCCCCGGCTTCGTCGCCGCAAGATTATAGGGCTGGCCCTACCGCAAGGACCAATATCCAATATCGACAAGACGTAGAGGAGGCCCCATTGAGTAGTATACCGCTACAAGCGTGGACGCCCCGGCAAGTCTCGGATTGGATGGTCGGGTTTGGCTTCGAAGACTCGATTGTGGAGAAGTTCCGCATGCACGACATTTCCGGAGCCATTCTCAAAGACCTCCAGTTCGAAGACCTCAAGGAGCTGGGTATCAAGTCTTTTGGGCAACGTCACCACTTGTGGAACGAGATCCGCACTCTAAGAGATAATGGCCTGAATAGCATGCCGTCAACTCCCGCAGACGAAGCGTGCACGTCGCCCAAGGTCGCACAGCAGGCGGTGATCCGTAACGTTCGCGCCAACGAATGCTCAAATCCAGCAACTCCTGAGGATGACCATGCGAGATCACCTGTCACAGGGCAACGCCGAGCTCGGAGAGCTAGGAGACCAGACGATATCATCTCTCCAGGAGAGTCGGCTTCGATTGTTGCAATCGAGCAGCTTTTACCCAAACCGCATCATTGCTCCAAAGGAGAAAATTGCTCGAAATGGCAGAAGCAACAGCGGAAATTGGCCAAAATAGCGAAAGAGTTTCCACTGGAGCTCGAGCAGCTTGATGATACTGCTTCGTCCCCCACAGAGATTGCAGCCAGGCCGACTTCGGAGGCCGTGCCTTCGGTTGTAGCCTCATCTGATGTCCTGGGCCCAGCACGCCTTCCAACACTTCGCCTTGACGAGGACGTCCTCCGTGTTGTACAGACACGTGACCCTCAAGAGAACGTCCGGCAATTCCTCACTTTCCAGCATATGGGTGTTCCCGTTGAAGAACCCACAACACCTCCATACGAGATGTTTCCCCCACTGTCGCCGCCAGCCAACACTCAAGCACCAAACCGCAATCTCGGGATGCTGCCAAAGCTAACAATTCCTGCCGCCGCACCACAAGACGCCTTCTCTCCCAATCGCACAGTCACTCGCCAACAAAGAACCCCGATCACGGCCATGGAAATCAAAGACCGCAACGCTCCCTACGATCTCTTCAGAATGGGCAGCCCAGCCTCCGATATGGATGTGCCCCTTACAGCCATCCCCCTCGGACCAGTAGCCCGCGACGAGTCCCAATCCGTCCCCCCAGACATGCGCTTCGGCGGCGGCGCCCCCATCTCCCGCTCCAGCTCCCGCCTCGGCCACCGCCCTCAGCCCTTCTCCCCCATCAGCCGTCCCCAAACCGCCACCCCCATCGAGCGCTCCGCCTCCTGCGCCTCGCGCCGCCGCCAACCCAGCTTCGCCATGGCGCCCGTCCAGGAGAATGCCCGCGACACCCTGACCCCCATCGACGGCGCGGACGAACTGACGCCAACCACCAAAAACATCCACGACGCCAACCACGCCGGCTGGATGAAAAAGCGCCGCACCAAAATGCTCCGACACGAATGGCAAGAAAGCCACTTCCGCCTGCACGGCACCCGTCTCGCCATGCACCGCAACAGCAAAGCCCTCGACGCCCTCGAAAGCATCGACGTCGACGAATACGCCGTCGCATGCTCCTCGCTGGCATCCAACACCAAGCTCGGCGCGGCCTTTAAATCGCTCAAGCTCAGCGGCAAGAAGAAAGAAGGCGACCCCGCGGCGTTTACATTCCAGCTCGTCCCCGCGGCGGAGAAACGGGGGATCTTGAATGCGGCGACGGGGAAGACGCATCATTTTGCGGTCAAGAGCCGGGATGAGCGCATTGATTGGATGCGCGAGTTGATGCTGGCCAAGGCACTGAGGCAGAAGGGGGAGGGGTGCGAGATTTATGTTAATGGGAATCAGTTCTAGGATCGACTTTGACATTGGGACCCAGCCCCTAACGACAAACAAGCCCGATTTTCTTGGACTACCCTATGACCCCAGGCAGGGCCTCTCTTTCGGTTTTCACGAGCACACACACACCAGCGTACATAGTCCCCCATCCCCATTCCTGTTCCAATTTCTTTAATCGGGTCGGCACAATTGCATAGCGCATCACATTTCCCGGGAGGCAAGCCTTGATATTGATATTGGTTTTCTGTTTGTTTGGGAGGGCATAGCGTGGACCCAAAGGTCTTGATTTGATTTCGGATTTCTTGTCTATATATATGTTGGCTTTCCCGCTGGCGAGTTCTTTGAGTTTGAGAAGAGGTGCGTGACGATACCCAGTTTATTTTTTTGGTTTTTACGAGTAGATAGCTAGACAGCCGAATGTGAATATGAACCAGACAACGGCTTGCACTTGTTTACCCACCACACACCCCCTTGCCTCGGATTGGAAAAACACCCCCAGACACCTCACCCCACCTCACCTCACCTCACCCAAGTTCCCTTTCCCCTCTCACGAAAAGAAAAAACTCCAAACATCTCCGGGCCCTGGCACCCACAAAAAAAGCCGCAATCTCCGTACTCTGTATATCCTTAGAAACCCCCCCCCCCTCTTTTCATCACTCTGCACTCCACTACCTCCCTCCCTCCCCCTATTACCTTCCAAAAAAACCCCCAGCACCCAGCCCCAGCCCCCACCCGCCACAAAACCCATCTCACGCAGCCCCCCTCTCCCCAAATTCCCCCCCCCAAACCCATCGCTTAAAAAAAACCCCCGAAACCGCCCTGTTTGTTCCCCGAGCACCACCAAAAAACTCTCTCCCTAGTAGCGTCCCCGAAATGGGCTTTTCGCTACTCGGTCGGTTGGTTAGTTAGTTAGTTAGTTTTTTTTTGGGGGGGGGTGTACTGATACTGATACATACTTTGTGGCTACTGATACTGATACTGATACTGATGCTGATACATACTTTGTGGCTACTGTATTTAATTTATTTTGATTGTTTATTTGATGAGGGCGTGCTGGACTTTGGAGCTTTTTTGCTTGCTTGCTTGCTTGCTTACTGTATTGTATTGTATTGTATTGTATTGTTACTTTTTTTTGGGGTTGGTAAGAGTGGTGGGGTGGGTAGGTGTGGAAGCTTGTGCGGGAGGAAGGAAGGAAGGAAGGAAGGAAGGATTGGTTTGGAGTTTTGGAGGAGGGGGGATGTTTGTTGGAGAGATGGATGGAGAGATAAAAAGGTAGATAGAACTAGACAAAAAGGTAGATAGATACCCAGTAACGCAAGCACCCAGCCAATCCACCCCACGCCATCGACCCACCCAAACGAGGAAAAAACGCGCCATCTCAATCGCACCAAAGTATTGTTGTTGTGCTCGCTTCT
>JAABUY010001179.1_pt1 | contig 36862 bp, 24 predicted proteins | sample 5560271 | NCBI WGS metagenome assembly JAABUY01 (sample SAMN10711886, study PRJNA513374) | rock metagenome | isolation source: Antarctica rocks | place: Antarctica: Victoria Land, University Valley
CTAACCCTATACCCTAACCTACCCTAACCCTATACCCTACCCTATACCCTAACCCTACCCTAACCCTACCTATACCTACCCTACCCTATACCCTATACCTACCTATCTGATAGCCCTACCTACCCTAACCCTATATATGCGTGCCCCCGTGCGTCCTATATGCCCATGGAAAAGTGCTTGAGGCTTTGCAAGAGGCAGGAACAAGAGCACGTGGTATGAGGCTCACTCCTGGCGAGTCTCAGTGGCATGCTTCTCCTGGATGTTGGTGTGCGCACGGTGGCATCAACAGGCCCTGGTGTGCTGAGTTAGAAGGGAGCGGGCAGGCAGCGGGGGCAGCGCACCTCTGGCTACCGACAGGCCCCAGAGGCAGGCGCGTCCAAGGTAAGTCAGGCGTACAGAGCGCGTGAGCGTCGCGTGGCTTGGCAGCGCGTTGCTTCAGGCGCGCTTCTTGCGACAGCGGGCTGCTCCTCCACGGCAAGTGACACTGAACCTGATAGACTCGACCTTCCGAGGCGCACCTCGATTTCAAGCTGGGGTTGTCTGCTGATATATATTGACTGGAGAGAGCTTGATGGCTTAATCAAGGCCCAGCAAACGATCCCGCTGACTTTATGGAGGGGAGGCCCTGGAGCGCCAGACGCACGGCTGAGCTAGCCGCTGAGGCCGCCGCAGCAGCCCGGCCTGCGTCAGCAGGCAGCGCGTCTGGAGCGCCGCTCCTAGCTGCCTTCTGGGCAGTGTGTTGGTCTTTCAAGCGCTGGGTGGGCCGTATCGTACACTTATGGTACCACAAGCAAATCAGGCTAAGCATAGTGTTCTTGCGAGCGTGCGCGAGTGGAGTCTATTTACACACTGACATGATCGGCGTACAGTGATGCAAACGGGCAGCGACTGGCACCAAAATGGAATAAATAGTCCCACCCATCTTCTTGCTCTGAGCCCGCCTCCATCCATAGGCGCGTAACAGGATACACGAAACGCTGAGTATGCTAGTGCACTGCCTTTGCAGCGCCCGGCCGCTCTCAGCACCAAGGTCTAGTGCATTGCTGGCACCACAGCTAGTCCGTTCGTCCAGACCGCATGCTCAAGTTGCCAACTCTCCGCTCCCTACCGCTCAGCCTCAAGAGCCCATGCGCGGGCGCGCTTGTGCGCTGCCCTGGCCGCCTGCAGGCCGGGCGCGCCAGGGGCGGGCCAGCGGCGCCAGGCCAGGCGGCGCAGAATGGTATGGTTCCAATACTGCTCATGTTCATCATCACTAGACGGTTCAGCATCGCTAGACTGTTCAGGAACGCCCACCTCGACCGCAAAGCGGTCGCCAAACCTGCTTGTCATCTCGCGCACAACCTCGCGAACGAACAAGCAGTTACTGGGGAGGGCAATGCATTGCTTAGCGCACAGCTCTGCACCCTGCAGGCCAGCGGGGCAGAGGCGGTCAACAAATGTGGCCACATCTGCGCTGTCTTCCCACAGGCGCACTTCGTCCCCAGCCACAATGCGCAAAGACCTGACTCGGCCAAACAGGTCAGCGTTCACATCAATGTCCGCCTCCGAGCTGTCCATTTGCAAAGCTGGCAGGACAGGGAAGCCTTCCAGGAGGGGGATCCTGTCAGTGTGCGACCGTTCTTGCCCTGTGCAACTAATGCGCAGGGTGTGCAGCTGCGGCAGCCGCCCGGCCAAGCCTGCCTCTGGTTGCGGCGCCCAAGTTATGTGCTCCAGGCAAAAGCCGTGCAGGCCGAGCAGCTCCAGCTCCTCCAGGGTGCCTGGCAGGCGCTCGGGACAGAAACACACATGGCCTGCCCACGGGTTGCTGTCCATAGGGTACAGGTCTGCAAAATCACCGCAGTCAACGCCCAGCCTGGTCAGGCGCAGGCCGCTCAGGTCCAGAGCGGGCCACTCTTCCTGGCTCGCGCAGGCCACCAGCTGCAGCGGCACGCCGGAGAGCCGCAGCAGCGTGGCGCCGTGCAGCGCCAGGAAGCGATCGACCAGCGACCGCTCCCACAGGGCGTCCGCGACGTGAAAGCTGGCGGCCTCCACGCGGCCGGCCTGCGCGGGGTCCAGCAGCCAGCGGCGCTGGGCCGCGCTCAAAGGCACCGCGCTGAAGACGAGCGCCAGCGGCAGCGGCGGCGCGCGCAGCAGCGCGCGCCAGCGGCGGCATACGCTCGCCAGGCCGGCCGCGGTGTGTACTTCCTCCCTTGCGTCACATGGCGGCCTGTCCGCCCAGGCGCGCTGCAGGATGCCGCCCAGCAGCTCGTCGGGCAGCGTGATGAGCGACACCTGCGCGACCGGCAGCGCGCGTGAGCGAGGCAAACGCACTCATGTGTGTGGCAGATGCAGCCGCGTTCCTGCTTAACGCTGTATGAAGGCCGCGCCTGATCTGCTGGCTGCGGCTCGGCACTGCACGCTGCACATCCTGCAGCGTCACTGGAGCCCATTCCTCGTGGTGCGAGGCTACGGTCGCGCACATAAGAGGGCAGCTTCTGCTGGGCACCTGCGCGGGCAGCCCCGCGAGGGCTTAGTCACTTCGTAACCGACCTTGCTTCAGCGGCCGCGAAACCAGCGGGCACAGCGCACACGCACATCAGGGCTGCAGGCGGTTGGCAGAACGGCGCAAAACAGGTGTCCTCGCAAACACGGTTCGCCTGGCAACACCAGGACACAGGCGTCCCCGCGTCGCTGCGCACAAGCACTGCGCAGCTGCGTGACGCCCTGGCCAGAGACCAACACCGTGCACCGGTGGTCTGCAAGCCGGGTGCCATTCCGGGTCAGACATGTTTGTGATGCAGGGCCCGAGGCGCTTTTCCCTCACGCAGGTGGCAGCACACCAACCTGAGACAATGCACATGCGTGCCCCCAATAGGTATGGCACTTGCGCGCTGCACACTACTGGAGCAGCAACAGGGATGCTGTGTACGACGGCCCAGAGGGCAACAGGGACAAGGTGACGGGCGCTAGACCGGCCAAGCGGTGCAAACGTGCCGCAGGCAGGGAGGCTTCGCACCGCGCTGCGCCTCACCAGACCTGGAACGCGGCGCCAGCGTCAGCGCACCTGCTCGAACGGAATGGCTGCTAACTGCGTGCGTTGGCGCCCATCCTATGATAGTGGTGAGTGGCGTGCGCTCGGGGGTTGTTTGCTTGCCTACCCTGGTTGCAGGCCGGCTTTGGACACAAAAGACCTGGACAGCAGCATGCGCTCGGGCCCGCCGCCGCCGCCGCCTCAACATTATCACACCGGCTGCCTACACCAGGTCGGCAGCATCTGCGTCGTTCAGTGGATACCCCACAGCCCGCAGGGCGCCCCGAAAGTCGCGGCTGTCCTGCCGCCCCGCGCCTTCAACGCCGTCAATCAGCTCGAGCACTCCCGGGCGCCCCTGCTGCAGCAGGTCATACACAAAGCCCAGGAACGCCATGCACGACGGGCCGGGGGCGGGGTACGAGGTGTCCAGCTGCAGCCGCTTCAGGCGGGGGTGCGCGGCCGAGGCCTGGAAGCTAGGGCAGATCAGCACGCAGCAAGAAAAGCCCAGCTCGCACAGGTTCGGGAAGCCGGCCAGGCTGCCCAGGGCGCGGGCGTCCAGCGCGCCCCCGACCTCGCATTCGCCGGCAGCTTGCCGCCCGAGGCGCAGCTCCGTGAGTGCGGTGAGCGCGCTCACGCCCTCGGGCAGTTGCCAGGAGCAGCTGTAGGTCAGGTCAAGGTGCGCCAAGCGCGCCATGGACAAAATGCCCACAGGAAAGGCCGGCAAGTTGTGCCCGACCAGGCTCAAGCCAAGCATGGAAGCAATGCAGGGCGCGCTCTGGGGCAGGCCCGCGACCGGCAGCGCGTTGCGCGCCGCGCCGGTCACCGGGCCCTTGTCAGCCAGGTGGTGAATGCAGCACAGCTGCGGCAGCCGCCACAGCGACGCGGGGAGCACCCGCATGCTGGGGCAGTTCCACAGCTCAAAGCTGGTCAGGGCGCCCAGCGCATCCAAGCCCGGCAGCGCGTCCTCGCCGTCGCCCGCAAACACGCAGTCCTCAAAGTCCAGGAGCGCGAGCGCCCGCAGGCGCGCCCAGCCGCGCGCGCCGCGCAGGCCGTGAAACCCGCGCAGGCTCAGCGAGGTCAGCTGCGCCAGGCGCGACATGCTGACGGGCAGCGTGGCCTCCACGCGCGCGTTCCGCACTGCCAGCGTCAGCGCGCGCAGCCGCGGCAGGCCGGCCAAGTCTGCCGTCAGGTCTGCTACGCTCGGGATGGCCGGCCAGCCCAGCCTGTTGGCCTGGTGGGCGTCGAAGCTGAGGGTCACTCTTTCCAACGAGCGCACACTGGCCAGCTCCCGCACCAACGCCTCGGGGAGCTGGTCTGCCAGCCCACCAAGCAGGTGGATGTGCAGACACAGGGTCTGCAGGCTCGAGCAGCGCCAAATGGCGCGCGCCGCCCCGGCCAGAAAAGCCCGGACGGCTGCTGCAGGTCTGCGGTGCGGGGCCGCGTTCAGATTCAAGTCAATGTACGTCAGCGCAGGCAGGCTGGCCAGCATGGCCGACAGCCGCCCGACGACCATGTCGCGGCCATCCGCACCCTCTCCGCTTTCGAAATCGACGTGCAAGCCGCGCAGGCGCTGGACAGTGCCGCCCTGCACGTTGAGCCACCGCCGGGCGCGGGCTTCGTCGGGCGTACCTGCGGCGGCCATGCAGTGCACAGTGACCAAGTGCACCAAAGAGGGCCTGCCAGTGCGTACACAAAAATAATCCGCCCCGTCAACAGAGCAGGTGGGGTGCCCAGTGTGCGGGCACCGTGCGATCACACGCACAGAGACACCTTTCAAAGGACGTGGCGCACCGGGCCGTCCAAGCGCCTGCCACAGCCTGGCGACGAGCTCCCACTCCAGCAAGCTCCAGAACGGCTGCTCGAGCGCCTCCTTGAAGCGCCTGTTGCTCATGGTGAGTACCGAGCACAGATCCTGCGGGGTTCTGGCTTGTCCGTTTGCCGGTAAGCAGACAGCGCGCACCTGCAGACCGTCGGCAGCAGGAAAGCGTGTTTCAAGGCGTGTGGCTTGTTCCAGCGCTGCTCGGCAAGGTGGCCCACGCACGCCTGTAAGACCTGCGGCGACCAGGCAGCACTTGTTGTTCGAAGCGCAGCGACACCCCAACGCGCAGGGCATCGCGGCCCCGGCATCGACAGGCAGGCCGCAAGCTCCCCTGCACGTGCCTCTGCGGGGAGCTGGTCCAGGCGTAGAGCTGAAGGCCCAGCGGGTGCGTCGGCGTTGGACTCGCGCGCGGCCATGCTGCGCCGTGGCGTACGTTGCTGAGGTTCACCACACAGAGCCGGTGACACATACGCCGCCTGTGGCTAAGAGTTATGATGATGACGCACACAACATGGAAGACTTCACCAGCCAAGCTCGGGCTCCTCAGGCGGACAGCCTCCACAGCGAAAGTGCCGCTGCGGCGTAGAGCTCAGGTGCACACACTGTGCTCATTAAAACAAGTCCACTCTGCCTGCTTCCCGATTAGACCCTGCATTGGGGGGGCTTCCGGGTCCTGCCACCGCTGGCTGCGGTGAAGCGCACTTGCTGTTTCCGTTTTCAGAAGCGGCGAGTTGGGTGGGGTTGCTCAAGTGGATGTATCGAGGCTGCCCGCTGCGAACCTCACCTGTTCAACAGCTGCTGGTGCACGGCGCATAAAGCCTGTGAAGGTTGTTCGGTCCTCAGTTGCCTGGCTGAGACAACAAAGGCAGGCCAACGCAGCCGTGCGAGCTTGGTCAGACGGCACAGGTACCTTGCTTCAGCACGCCCACAGCTGCCAGGTCGACCACCTGGCTATGCGTTGCCGCCGGCGGTACCAAGAGCTACTCCATGGCCTTGCCAGCTAGGCAGGAACGCCTATCAGCAAGCCCTCGGCACCGCTCAGGGAGCGGACAGCAGTTGCGCGCCAGGGGCTGGGTGCTCTTTGTCTTCTTGTCTCGAGTGATAGTTGCCATATTGCTCCAAGCGCTGCTCGGTGGTTCCAAGTGGCTCCCAAGTGTGAACGTGCAACAAAACACCCAGCCCCATGCAAGACCGCAGGCCGACCCGGGGCTGAGCGCCTGACCATCACAGTCTCAGAGTCAAGGCCCTCGCGCCGCAACGTCTGCTCAGCCGCGAGCGGCGCGCCCGGAGGCAGTGTGCGGCAGCCGCACTCGTGAGCGTCGCCCGTCAGAAGCCTGCCGGGCGCCGCCATGGTTTTCTGCTCCACAGGCGCCAAAGGCTTGTCTCTCATTGCCGCACTTGTCAACCCGCCTGTGTGCCCGAGACTGTGTGCGCCCTGACGGCGCGCTGCGATGCGAGCAGCGCGTCAGGGAAGTGCCTGCTGCGTGCTCGCTCACTTCATGCCCAAGGCAAAGTGCGCATGGAGCTGGTGGAGGTTGCAGGACGCCGTGCTCTAGCCCAGGTCTTCACCCACATGCTTGCTGCAGGCACTGCATTGCCTTGCAACTGGGGTCATGTTCACACACATGGGCACTAGCAGCTTCAGGCAGCACCCTTGTGTTCCTGCTCACCAGCGTTGGCACGAGCACTGAGGCTTACAACGCATCTGGCGCGCCCGCGCACACCGCGCACTCTGGCGGTGCCTGCCCTGACTTTGGTGTCACAGACGCATGAAAGCAAACAAACACTCTCAACAGTACACTCAGCAGGCACTCCCGACACACGTTTGCAGGCGGCCTTGAACCAAGACAACCTGGACAGCAGCATGCGCCTGGACTACACCACCACCAGCCCGACCCTGGCGCACGCCAGCCCGCAGCCTACAGAAGGTCCAGGACGTCTTCGTCGTGCAGCGGATACCCCACGGCCCGCAGGGCGGCCCGAAAGCATAGGCTGTCCTGCCGCCCCGCGCCTGTGATGATGCTGTCAAACATACCGAGCACGTCTGGGCGGCGCTGCTGCAGCAGAGCAAGCACAAAGCCCAGGAATGCCCCGCACGACGGGCCAAGGGCGGGATACGAGGCGCGCAGCACCAGCCACCCCAGGCAGGGGTGCGCGGCCGCGGCCTGGAAATCTGAGCCTACCAGCATGCTGCAGTTGTTGAAGCTCAGGTGGCGCAGGTGCGGGAAGCCGGCCAGGCTCCCCAGGGCCCGAGCGTCGAGGGCGCCCCCGATCTCGCCCTCCCCGCGAACAAAGTGTCGCCCAGATTGCAGCTCCGTGAGTGCGGTGAGCACGGTCACGCCCTCGGGCAGGTGCTCAAAGCAGCAGTAGGAGAGGTCAAGGTGCGTCATACGCGTCGCGGTCAGGATGGCCGGCGGGAAGGTTGCAAGGTTGTGCCCCATCAGGTTCAGGTGCGCCAACGACGCAAAGCAGGGCGCGCCGCCCGCATGCAGGCCCGCGAGCGGCAGCGCACCGCGCGGCGCGCCGGTCAGGTCCCACTTACGTGTCCAGTGCATGAGGCGGCGCAGCTGCGATCCACGCCACAGCGATGCGGGGAGCAGCCGCAGGCCGGGGCACACCATGATGTCCAGGCTGGTCAGGGATACCAGCGTGTCCATGCGCGGCAGCGCGGCCTCGCCGTCGCACGCAAACACGCATGCCTCGAGGCGGAGACGCACAAGCGCCGGCAGGCGCGCCCAGCCGGGCTCGCAGCGCAGGCCGTCAAACCCGTGCAGGCTGAGTGAGGTCAGCTGCGTCAGGCGCGACACGCAGGCAGGCAGCGTGGCCTCCATGCTGACATTCCGCACCGTCAGGCTCAGACCGCGCAGCCGCGACAAGCGGGCCAAATCTGCCACCACGCGTGCCAGGCTGAAAGTGGCCGGCCAGTCGGGCCTGGCGGCACCGCGGGCCGCAAAGCTGAGGGTGAGCTCTTCCAGAAAGCGCACGCTGGCCAGCTCCCGCGTGAGCGCCTCCGGGAGCTGGTCCGCCAGCCCGCCAAGCAGGGTAATATACAGAGACAGGTGCCACAGGCACGAGCAGCGCGCTATGGCGCGCGCGGCCCCGGCCAGGAAGGCCCGGACGGCTGGCGCGGAGGGTCTGCGGTGCAGGTCGGCGCGCAGGTCCATCGCGCTGATGGACATCAGCGCGGGCAGGCTGGCCAGCAGGGCCGACAGCCGCCCGGCGTCCGGGTCGCGTCCAGGCACACCCTCCTCTGGTTCCTCTCCGACGACCAAGCCGCTCATGCGTCTGACAGCATAGCGTTGTACCTGGAGCCACCGCCACGCGCTCGCTTCCTCGGGCGTACCTGCGGCGCCCAGGGAGCGCTGGTTGCACGCACCGCGCGGGTCCAGCTTCGGAACACACAATTGAGGCGCGACGACAGGGCAGGCGGAGGGCGGCCACCGGCCGCGCCCTCGTGCACCCTCGAGGCCCACCGCACGACCAAAGTCTTTCACGTTTGTCACCGAGGTAGGGGCGCACCGGGCCGGCCCAGCGCCCGCCACAGCCTGTGAACAACGTCTCCGTCCAGCAGCCTCCAGTACGGCTGCTCGAGCGCCTCCTTGAACCGCCTGGCGTGCGCATCGGGTCGCAGGCACAGCTGCTGCGGGGCTGCGGCTGCTTTCTGTCCAACCAGACGAGCGTGCGCACCTGCAGACTGTCGGCAGCATAAAAACCCGTGTCAAGTCTGGGCAGTTGCGGCACCAGCAGTCCATGGCAAGGTGGGCCGCGCACGCCTGCAGGGCCTGCACAGACCACAGGCTCACACGTCACTGGCGCAGCGACACCGCAGCACGCAGGGCGCCGCGGCCCCTGCGAGCGACAGGCAGGGCGCAGGCTGCCCTGCACATACCTCTGCAGGTAGCTGGTCCAGGCGTATGGCTGAAGGCCCAGCTGCGCCGTCGGCACTGAACTCGCGCGCGCCCATGCCGTGGCGCTTGGTGCTAAGAAAGTGTGCGCGTGTTGCAGGGAACAAACCCAACGTTGTGGCCGCTCGATGATGGACAATGTGCAGGTCTTCACCAAGTAAGCTCAGGCTGCACAGTTGTGGGACTGCCGCGGCACCGCACAGTAAGGAAACGTTACGCTAACTCAGGTGAGCCCTGATGAAGCAGTTACTAATACTAGTAGAGAAGGTCTGACTCAACCACAGCCTGAAACTAAAGTACCTCCCCTCTTGAGGTTGGTCCGAGACGCAGTGCGCCAAGCAGCCCGTGTGGGGCTGAGCCAGGCTGCACACTAGCGTTGGCGCAAGCAAGCAACAAGCTTTGCTCTCTGAAACCACAGTAGCGTGCTGATTGCAGCCTTGTGCAACTAAAGCCGCCGCCTATAGTCACACGCTGCAGCGCAGCATGAGTGCGCGCACACCCAGTCTGGCAGCGCGGCCAAGCGCTGTTCGCCTGGACGAGCTCCCTGCGCAGGTATGCCGAGGCACTCTGTTGGGCATCGCTGCAGGACCAGCACCGCTACGCACGCTTGGAACACAACGCACTCCCTGAGAGGCGCTGGTCGGCCCGTGCAGGTCCTGCAGGCGTGCGCGCTCCAAGTAATGCAGCAGTCTGCCCATGTGCACGACGGCTGGACACAGGCCTTCACGCTGGTGACAGTCTGCAGGCGCGCACTGCACGTCGACACGCGGTTGAGCAGTTGACAGCCCAGCGGAGCTGAGCTGGTCGCGTGCCCCGAGCGACAGGCAGTTCAAGCAGGCGCTCGAGGCGCCCTTCTGCACGACGCTGCAACCTGACATCACGGGCAGGCTGTGGCGGGCGCTGGGACAACCCGGTGCGCTGCTTGCATTGCCTTGGTGTGAGCGTGTCTGCTGTGCAGTCAAGCATGGCCCGAACGCGCTGCACTGCTCCCAGTGTACTGTCACCGCGTCTCTACACCACAACCTGCACTGAAGCGGGTCCTCCTCTCAAACAGTGACACCCCATGCCTGCCGCAGGCACGCCTGCCGGCGCGCGCGCCTGGCGCTGGCTCCAGAGGCAGGGCGTCGCCGTGACGCTCATCTGCGGCCTGGTCGTCGACGCGGACGCCGGCCGGCTCGCATCCTTTCTGGCAAAAGCTGCCCGCGCTGGTGTCCATCGACGGGCTCGGCGCAGCTGACGGGCTCAGTCTGCAAGCGCGTTCCGGCGCTGCTGTGGCAGCCACCCAGGACTTCCTGGCTGGGGCCGCACGCGCCATAGGGCGCTGCTCGTGCCTGCGGCGCCTGGATCTGCATGTCACACTGGCCAACAGGCTGGAGGACCGGGTTTCAGCGAAGTTCTGGCAGCACCTGGCTGAGGCGCGCGCGCTCAAGGACCTCAGTCTGACCATCACTGCTTGCAAATTGCACGCGCAAGACTGGTCGGCCACTGTAAGCGTATCACACTTGATAGCAGGCTTGGCTGGCCTGTCGCGGCTGCGCACGCTGGCCCTGACACTGGGCATCAGCGGGGTCGCCACGCTGCCTGCCTGCATATTGCGCCTGGTTGCACTGACGTCCCTGACTCTGCACGACATCAGCGGCCTGCGCTGCGCGCCCGGCTGGGCGCGCCTGCCGGCGCTCGAGTGTCTGGACTTTCGCTTTTGCGAGTTTGCGGCTGAAGGCGAGGACGCGCTGCCGGGTATGGATGCGCTGGCGTCCCTGACCAGCCTGGTGATGGCCTGCCCCAGCCTGCGCACGCTCCCCGCATCCCTGTGGCGGCTCACGCGCCTGCGCAAAGTCACCCACTGGCTGAACGCTGTGTGCAATGAGCCGCCGGCCGTGGGCCTGCCCGCCAGCGCCCCCTGCTTTGCGTCCCTGACCGATCTTTGCCTGCAGCGCCACGCGCTGCTCAGCTTTCCTGCATGCATCACGGCCATGACAAGCTTGGTGTCTCTCGACCTGAGCGACAACTGCTTTGAGCAGCTGCCCGACGCAGTGAGCGTGCTCACCGCTCTCGAGGCGCTGTACCTCGGGCGGATATCTGTGGGCCTGACAGAGATCGGGGGCACCCTTGACGCCCGCGCCCTGGGCAGCCTGGCGCGCTTCCCGAACCTGCACAGCCTACAGTTCCATGACTGCAGCGTGCTCTTTGATGCAGAGTTCCATGCCGCGGCCGGCCACCCCTGCCTGAGGGAGCTGGTGCTGGTCACCTCATACCCTGCCCCTGGCCCGTCGTGCGGGGCATTCCTGGCCTTTGTCGTCGCCCTGCTGAAGCAGGGGCGCGCGGGCGTGCTGCGCCTGGAGAACAGCGTCGTGCAGGGTGCGGGCCAGCAGGATGGCCAGAACTTCAGGGGCGCCTTGCAGGCCACGGGCTTTGCGCTGCATGAGGACGACAGCGATGCTGATACTGTATAATTTGATCCCGAGTAGGTCGCGTGCGCCGGGTCGAGCATGTGCGTGCCAGAGTTGGGCTGCGTCGACTGTGCGCAGGCCCCTCGGCAGCAACCGTGCAGCAGGCTGCATCCGGGGGCAAGCTAGGTTGCCTGACACAGCACCCTGCATGCGCCACTGCTGACAGCACCTGATTGCTTGATGAAAGCGGGTTCGCATCGCACAGCAACCTCGGGCCCGGCTCAGCCTGTCCTGCACTCGCCCATGCCGCATGCTGGTGCATGTATGCTTTGAAGCATTGTTCACATCAAGCATGCGCTGCAGTTGTGTCCTCAATGCTACAGCTTGCATGTTGTCAGCTTGCATGTTCTCACACAGCTTGCATGTTACTTGACGGCACTGCGGCACAAGCAGCACAAGTTCTGGGCGCCTGGCAGGGCGCGGCGTTGCAGCGGGCCGCACCCGCCCGATGCCGCCGCACGCGCAGGGGGCGGGCCTGGCGCTCCCGCCGCTTGACAGCTATCCGGCTCCCACACGCTGCGCGCGCGCATGCGTGCTCGCGACTGTGCTGCATGCGGCTCTTTCCTCCCAAGCCTGGGCCGCCAGCATGCGAGCGCTGCGGGACTCCCAGCGCAACGCGCATGCAGATGACATCAGCCACAGCCTTGCACATGGTGCACAGCTGCTTTTGCCGCTTGACAAGCAACAAGGACCGTGAGCAGCAAGGCGGCGAGACTCTGAGGCGCAGACAGGTGCACAGCTGCTCCGTGCACGGCGCACGGCGCTTTTCTTCCAGGCGTGCTAAAATTTTTTACGGCCGTCAGCAGCTCGCATCTGGTCGATAGCGTGAGGCCTGGTCAAAAGCACTGAGCTGCCCAGCGCAGCGCACAGCGGGCCGCGCTCGAGCACACCGTATGAGGCTCAGCATCCTGGAAGCGCGCGTGCGCGCAGGTGCAGAGTCCCACAGGCCGTGCTCTGTGTGCAGGAAGGGCGGGGCTGCACGCCGCGGGTGCCAGCTCTGCAGACACGCACATGTGGCTACCATGGGCATAGGGCCCTATCTGCCAAGGTCGGCGAACGCGATGGAGCCGGCAGCGGCTGCTCGGGCGCTGGGACAGTAGTGTCTTTGCAACAACATCCTGAGAACCAGGGCAGCACAGGAGAGTGTGGGTTGCGGCGGTGGACAGGCTGCTGGCGCCTGGCAGCTCTGTGGCCATGCATTTTCGCGGAGCTAGATTGCTGGCAAGTCACGCTCGCAACCAGGACAGCGCCAAGGAGTGCGGAAGCATAGCCGTGCCGGTTGCGCTGCTGGCGCCCCGGGGCTCTGCCGCCATGCATTCCAGAGCTGCTGTGCTGCGGGAAAAGCTGCGCGCGCAGCACACCCAGAATCAGGACAGCGCCAAGCGCAGAGCGGGGAACAAAGTCGCCGCGCTGGTTGCGCTCCTGGCGGATCTCTGCTGCTCTGGGGCACGTGGCTGCCGGCGCACTGCACAGCCTGTGCCCTCCCCACATCCTGGATCGGGGCTGTGACAAGAGAGCAGGGGCGTCGCGGCGCTGGCGGCGGTGCTGGCGCCCGGTGTCTCTCCAGAACAGGCCTGGACCATGGCCCGTTCCAGGGAGTCAGGCCAATGCGGCCCCATGGAGCCGCTGGTAAAACAAATCAGCACATTAAGAATGAGCCGTCCTCACGTCTGCAAGTGTGGCAGCAGCAACACCTGCCGACGTATCACTGTATATATAATTTCTGTACATTGCTGCAACAGCAGCTCCGCTCTCTGCCTGACGCTCACCTCCGTGCTATTTACGCTTCAATTGTGTCATAGCAGATAACGAGACGCGTGTGCCTCCATGCAAGCAGCCTCTGCTGGCCGCCGCCGGCAAATCATGCGCATGCATAATGCGAATGTGCCTGATCTCTTGGCCCGCTTTCCTTGTGAATTGTTTTGCAGAGCAGAATGTGGCCTGCCCACCAGCCCTAGCCCCGGCGGGGGCCCAGCCATGTCAACGTGCAGGAGCTCTGCCAACTGCATGGCCAGCAAAAGGTGAGAATGTGCGCCCTGGCAGGCCTGCCGGCCAGGGCCGCCGCGGGGCTCGGGGCGCTCGAGGCTGGGGCGCCAGCGCTGGCATCCGCGGCCACATGCCCGTTGCGGCTGGACGACGTGCTGGCTGCAGCGGACCTGCTGACGCCGCTTCTGGTGCCAGCCCTCTTCCAGACCGCACCACTCGAGAGTGGCATCACTCTGCACGAGGCCAGGCTCATCTATGAGGGCGCCGGCGCGGCCGTGGCCAGCACGCTGGCGGGCTTGGTCCGGCGCGTTGTGTGGCGCGACCTGCTTGCTGCGCAGCGGAAGGCCTCGGCGGGCCGAGGAGCCAAAGAGCAAGCTCTGTCTCAGCTGCTGGTTCGCGTCTTCAAGACGCTGAGCGACATCCTGATATGCCCGTTCATGACGAACGAGGGCCCTGACCGGAGCGCCGCCGTCCGCGAAGCTGCTGCGAGGTGAGCGTGCAGCGACACAGGCGCCGTTGTCTGCCGCTCGTGCACACGCCTGTCGGCGCAGCTCACGCGCCGCACCGCTGCGAGCAGGTACGCGGGCTGCGACGTGTGCGGCCTGGCTGCAGGCCTGGCGACGTCGTGGGCGGTCCTGGCGGCGAGCAGCACAGACACGCTGCAGATACTCGGGACCCACTCTTTGCTCGTCGTGTGCGCACCCTTGCTACAGCAGGTGACTCGTGCCCCCGCCTTGCAACTGCCGCCCTGTGCCTGGCTTTTACGAAAACCAAGGCTGCGCGCCCTGCATGCAGGTGGTAGAGACCTGGTGTGGCGCGTACGAGCCTGAGGCGTGGGGCTGCGAGGCTGCTGCGCCCCGGATAGCCTGCTTGGCGCAGTACCAATCCAGCATGTCGGCTGTGCTCGTCTGGCTGACCGGCGCTGTAGACAGCACGCCGGCGGATGGCACTGCGCGCTCGTCAGCGAGCAGAGACGTCAAGCGCAAAAGCACCCTCTGCGCCGCCTCCCGAGTGCGCACGCCGCGTGTCCCGTTGCCAGCACTTGTCGCACTGAGCGTCTGCCGACTCGCTTCCTGGCCTGTTGCAGCACCTGCGCTTTGCGGCGCTGCTGTACGATACGCTGTGCAAGGTTGGCAAGGGGCCACATGCCGCATACCTGAAGGCGGTTTGCAGCACTGCCGGAGGCGAGCTCGTGGTGGGTGTCATGGAGCAGGGGTTGCTGGCAAGCTGCGGTGCGCAGTGTGGCGCCCTCAAGTACACTTGCAACGCGAGACCTGCCTCGCACCAAGAAAGTCGTACGTGTGTTTGGTTGAACGAGGCTGCCTCATGGCACCGCAGGCGACAGGGAGCCCTTTGAAGCCGCTCTGCGCAGCGTGGACCGCGCAGTGCTGGCGTACTGCACGCTGCACGCGGTCGCAGCAACCCCGCTTGATCCGGAGGTGGCGCAGCGGCTGCAGGCCCTGCTGGTCGACCGCGTGGCCCCGCTGCTGCTGCGCTGCCTGCAGGTGTGGGAGGACGGTGCGCAGCGCCTCCTGTCCTGTGCAGATGCCCTGCTCTGGCTAGCTGGCTGGGCTTTGGCGCCTGCTGCCAGGCCCGGGCACGCCACTGGGCGTGCCGGCTGCTGCCGCCGAGCTGCGCCACAGGCATGCACAGGTGCCTGCCAGCGCGGCGGCGTGCCCTGGTGGCTACTCATTCCTTCACAAGAGCAGGTCGGGGAGCTGCAGGAGCTGTGCGCTGACCGGCCTGCGCGCCGCAGACCCGCGGCGGATCCCCGACGCCACCGCTTGCCTGTGCAGCGGACTGGTGGCACGGATGATGAGCTGGAGGCACATGTGCGAGCGCGTGCCCGGGAAGGAGCGCGCACGCTGCATGCGCTACGTGTACACCAGCCTGCAGTGGATCTCGCAGCGCATCCCGGAGACGGTGCGCACTCATCCAGAGCAGTGCCCTGCATGCTTGAGCAGAGGCAGGTGCCTCTGAGCCGGCCGCCAGCCTGCGCCGCGCCCCTGGCCGCCGCCGCGCACGCAAGGTCTGTGGGAGTCTTGTTTTGGCTCGCGGTTCGCGTCAAGTGTGATGAGCGCATCAGTGTCTGCGTTTGACGCGCCTGCCGATAGTGCCTAGGACAAGTCTCCTGCACATCCTCGTCACGCCTGCACCTCCGGGTTGACTTGCTCGTCTGGCAACAGCGCTTGCAGCCTGTCGGCGGTCGCATGCGTCAGCGCGGCCGCACAACGCAGGACACGATGGATGCGGGCTTGCCCACCGACGCAGCGCCAGCCGGCTGTGACGCGCACCTGCTGCTTGAGACATTCCGGGACCATGCTTGCAGCTGCCTGCCCTGGTCGTGCATGGTGCGACCCCAGTCGGCGCCCTTGCTGCAGTGCTTGCACGCAAGAGGCGCATTCCGCCCGTGGCATGGCTGCAAGAGCGCATGAGGTGCTTGCGTACTCTGGCAGGGAGCACATGAGCCCGGGCGTATGTGTGGCCAAGCAGAGCACTCTGCGCCGTGGTAGGCAGCCGCCTGTGCGTCGTCCAGGGATCACATGCGGGCGGTGGTGTGCAGCGCAGTTTGTTGCTTGCACAGGTGAAGGAGCCGGACTTTCACAGGGGCGCCAGGCGGCGCCAAGGTCTGCTACAGCTCGCCCTGGCCGCCATGGAGGCGGCGCTCAGGCGCGCGCCAGATGCTTTGGCCGCGTTGGACCGGCGCGCCGCTGACGTATATGCTCGTCAGGCGCGCATCCTCTTGTCCACAAGCTCTGTGCGCACAGGGCTGCACCCTGGCAGCTGCGCGTCCGGCCGCTTGTGCAGCGCGGCGACGGCGCAGGGACCGCTCGACATCGACATGGCCGCCAGCGCGCAGGCGGTGATACACGCTGTGGATGTATTGCTGGCCGTGGGCGCCGTCCAGCCTGTTCCGCTGGCTGCCAAGGCGCTGCTCGCGACGCTGGCCAAGCTGCTCGCGGCGGCGCACGCGCCCGGCGCCGCCCTGGAAGCAGGGCTCAAGGTGAGCCGCATCGGTTTCCGCAGCGCTGCAGCCGCTGCGGCGGCCAGAGGCGGCACGAGACTGCGTGAGGGCTCTGTCAATGCGGAGCGCCTGCCTGCGACCCAGCGTGTGGCGCGCGGCAGGATGCGCTCATGACCTGCGTTCCAAAGCTGCTGCACACAAATGCAAGGCTGCGGGTGATCGGGCGCGCCCTGCCGGCGGAGCTGCTCCCGTACGCGGCGGCGCTGCTGCTGCCCCTGCTGCTCCTGCCGCCTGAGCGCGTGCGCGCGCTGGACCTCGCGCACCTCCCGCCCGCGGCCGCCGCCGACCAGGTGTCATACTTCCTTTCGGGGACGGTGGTGCGCACTCCGCTTCCCTCAGCACCGCGCTCAGAGGAGCAGCTGAGCCCGGCCGCCGAGGGTGGCGGGAATGAGCGCGCGCCCGGCTCTGTGGACGTGCAGGGCGACGTCAGGCAGCTCATGGCACCCCCGGAGGAGTGCAAGGCGCTCGGGCTGGCGTGCCCGGAGGAGTGCCATGCGCTCGTGCTGGCGTGCCCGGGCCTGGTGCCATTTGTCGTGGAGGCGCTGCGCACGCTCGCCGAGCGATGTGCGCGCCTCCCTGTGGGCTGGGAGCTTGTCGGGCTTCCGAGGCACTTGCGTGCTTGGTTGCATGGCGGCAAGCGTCATGTCGAACAGCAGTGCGTTCGGCACACGCCTGCACCTCCTGGGGCCAGCACTTGCAGGGGCAATCGCACCTTGACAGATGATGGCAGGCGGCTCCCACCAAGGCGCTGCGGGCGCGCATGCATGCCGGGCTCTGATGTCATGCGCATTGAGGTTACACTCCAAGGGTTGTAGACATGAGACTGACAGCCGGCACACCTGCACGCAGGCGCGGCCCCGCCAGGCGCGCGCGCACCAGGCTGCGGACCGGCCAGCGATGGCGACGCCGACGGAGGCAGCCCGCATGAACTCAGCCTGTACATCGGCTGGGTCATGCGCACGGACATGATGCTCATGGACGCGCTGGGCAGCACCGCGAGCCTGGCCGGCGCGTCGCGCGCCCTGGCTGCGGCGCTCGTGCGCGCCGGGGCGCTGGGCGCGGCGATGAGCCTGGTGCGGCGCTTTGTGCTCGCACACGAGGACGAGCGCAAGCGCGAGGTGAGGGCAGCCCTTGCGGCGGGGCACATGCTGCAGATGCTGCGAGTCGTCGGGCGGCACGTGCCGGAGGTGTGCACGCCCTGCAGCACTCCCTGCTCCGCGTGTCATGCTGGCGGGGGCTGGGGTGCCAAGTGGTGCGGGCGCTGCGGCAGGCCGCCCCGCTGCTGGATGAAGTAGAAGACTTGAAATGCAGCGTGCGCCCCGCGTGCATGCAGCTCAGCATGCTCCAGCTTGCCGCATCAGGCCGCTCCTGCATGCGCATGCATGCATGACACGCACCTGCGCAGGCTGGGGCTGGGAAGCACGCTCCCAGCACCCTGCATGCGCGCCTGGGGCCTGACGAGCTGCTCGCGCCGGCCGCCTGCGCAGGCGGGCCATGCGAGCTGGGACGCGAGCGATGCCGTCCCGTCAGGGCGGTCGAGCGCGGCCGGTCAGCAGCTGGTGGCCGCCGTGGCGGCTGCTGTCACGCGCTTTGAGGCCGAGGTCGCGCCGTGTGTCGCCGCGGAGGCCCAGCCGGAGGCCGGCCTGGAGGACCTGCGCCTGCGCACGCCCACGCTGCGCCCCGTGGGCTGCTGGTGCACGGGGTGCGGCGCCCCGCGGCACGCAGCATGCTGGCAGGAGCCTGCTGTCACACATGCTCCGGCTCGCGAGCGCGCTGGGCGCGCGCAGGTGCGGCGACCTGTCCGGCGCGTCGGAGGCGGGCCTGCGGACGCAGCTGTGCTCCGGCTGCAACGTCGCGCGCTACTGCTCGGCCGCGTGCCAGAAGACGGCCTGGCGCGCAGGCCACAAGGGCGCGTGCCAGCGCCTGCGAGCGCGCGCCTGACAGGCGCGGCCGCCCAGCCGCCGACCCTGCTCCGGCGCATGCAGGCTCGCGCTCTGCTCGGCGCTGCCCATGTGGACATGCGCCAGCGCGCAGCAGCGCAGCGGCGCGCCCAGCGTGGGAGTTCCGCGCAGGCTGGCCTGTCCGCGCGCTCGCCCCGCGCTGCTCGATGGGACAGGCGCATCTCGCGTCTCCTCCTGGTCGCCGGCACGGTGACGCTGGTGGCCGTGCGCCGCACGGGCGCTTGCGAGCTCGCGCCTGCGCGCCCTACCCTTTTGCTGGCACCTGCTGCGGTGTCAGCTCGCGATGCTGGTGCGCGATGGCGACTTTTTTATGGAGAGCGGCCGGGCCAGGTGCCCTGCACTGGAGGTGCCCTCCACCTGCAGTCTGCTAGAGCGGGTGACACCTGGTAGCTCCTGTTCCGAGCCTGAAGGGCAGGCATGCCGGCGCACAAAGTGCTGTGATGCAGGCGGCACCGCTGAGCTTGGGATTGCCAGAGTGTGAAGGAGACACCGGTGGCAGAAGATGGGTCGGCGCCGGCAGTGACAACGGACTTGCTCGCGGAGCGGCCTACCCGGCCTGGGGCGACGCTGCAAGAGGTTTGGCAGAGGCGGTCGCATGTATGAGGTTGCAGTTCTGAGCAGCAGTGGAGAGGTGTGTGGGGTTGCGCGGTAGCGTGTGTTGTGTGGCGTGTGTTGTGTCGGTGTTTCAAAGAGGAGGGCCCTGCAGCATGCAAGGTGCTGCGTTGCGCATGATTTTGAGCAAACTCACAATATAACACTGAGACGCATGCGCTGCCCGAGCTTCACTGACACTGAGTGCGCCAATGCATGTCCCGCCCACCTAATTTAAACATCAATCATACGCATCGTCGCCCTACCCCTCACCCCAACTATCCTCCTCTTCATCGCTCTCATAATCATCCTGGCCCCCCGCCGCCGCCCATGCGCGGGCGCGCTCATGCGCGGCTGGCCGCCGGCAGGTCGGGCGCGCCGGGGGCAGGCCAGCGGCGCCAGGCCAGGCGGTACAGCCTGGCCTTGTGGTCATAGCCCCCATAATAAGGCGTTGCGATGACTCCCACATCAACCGCAAAGCAGTCCCCACGCCTGCCAACCATCTCCCGCGCGCTCACACGCGTGAGTCGGCCGTCATCGGGGCCCACCCCAATAGAACACCGCTCCGCATGCAGCTCAGCAGCCTCCAGGCGGCAGAGGCGCTCCACGACCATGGCGCCATCCTCCTGGTCATCCCGCAGGAACACGCGGCTGTTGCCAGCCCGTATGCGCACAGACCTGACCCGGTCGAGCACTTTGGTGCCTACACCAATGTCCGACTCGAGCCCGATCGTGTTGGCTTGAAAATGCGGCGGGCTGCTGAAGCCATTCAGCAGGGGGATGTCTTCAGCAGATAACAGGGCATGATTGTCACTGCTGGTCAAGCGGAGGGTGTGCAGGCGCGGCAGCCGCCCTGCCAAGCGTGCGCCTGAGCGCGGCGCACACGCCAGCTTCTCCTGCCAGTCCAACATGTAGATGCCGAGCAGCTCCAGCTCCTCCAGGGCGCCCGGCAGGCGCTCGGGCCACATCCAGTTTTGCTTATCCCATGCATGCTCGTCCGGCACCATGTCACGCTGTTCGCTGCAGTCGACGCCCAGCTTGGTCAGGCGCAGGCCGCTCAGGTCCAGGGCAGGCCGCTTCTTTCGGCTCACGCGCGCCGCCAGCCGCAGCGGCACGCCGGAGAGCCGCAGCAGCGTGCGGCCGTGCAGGGCCAGGACCTTGCTGAGGAGCGGCAGGTGATCGAGACCATGCAAGTCAAAGCTGACGGCTCCACGCGGCCGGCCTGCGCCCGGTCGAGCAGCCAGCGGCGCTGGGCCGCGCTCAGGCGCGCCGCGCTGAGGTCGAGCGCCAGCGGCAGCGGCCGCGCGCGCAGCAGCGCGCGCACGCGGCGGCACACGAGCGCTAGGCCGGCCGCGGCGCGCACCTCCTCCGCCGCGGGGCGCGGCGGCCTGACCGCCCAGGCGCGCCGCAGGATGCCGCCCAGCAGCTCATTGGGCAGCGCGATCAGGGACGCCTGCGCGGCCAGCAGCGCGCCTGAGCGCGGCACACACGCTCGGGGCAGCGGTGAGGCTCTGCAGCCTTGTTGCGCGAGCAGCCAAGCAGGCACTGCCGGGGCTTTCCACCTGCGGCTCTGCAGCGCAGCAGAGGGCAGCACCACCTCTGCGACACCATGCGAGCCCATGGAGCGCACAGCAAGGCTGCACCAGCTTGGCTTCAGGGAGTGGCCGTGCACATGCGCAATGCACTCTGCTGACAGAGCTCTACTCTGGGGCTGCTGAGGCGCCCGTAGCCCCCACCAGGGCCGCCGCGCGCGTCTACGCTTCAGCCAGGCAGGGCACGGCGTGCAGCGAGCGCCGGCGCAGCCCCGGGCTGGCTGTCAAGCACCCTGCTCTGCGGCATCAGGCGTCGTCGTGCACTGCCGGGCTGGAGCGCCAGGACTTGTGCAGCGCGCGTCTTCAGCGCAGGAGTGCCTCACCCCCGCGGCGCCTTGATCACGAGCCTCGGGGTACGCCATGCGGAGACCTGCCCGCGGTGCAGAGGAGGTCTGGGGTACAGCAGTGGCAAGCGGCCCCCCTGCGCACAACGGGCGTCACAGTGCAGCACCAGGCCCGTCTTTTAAAACGCAAGGCACTGTGCATGCAGCTCCACCAGCCACACTCCGCAGCAGCTCAATCGCATCGCGCGGCTCTGACGAGACACAAGTGAACCGTAATCAGCAAGGCGGCTCCCCCTGCGGCGCTTGACACAGCTGTAGTGAAACCAGGGGCACGCCTGCTCCACGCGCACCGGCGCGCACGGCGCGCCCTCCCTGGGCGTGCTGTCAGCGGCCTTCAGCAGCTTGCCGTCTCAGCCGACCGCCTGCGCAGCGTGCAACTGGCTAGGGCTGAGCAAAACAGCAGTCGGCGTGACCACCACAGCACGCGCAAGCGCTGGTGCACACTCTGCACACTCTCAGCGCGCACCCAAGCTGTGCACAAGCACCAAACCATGCTAAGCGAGGCCCTTGCGACTGTCTTTTCATCTTTTGCAACCTTCTGCGGGCACACAGGCACAATAGGCCGCGGCGCATTGGAAGCGTCCACACAACTAGCTGCGGGAGCAGCGCACCACTGGTTGCCGGGAGGCCCCAGAGCCAGGCGCGGAAGACCAACGCGCAATCAGAGGCGTGGGAGTTGCATGGCTTGGCGGCGCGTCTGAGATGTTGCTCCGTGCGACAGAGTGCCGCTCCTTTGAGGAGAAGGAACTCGAGCTTGCCCATGCTGCTGAGTGCTACTTGACTCGAGCTCTGATGACTGATGTCCGGCTGGATGTCCACCTCGGACTGCACATGGTTTGAGCAGAGTGCGCACTGACCGCGGGGCGTGCAGTCCTGCCGACGGTGCGTGCACTGCTCACAGCGAGGTGCGTGCACTGCTCACAGCGCGCTCCCAGCACGGCCTGGCAGCCAAGCACCTCCAGCGGCAGCTGCGGCTGAGAGCAGAGCTCGGCCAGTAGGCTCACAGCCGTCTGCCCCGCTGGTTTGAGCCAATCGGACGGAGGCACGCGATGTGCGCACGGGCAAGGCCGCCGGCCAGGACCACCGCGCAGGCTGCTGTGCTGGTCAGGAGGGTCGAGGCGCGGGCGCCAGCGCTGGCAGCCGCGGCCACGTGCCCTCTGTGCCCGGCCGACCTGGTGCAGCCCGACCTGGCGGACCTGCTGAAGCTGGTCGCGCGCTGTGCATCGCAGCAGGCAGCAGGCGTCACTCTGCGGGAAGCCAGGGTGGTCGGCGAGGACACCGACACGGCCGTAGCGCTGCTGATCAGCCTCGCAAGGCGCATCATGTGGCGCGGCCCACTAGCCGCGAGCCACCCCGCGTCGGGCCGCATACTGGGGCGCCTAGTGCCTGGGCAGGAGGTTCTGCAGGCGCTCTGCGGCCTGTTGGCAACCCCATTCTCGGTCGACGCCGGCCCCGACCGCCGCACGGCCGTTCGCGAGGCCGCAGAACGGTGCGTGGCACAGGCACTGTGCCCCGCGGCCAGCAGCCGTCGGTCTCCCCGCCGCCCCGGGCCCCTCCACCGCGTCTGTGCGCGCGCAGGTATGCGCGGCACGATATATACGGCCTGGCCGCCGGCCTGGCCACGTCGTGGGCGGCCCTGGCGGCGAGCACCCCGGCCAGGGTGGAGCACTGTCTGACCCATGCTCTGCTCGCCGACTGCGCGCCCGCCCTGTAACGGGTGCGCTCCTGCGCCCGCGTCCTGCGGCAAGCCGGTCCGCGCGGGCTGCGCCCCAGCGGGCGGCGCGCCGAGCAGGTGGTTGCGCTGTGGTCCCTGAAAGGCGCACCGGAGGCGTGGGGCGGCGCCGCAGCACCTGGGGCGGCCCTCCTGACGCAGTACCACTCCGGCATGTCGGCGGTGTTCCTGTGGCTGACCAGCGCGCCGCAGCCGCTGCCGCCCCGCGCGCTCGTGACAGAGGCGGCGCACTTGACGAACCGCGAGACGATGCTCGGGGATGCCGCCCAGGCGCGCGCGGCCCACGCAACCTCCCGATGCCTGCAGCCCCGGCCGCGAGCGCCGACCGCGCCCCGCACCGCGCGCCGCAGCACCTGTGCGCCGCAGCGCTGCTGTACTACGCGCTGGTCGCCGCGGGCGAGGCGCCGCACGCCGCGTACCTGGCGGCCTTCTGCGGCGCCGCCTCGGGCGACCTCCTGGTCACCGTCATGGAGCAGGCGCTGCTGGGCGGCCGCGGTGCGCGCCTGTCAGGGCTCGGCAGGCGGGGCGGCCGCCGCGCCGCTGGAAGCGCTCGCGCTGAGGCGCGCCGGCGCGCGGGCCGCAGGCGGCCCCACTCGGGAGCCCATGCTCTGGGGGACGACTGTGCATGGCATCGAGTGCGCGACCCGGGCGTACACTGAGACGCTCGAGGAGGGCGCGGAGCGGGTCGAGCCAGAGGTGGAGCGGCGGCTGCAGGCCCTGCTGGCCGGCCGCGTGGCCCCGCTGCTGCTGCGCTGCCTGCAGCTGTGGAAGGCCGGTGCGCGGCGCCCGGTCCGCGGCCCACGGCTGGCTCCACGGTGCATCGCCAGCTCGCGATGCTGCGCATCTGCGCCAGCCGCCCGCTCCGGCGCTGCGGGTTGGGGCGCTGGCGACCACCGGCTCGCCCTCTGTCCGGGGCATGCTGTCCGCATGGTCGCTCCTGAGTCGAGGCACGCGCATGCACGCAGCCCGGCGCGCGCCGGCGCGGCGCTCCGGCGCGCTCCCTCGTCCATGGGGCCGGCGCAGCTCAGGGCGGCGCCGCGCGCCGCAGGCGAGCGGCGCGTCCCGGACGGCACCGCGTGCCAGGGCGGCTGCTTGCTGGGCAACCTGCGTCCAGGCGGTGTGCATGCGCGTGCCCGGGAAGGAGCGCATCCGCGCCATGCGCCACCTGTACGCGCTGCTGCAGTGGACGTCGCGGCGCCTTGCGGAGCTGGTGCGCCCACGGAAGGAGGCGCGGCGTGCCGGGGCCGCGCCGCGCGTTCCCGCCGCCCGAAGCCAGACATGCGCCAGGGAGGCATCAGCACCCGCACTGCCCGGCGACGCCCGCAGCCCCGGCCGCCTGCATGCACAGCAGCCAGGCCTGCAGCCCGGCCTGGGCCGCCGTCGGAAGGCGCGCGCATCACTGCACTTGCGCGGCGCAGGACGCGCGCGAGGCGGGCGCGCACGTCGACGCGTCGCTGGGCAGCGGGCACCCGGCCCTGCTGCAGAAGACGCTGCAGGCCGTCGTGCGCTGCCATGTGCCCTGGTCGCTGCTGGTGCGTCCCCGGCCGGGGCCCAGTTGCGGGGCGCGCATGCGGGGGGCCGCGCCGCTTGCTGCCATCGCGGCCTGCCATGCTCGCAGGAGGCCGCATGCGCGTGTTTATATAGCGAGCCGGCGCTGCAGCCGGAGCGTTTGCGCCGCCGGGCGGGAGGGCTTCGTGCCGGTGCAGGCAGCCGGACGGCGCCTCGTACCGACCAGCGGCCGTGCTCTTGCCTGCGCAGGCTGCTTCGGGGCCGCTCCACGAGCACGCCGAGCGAGGCAGGGGCCTGCTGCCGCTCGCCCTGCCGGCCGTGGAGGCCGCGCTGAGGCGCATGCCGGATGCCGCAGACGAGTGGGCTCCAGAAACCACTCGTCTTGCTGCACGACAGGCGCGCCCAGGGCGCGGGCCCATGCCAGCGAGCTCTGCTGGCTGCACGGGCTGTCATGCAGCTGCCTCCCTAGCAAAGCAAAGACTGCGAGCGCGAGGGCGGCAGGCGCGGCCGTGTGACCCTCGGCGCTGTCGCCGGCGCGCGCAGGCGGTGGGCCACGCGGTGGAGCTGCTGATGTCCGGGGGCCCTGGCTGCCCCCCCCCTGCCGGCCGCGAGGGCGCTGCTCGCGACGCTGGCAAAGCTGCTCGCGATGGCGCACGCGCCCGGCTCCGCCATGCGCGACGGGCTGTGGGTGCGCCGCCCGGTGCCTGCGCCATCGCAGCGGCCGTGGCGCCGAATGAGCTGCGTGCATGTGGGGTTGCTGGGCGTGCGAGCTCCCGCGCGCCCATGACCCGGCGCATAATGGGCGTGCGGCAGGAGGGGCTCATACACGGGGCTCCGCGCCTGCTGCGCCCGGCCGCGGGCATGGGCGCCGCCGCATGCGCGCTTCCGGCGGAGCTGCTGCCGTGCGCGGCCGCGCTGCTGCTGCCCCTGCTGCTCCTACCGCCAGAGCGCGTGCGCGCGCTGGAGCTCCAGCGCGTGTGCAGCCCGCCAGGCTGCGCCGACGAAGTGTCGGTCTTCCTTTCGGAGGTGGTGGTGAGCGCGCGGCATGTCCCCGTGACCGGCCGCCCTGTGCGCTCGCGGCGCTGCTGCCGGGACCCGGCACTCACCTGCCTGTGCGGCCGCGCAGGGCGTCTGCGGCCGGCTCGTGGCGCCCGGCGGCTGCGGCGAGTGCCAGGCGGCCGTGCGCGCGTGCGAAGGCCTGGTGCCCTTCATCGTGGCGGCGCTGCGCACGCTGGCCGAGAGCTGTGCGTGCTGCCCGGTGCCCTCAGCATGTTTTCTGGCGTGGACACGGGGGCCCCGCCTGTGGCTGCACCCGCTGGGAGGGGCGGGCTGAGCAGCAGGCGGCTGGTGCGCGCATGCGCGCCCGAGCATGACGGGCAGAGCGCGGCGCGCGGCGCCGAGCATGCGGCTTCTGTGGGCGTGCGGGCTGCCCAGCTCCAGTGCCTGCAGGCGCAGCCTGCGCGTGCGGATGTCACGCCTGCCCGGCGCGCTCGCAGGGGGGACCCCGTCAGGCGAGCGCGCCGGGCCGCTCCGCGGCCGGCGGCGACGACACAGGCAGCCCGCACACGGCCTGGGCCGCAGAATCGGACGCGGTGGTCACGGACGCGCTGGCTGGCTTTGACGCGCTGTACCGGGCCTCGCTCGCCCTGGCCCAGGCGCTCGCGAGCGCCGGCGCGATGAGCGCGGCGGCGCGGCTGGCGCAGCAATTTGCGGATGCGCGCGGGCCGCGCGAGCGCGAGGACAGGGCTTGCCGTGCAGTGAGCTGCCTTGCCGGCTTGCCGCGCGCCAGCGTGTTTTTCTCGCCGCAGGTGCGCGCGGTCGCCAGGCTGCCCTGCTGCCGGACGCCCCAAGTGTCTGCGGCGACAAGCCCTAGCGTGCGCTTCAAATGCGGCTGTGGCGCCGCGCGCGGTCCGCATTGCGCCGCCCGCAGACCGGCGTGCGCGCGCATGCAGGGCCCTCTTGGGCGGGGCGCCGCCGCGGCCGCAGCGGCGTGCGGCTTGGTGCCCTCGGGTCCACGCGCGAGCGCGGTGGACCAGCTGGCGGACATGGCGGCGTTTGCGGCGCTTTATGAGCACAGCACCGCAGAAGAGGTGGCGGAGGAGGCCCAGCCGGAGGCCGGCCTGGAGGACCTGCGCCTGCGCACGCCCGCGCTCCGCCCTGTGGGCTGCTGGTGCACGGGGTGCGCGCCGCTCTCGCCCCGTGCCGCCAGCAGAAGCGCGTTGACGTTTTGCAGGATCCCTGACTCTTGAGCGGGCCGCGCGCGCGCAGGTGCGGCAACCTGTCCGGCGCGTCGGAGGCAGGGCTGCGTACGCAGGTGTGCTCCGGCTGCAACGTCGCGCGCTACTGCTCGACCGCGTGCCAGAAGGCGGCCTGGCGCGCGGGCCACAGGGGCGCGTGCCAGCGCCTGCAAGCACGCGCCTGATAGGCGCGTCGCCGGCCGCCGACCCTGCTACTGCACACGCGGGCTCGCGCACTGCTCGGAGCTGGCGAGCGCCCGCGCTGCGCCCGCATGGACATGCGCCGGCGCGCAGCAGCGCAGCACCGCGTCCAGCGTGGCCGCTCCGTGCACGCTGGCATGTCCGCGCGCTGCGCCCCGCGCTGCACGATGGGATGCATGCGCCGTGTAGCTGCTCCTGGTAGCCCGCAGGGTGACGCTCCCAGCCCTGCGCCGCACAAGCGCTTCAGAGCTAGCTCCCGTATGTGCTGGCACCTGCTGCTGTGTAACACCGCTGATTTTGTGGCTCACGATGCTGGTGCGCAGGGTGTAACAAGTAACAGGACAGCTAGAACATTTTTATGCAAGTAGGCCTGCCTCCCAGCTTTGAAGTGTAGCTTGCTTGTCAGGAGTGCTTCAACAGAAAAGGGGCTGTAAGTGCTTGTGCATGTGGGCGCAATAACTAACAGGACACCAAGAACTTTGATGCATGTACGCCTGCCTACCCAAATAATAAAGTGCAGCTTGCCTGTCAGGATTGCTTCAACAGAGAAGTGACTGTGCTGGTGCATGTGGGTGTAACAAGTAACAGGGCAGCATGGCATGGATGTACAGAGGTGCTGCGGCTGCGCTTGCAGTCTGTGATCAGAACCTGCAGGCCCGCAGTTTGCGTACATAGTGTGTAAGCGGCGCATGTTCCCAGGGGCATGCATGCATGCAGAGCGCTGTCATGGTGGAAGCAGCAATGCGTGTCCCAGCGCGCGCACGTGACGCTCTGCATGCAAGCCCCTAGTGCAATGCAAGGCACTGACAGGAAGGCCTCTGAGAGTTAATATATATGCTGAGAAGGGGCTGCATGCGGTGTAGCCGTGTCAGCAGGCCAGTCCGTGACAACCACGCCCATACTCTCATGTGTGGCAGTAACTGGACGTGCTGAAACTGATTGGGCGCCAGGGGATGCAGCAGCCTAGCCTGGCGCCTGCTTGGCGGACATAGCCTCAGTGTTGATGCCTGAGGGCCTCAACACTCTCTTGAGCAACCCTGCCTGCTGCCTGCATTGCTTGATCACCCCTGAAGCTGCCCCAGGTGGCTGAATGCAGCATGTGATCAAGCAGCTGCAGGTTACAGATGTACGCTGCATTCAAGTGCAGCATCTACATATTCAGGCACTCTCCTGCTTACCGCTGGCAGTATGAAGTAGGCTACTATGCGTCGTCGGGCGCGCCCGTCCACACTTCTGGCAATGCACACCCTGACGAAAATGCTTCGGCACAGCATGACAGCAGATACTAGCACACTAGCACACAGTCCCAGCACAGGGTGCATAGCACCACACGCAAGACATGACAACACGAGCTACCAATGCCACCACCGCTGTTACCATGACTCGACCGCAGAGCGCGTCCTTCAGCCCATCTCACTCGCCACACGCAGGGAACGCTCCAGGTTGTACAGCGCCGCTGCCGCCCGCTCGCGGGCGGTAGCCGAGCTGGTGCATGCAAGCAAACCCTCCAGGGCTGCAACTCCCCCGCATGCCCGGACGGCATCGCGGCTGGGCTGACACTCGCGGGTCAGGTTTGTGAGTGCGGCGGCCGCGCTCTCGTGCACAGCGACAGGATATGCGGGCGCCAGCAGCGCCAGCAGCGCCGCGATGCCCCCGCACTCCCGCACGCAGTCATTGTTCAGAGCGCTGCCAGCGCACAGGTTGCACAGCGCGCCGGCGGCCCGCTCGAGCACGGCCGCAGAGCGGCCGGGCGCCAGCAGCGCGACGAGCGCGGCGACGCCCCCGCACTCCCTCACCGCGTCCTTGGTCTGCGCGCTGTCAATGCACAGCTCCAGCAGCGCCTGCGCGGCCTGCTCGTGCGCAGCCGCAGAGCCACTGGGCGCCAGCAGCCCGACCAGCGCCGCCGCCACGTCCCGCGCGCCGCCCTCGCCCTGCTCGCTGTCCTCGCAGCACAGGCTCTGCAGCGCGCTGGAGGCCATACCGCACACGTCATCCGGGCCGCCGCGCGCGAGCAGCCCCACCAGCGCGGCGACGCCGCCGCACTCCCGCACGCTCTTGCCGTTCCGCGCGTTGTCAGTGCACAGGGTGGCCAGCGCGGCCGCGGCCCGCTCCTGCGCGGCGGCCGCGCGGCCGGGCGCCAGCAGGTGCACCAGCGCCGCGACGCCACCGCAGGCCCTCACGCGGTCCTGATTGCGGGGGTTGTCCGTGCACGCTTCGCACAGCGCCCCGGCGGCATGTTCGCGCACGGCGTCAGAGCGGCCGGGCGCCAGCAACCCGACCAGCGCCGGGACGCCCCCGGCCTCCCGCACGCAGTCCTTGTTCTCGATGCTCTCAAAGCACAGGTTCCCCAGCGCGGCCGCAGCGTGCTCATGCACGGCATCCGTCCCGCCGGGCGCCAGCAGCGCGACCAGCGCCGCGACGCCCCCGGCCGCCCGCACGCTGTCCTGGCACCCGGCGTTCATGATGCCCAGGTTTCCCAGCGCCGCCGCGGCCCGCGCGCGCACGGCAGGCGCGGCGCCGGGCGCCAGCAGCGCGACCAGCGCGGCGACGCCCCCGCACTCCCGCACGGCGTCCTGGCTGTCTGCATTCTGGCTCTCAGCGCTCCCCATGCACAGGTTTGCCAGCGCCGCGGCGGCCTGCGTCTGCACGTCAGCGGAGCCGCCCGGCGCCAGCAGCGCGACCAGCGCGGCGACGCCGCCGCACTCGCGCATGCTGTCCTGGTTCTGCGTGTCCATGTGGCACAGGCATGCCAGCGCCGCGGCGGCCTGCTCCAGCACGGCTGGCGGGCCGCCGGGCGCGAGCAGCCCGACCAGCGCCGCAATGCCCCCGCATGCCCTCACATACTCCCTGACCCGGCGCTCGTCGAAGCACAGGCAGTGCAGCGCGTGCGCAGCATCCACTTGCGCCGCGGCAGAGCCGCCAGGCGCCAGGCGCCTGACCAGTGCGGCGACGCGAGCGCGCGCGCCAGCTCTCGCCATCGTGGCCGCGTCCCTGCTCCTGCGGCGCACAGGGCATGCACCGCTCACCTGTCAGACGCGCTCAGCGCGTTCGCGCTTTGTGGGACACATGCTGACTGTGTGCGAGCGGACGGCCTGGCTTCCTTGCCAGAGCATGCTGGAAGAAGGCCATGGGCGTCAGCACCGAGTTTTTCCATGCACAGTCACCGCGCAGCCGGTGCGCAGCATGCAGCTTCTGGCCTTGCATGCAGCCTCATCAGCAGCACATGGGCACCCAGGCGTCCATCAGCCAACATGCTGCAGCAGCCTGTGCGGCAGGAGGGTGGACAAGGTATGCGTGCACAGGCCGCTGCGCACAAGGCACGGCTCACCACCAACGCAAGCAGGGCTCCAAAGCACGCACTGCAAAGCCTGTGGCGTGCGGCCCGCAGCCTGCTTGTCGAGGCCGCGCGCCCACCTTGTGGGCTCCTGCGCGCCCCGCGTGCGCGCGCGCATGTCATGGCGCTGCACACGCAGACCGCCGCGGCACCTTGGTCGCCGCTGTGGCAGCACGCAGCACGCAGCACGCAGCAACAAGCTCACAGGCTGGAGGTTTGCCGCCATCGCCAGGCGCACCGCCTTGGACTTTGTGATGACGCAGCGCGCCGGCGTCTGAGCGCCATGCCCGGTCTCACCTGGTCGTAAGCAAGAGCACGCACCCGGTCCAAGGCACGATTGAGACGGTCGGTCTGTCCGGACTCCGGTGAGGGGCTCACATAGCCTGTTTCTCTGCAGCAAAGTCCTGGCTGACACAGCGAGTGCACACAGTCTGGCTCAAACTGCACAGCACTGTGCGTGAGCCAAGTGGAGGAGCGCCGTGGTCTCGCACGGCGCCACAGGCTGCTGAGGTGCAGCCAATAGACCGACCTGCCCTGCTGTATTCAGCCGCGCGCTCAACCTTCCTGTGGACAGAGGTCCCATCAACAACCAGAGCTAGCGAAGCAGTCTGCGCTGGTGTGCCAGCAGACTGCCAGTCTGAAGAAAGTGGCCGCTGCAGCCAGGACTTTTTGTCGCGCAGGACAACTCGCGCGGCTGGGCGCAGGGGGCTCGCATCTGCGTGCACGGCCTTGCATACGAGGCGTTGCTGTGCCAAGTACCTTGTGACGACCTGCCTGCGGAGGTGAGTGCGGGTGGAAGCAGCAGCAGGAGCAGCCTGTCAGGACATGCGGCTCGATGATGCGGGTGTGGTGGCTTGGAGATGGCCTCCTGGGCAGCGGCGCAAGGTTGGGCGAGGTGCGGAGCGCTGACAAGGGGCTCAGCGCGCTGTGCTAGCACGGGCCGCGCCCATGCAACGCGCACGCGCGCTGCGTACAGGCAGCACGCCGCGCCGCATGTGCGTAGCTATAAACCTGTGCCACCAGCTACCAGTGTACTGATTGATGTCGACACGAGGGCCAGCGGCACCTGGCAAGCACAGAGGGGCCGTAATGCGCTGTAAACGCTGCACCAGACGAAGCGCGTGCAACCTCAGCAAGTAAGCAGGCCAGAAGTGCGTTAAGGCATACACACACAAGCGCGAAGGCCGCGCAGCAGGGCCTGCCGGTTTCATTAGGGCGCGATTTTTGCGCTGTGTGTATCACAAGATACTGCAGATGGCAGTCTGCGCCGTGCGCCATGTGAAAGATGAGCTTTGTCGCTCCAGCCCAGCGTATCGGGGCTTGGTACAGTGCAGCAGCAGTGGACATGCACAGCACGCCCACCCTGGGCGTGCACCTTCTGCCAGTGCTCAGCGACAGCGGGCGGTGCAGCCGGCTGAAGCTTGCGCGCAGCTGTGTGTCTGGCCAGATCGATTGGTGTGTGCCTGGCCGGCGCCGTGTCTGTATCTGGATAGTGTGGAGCCTGTGCTGAAGCGGGACTTTACACCTGCAGAACAACTGAGCAGAGACCTTGAAGCACAGAGCAAATGGCCAATTAGCGCTTCGGGCAAGGTGCACTGACAAAGCTGCCATTTAGGGAAAGAGTCCATGTGCTGCCCACTCATTGAGCAAGACATCACATGGATAAACACACTGGGCCACCAGCAAGTTGGCTCAAGTGCGCGCCGCACAGCGCAAGCCGTAAGTGCGCGCTGTGCTTGCGGGCGCGGCGCCGGCACTAGTGCGGCTCCTGCTTCACACCCTGCTGAACATGCGCCAGGTTGCGCAGCGCCGCCGCCGCCCCCCTGTGCGCTGCTGCCGAGCTGGCGCATGCGAGCGCACCCTGCAGGGCTGCAACCCCCCCGCATGCCCTGACTGCTTCCCGGATTTGCGCATTCTCGCTGGTCAAGGCGACGAGCGCGCCGACGGCCTTCTCACGCACATCAGCAGGACACGTAGGCGCCAGCAGCCCTACCAGAGCCGCGATGCCCCCGCATGCTCTGACGCTATCCTTGTTCTCCGTGCTGTTCATGCACATGTTCCTCAGCGCTGCAGCAGCCTGCTTCTGCACGGCAGCAGGGCTATCAGGCGCCAGCAGCCCCACCAGCAGAGCGATACCCCCGCACCACCGCACGCAGACCGCGTTCTGGGCATTGTTCATGCACACACTCCGGAGCGCACAAGCCGCCTGCTCATGTAAATCTGCAGAGCCGCCGGGCGCCAGCAGCCCAACCAGCGCCGCGACGCCCCCGCACTCCCTCACGCTGTCGCTGTTCTGCGTGCTGTCCCAGCACAAGCTCCGCAGCGCCGCGGCGGCCCGCTGCTGTACAGCAGCAGGGCCGCCGGGCGCCAGCAGCCCGACCAGCGCCGTGACGCCCCCACACGCTCTCACGCTGTCCTGACTCTTCTGGGAATTAGTACGGCAGAGATTCTGTAGCGCCCCGGCCGCCTCCCTATGCACGACCGCGGAGCCGCCAGGCGCCAGCAGTGCGACCAGGGCCGCAGCGCCCCCGCAATCTGTGACGCTGTCCCTGATCTGGGCGTTGTCAACGCACAGGTTCCGCAACAACGCGGCGGCTCGCGCCTGCACGGCAGCAGAGCCGCCGGGCGCCAGCAGCACGACCAGCGCCTCGACACCCCCGCACGCCCTCACGAACTCTTTGTTCATCACGTTGTCTGAGCACAGGCTGTGCAGCGCCGCAGCGGCCTGCTCGTGCACGGCGTCGGTCCAGCCGCGCGCCAGCAGCCCGACCAGCGCCGCCGCGCCCCCAAACGCGATGACGCTGTCCTGGCTGTTGCCCTTGAGCAGGGTCGCCAACGCCACCGCGGCCCGCTCCTGCGCAGCAGCTCTCGCTGACGCTCTACTGGCTCTAGACATCTCTGAGTCAGGCACACCCGCGACCGTCTTATGCAGCACAGCCGCGACCTGCCAGCACCCCACCCAGCGCAGCAGGTGCCCCCACACTCCCAGACACTGTCCTGGTCCCGGACCGGACGTCGAGTTGCGGAACTCGGATGCAGCCCACAGCGCAATTGCAGCCTGCTGAAGCATGGCCAAGTGCTAGGCGCGAGCAGCCTACCAGCACCGCAGGGCACTCCTCTTGTGCAGGCTCCGCGCGGCCATGGTGTCCGTGCCCAGGCCTCGGCCGCACGCGGCGCACGGGCGTGCTGCCGTGCTCACGCCCAAGCGAGCAGAAGCCGCCCTCCCCATCAGCAGCGCTGCACCTCCGGCCCTGGAGCGGGGCGCGCGCGGGGCGCGGCCACTCAGTGGGTTCACGCTGGACGCGTCGCCGCGCGAGCTCTTGCAACCTCAGACAAAAAAGGCCGTGGCATGCAGGAGGAGAGCCAGCTACACAGGCAGGCGATGCCTACAGACGCAGGCGACAGACATCAGCCGCTGTGCTGCCGCACCTGCACGCCGGCACCAGGTAGCCCGCGTTTCATCGGGCGCAGCTGGCCTGCACGCGCTGGCCTGCCTCAGCTTCAAGACATCAACGAGGCCATCTGGCTGCCAGGCTATCATTCCAAATTACAAAATTCAAAAGGGATAGGTTCAGCCAACGTGCATCAGCAGGACGGGTGGGTGCTTTGCAAGGGCAACATAGATCTACCACCTGTGGTCCGGTGCCGCCCGGCCCAGCTGCCGCACAATGCAGCGCAATGTGGCAGCGACGCCTGAGGGGCAGACCGCGGTGGCCAGGACGGACGCGCAGAGGAGGGAGGCGCAGAGGCGCGCGCGCCGACGCCCGGCGCCTCCTTCTGCTTGCATGGCTGTCGTGCCCGCAGGCCGGCCGGTTGTCAAACCCCTCCTGCGCCGAATGCGGCTGCTGACGCGCCGCGCGCGCGCAGGGCGGCTCAGAGGCGCTATCGCGCCAAGCTAGCAGCGCGCGCGGCCCTGCGGCTGGACCCAAACGCGCCGTTCGCTGCTGCGCATGCATACAATCTCCGCTCCCGCAAGCGCAAGGCAGGGCCGGCGGGGGCGGGACGCGGGTGCGGCTCCCGTGCGCCGGCGCCCTGCCCCCGACGGCGCCGCGAGGGAGGACGCCGGTGCCCCTCCCGAGGGCTGGCGCCCTGCCCCCGCCGGGCCGGCGGGGGTGGACGCGGGTGCGGCTCCCGAGCGCCGGCGCCCTGCCCCGGACGGCGCCGCGCGCAGTGCGCCCCCGGCTATGCCCGCACCAGGCGCCGACCCTGTCAAAAGGCTGCTGCGGCACTTTGAGCGGACAGAGGAGCAGAGCCTGCAGCAGCTGCAGTTGTCGCTGGCCGCGCTGCCCAGCCCGCTGACGGAGCGCGCTGCCGTTCCCCGTTGCTCCGCGAGTCCGAGCGGTGCGAGCTCCAGCGTCTCGAGCGGTGCCTGGACGCTCTGTTGCGGCTTCCGCAGCCAGCGCGCGCGCACGCGCTGCGAGCGGTGCGTCACAGGCCCCCTGCAGCGCGCCCGAGCCCGCCTCGCAACCTGTTTGCCCGGCAGGCCTGGCAGCACCCGCCGTCCGAACACTGCGACGCAGCCTGGGCGCGCTTGCAGGTCATCCGGCACTTTGAGCGGACAGAGGAGCTGAGCCAGCAGCGAGTGCAGCTGTGGCTGGACGCGCTGCCCAGCCCGCTGACGGCGCGCTTTGGCATTTGCCTCATCCTCAAGTGCGACCGGCACGAGACCAAGCGTGCGGAGCGGCGCCTGGACACTCTGTTGCGGCTTCATTGGCCATCGCGCGCGCTGCGTGCGGTGCGTAGCAGGCCCCCCGCAGCGCGCGCGCGCCCGCCTCGCAGCCTGTTTCCGGCAGGCCTGGCAGCACCCGCCTCTGGGCCGCTGCGACGCAGCCTGGGCGCGCTCGCAGGTCGGCCGGCAGCCAGAGGCGCGAGGCGAGGCGCCGCAGGGCCGTCGCGCGGCGGCAGCCGAGGTGCGCCGAGCGGGTGCTCGCGGGGCTGCTGCCGAGCTGCAGCGTCGCGCGCGAGCCGGGGCGTGCTCGCAGGGCGCGCCGGCGGCCCGGGCGCGGCTGAGCACCGCACTGGGGCGCAGGGGCCGGCACCCGCCGCGGAGCGCGGCGCGGCGCGCGGCACGGGGCCTGCCGCAGGCGCGGCCGCCGCCCAGTAGGGCGCGCGCCGAGGTGCGCCGCTCGGTCCTACTGCCGGGGCGGTGCTGCTGCCGCCTGGGTTGTCGCGAGGCGCCGCGCGCGCGCAGGGCGCGCTGGCGCATAGGCGGGAGAGGCTGCGCGGCCGAGCGCGCCGCCCATGTTTGTGGGCTGGGTCAGGGTTGATGGTACGCCCTGTGTGAGCGCCAGCGCCGGCGCTCCTGCGCAGCCGACCATGCTGTGTGTGGCCACGTGGTCGGGCTTCGCGCAAGCGCAGCCAGGCGCTGTTTGATTGTGGCAGTAGCTCGCGATGTTGCGCCGCGTGTATTTGTTTGGGCGCTGCGAGCGTGTAAGAGACAGTTACTACAGCACGGCGGCAGGCGTCAAAAGCGACCTCCTGGCCGTGGTGCGCTAGAGCGTCAAGCAACTGTGCAAGCGCTGCACCACCACGCCCCCTGACATGCACAGGCTGGCAGGCGCGCGCGCGGTGCGCCGCTCCTGTTTTATGGTGAGAGCGCGCACACCAGGCCAGGCCTCGCGCTGCCGCGCATACGACCGCGCCCGCCGCAGCGCGCAGACCCGGCCGCTCAGGCCTGTCGCCGCCGTTTGCCGACCGCCGCCAGCCCCCGGTCAATGGCCCGCTTGGCGTCCTGCAGCTCCCTCTCGGCGGCGGCGGTGACCGCACGCAGCGCTGCCTCGGCCGCGTCGGCGCGCCGGCGCTCCACGGCCAGGGCCGCAGACACCTCTTGACACACAACCTCGGCGTCGGCGGCGTCCGCGCGCGCCGCCTGCAGCTCGGACTGCGCGGAGGCCGTGGCCGCCTGCGCTGCCTGCAGCGCGGCCTCGAGCGCTATCCTGCGCTCCAGCTGCGCGGCCACCTCCGCGGCGGCGAGACGCTGCGGCGGGGGCGCCTTCGGGGCCGCGCCTGCCGCGCAGCCGGCGCGCGGGTGTTGCGTGGCGGCGCAGCTGCACCGATGCGACACCCCCCGACCGACGCGCGCGGCGAGCGGCCTAGTCAGGCCCCAGACACCCCGGGCGTGCCTGCCCCGGCCGCACGCGCGCAGGCCAGCCGTGCTCACCTTTCCGCGCGCCCGCGTCGCGCGCGCCGCAGGCGTGCTCCTCAGGCTGCCCGCTCGCGCCGCGCCCGCCCGCGTGGCCCTTGGGTACAGCGCCGCGGCCCAGAGCCGCTTGCACGACTGCGCGGAGCGGGGCACGATGACCGCGGCTGCGCGCCAGCTGCGGGCCGCCCGGCGCGGGGTGGGCCAGGGCGCACAGGTGCAAAACACCCGGTTGTAGACTCGCTCGCCCGGGCGGGAGAGGGTCAGGACGTCGCGGTAGTCGTCCAGCGTCATGTCGGGCCCGTCCGTGTAGTGCAGCAGCCTCTCGCGCGACCCGTCGTCCAGGGGCAGCTCGAGGCGAGCCTCCCAGGACCCCCGCAGCGCCTGGGCGAGGGCGGGAGGGCGCGCGCGCTCGCGCCGAGGGTCCACACGCTGGCAGCGGCAGCTCGGGCGCAGGCGGGGAGCAGACCTCGGCCTGGAACTTGTCCGCGTAGCTCACCACGGAGCCGACTGTGGCGCCCTCTGCGAACGGCGTGTGGTTGCGGTGGTTTAGCGCGGCGCCATGGAAGTGCATGTAGTAGCCCGCCTGCGACCGGCGCACAGCAGGCGAGCTTGCAGCGGCGGCGAGCTTGGTACGGACGCTGGCGACGAGGCCTGGGCGAAGTCTCGGCATTCTTGCCTTCCCGGTGGCAGCAGCGCCAGCGCCCTTCGGTGCGGTTGGGTTGCGTGACGAGCCAGTCTGTGACATGGCCAAGCCCCTGTGCGCCGCAGAGGACTGTGGCCGCCTGGTTATGTGACAATGTGCGTGTGTGTGCAAGTCATGCACGAGACTCTTTCACAGCCTCAGACGGCTGCAGCGTTGACAGCGCTCAATAACATACACTTACTTTGATATCTGGTGTTTTTACCTACATATATAAGGCAGTAGCTCTTCGCCACTACCGCACTACCAAGGCAGCTAGCAAGGCAGAGGGTCAGTACGACCCTTCTTTTCAAGCGGGCAGCAGCTTGAAGCGGCTTGTGCTTG
>JAABUY010001182.1_pt1 | contig 36776 bp, 53 predicted proteins | sample 5560271 | NCBI WGS metagenome assembly JAABUY01 (sample SAMN10711886, study PRJNA513374) | rock metagenome | isolation source: Antarctica rocks | place: Antarctica: Victoria Land, University Valley
AAATGCATAAGGAGGAAAGTATGAAACATCAAACTAATTGAAAAGCGGCAGCGGGACTGCGCAGGCGGTCACGTGACCGGAAGACGAGATCGCCTTATCACAGAAAGAACAGGTCATCTTCCATGTGCTCCGACTGACGCCACTTGTCGCCTTGTCCTTCTCAATCGCCTTGAACATGTCCATCAGACGAAATGATCCCTCATCTCGAGGCGTACTTTGGCCGCGTCTTGGGGATCCACGTTCCCTTTGAAACTCTCGGGTGCTAGGGCTTTCTCCAGGATCCCAGGGGGATGCTTGGCCCTTACTGCTCGCTATGTGGAGGAATCCATATCATCTCGAACCCTTGCCATTCTATCTAAAAGTATCTTACTCTCGTTACATCTCGACCTGCATTCGCGACGGTTATCTTGGATCCCCCTGGATGTGAATTATGGAAGTTCGTTACGCTGTGTCATGATCAGCGTCATTTGTGTTCGACATTTCATGACAGATGCGGTGCTCACTCTATGACTTGCCCATCGATCACCACCCAAGCATCATGTGCCAAGTCATGCCTCTCGACTCCTTCGTCGGGATAGACCGAGACACAGAGGGCCCTTCCGAGCTGTCTGCGGCGTCCTCTACTGACTTGCACCTTTGATGGCCATAGTACGTATCGTCCGCCCCACAGCAGGTTCATCCTTGTGATCGATGTCACTCCCCTGTCTTTCACTTTCAGAGTCATCGCAATGAAGTTCCAATGACCTGTTAAGCAGGATTTCAAGAGTCTCAGCGGCGACATCAGCTGCGAGATGAACATTGCACGTGGAGTTGAACACCGCTATTCCCAGTATGATCGCTCCAGCCCCTCTTGCGAAGAAAGCTTTCGTCGGACTTTGTCGCATACCTCCGCGTTCTGGAAATTTTGGCCAGGATCGCTTTGATCGCGTTCCCGTACGCCAACGATGGTGCATCTTTGAGGAGACGGCTCATTTGATGCGGATCTGCACCCGAGGAGCCGTCGCCGTAGCTGCAGAAGGCTGAAAACATCGCTCGCTGACTCTAATAAATGGATTCGGCTCAACCCGCGCCGAGAGGCTGGATCTCCTGCTCATCTCGCCGGTTCTCTTTCTTACAATGACTTTCGCTCCAACGCGAGGGAGAATGACAGAGTCTGGTGCATCTGATTGGATTCGATGCGCAGAAAGACCGCCAGAAGAACTTTGCCGAAGGGAGTACTGCGCTTGAGGGGTCTGATGCAACTTTAAGTAGAGCGTTGACAAGCAGAAATTGCAAAGAAACTGTATGCGACCTCGTCAAAATCGAGCAAAGACCTTCTCGCCAAAGACCTTTCTCGCACAAGTTGATTTCGGCCAAAGGACCAACACGAACAAGCGACACAAAGAGGACGTCAGGCGGCGGCTTTCACGCAGCAAGGACTCATGACTTCATCAAAGTGACTCGCCCCCAAGTCGATTACCACCACCCCAACGATGTCTGACCGCATCAGTAGCTAAGCTTCTAGTACTAGAGTCACCAGTGCTTCTTGCGGGTGCGTCCCTCGGCGCCACTCTCACTCCTCCCCAACCAGTGGTGGTAGATGTCCGCCCCGTAGGTTGAGCAAACAGGGTACGAAAGCGAGCTGGAGTGGAAAAGGGGTTGGGGCGACGGAGATGTGTCGGCGCAAATTTGGGCAAGTAGGCGGAGACGAACCACCTGAAGGTTGCCTGAACATGGATCGCCCGAGCAGAAAGGACGACGACGATCGACAAGTACAACGTACCATAGGTGACCCGCCAGCAGACCCAAGACCCCTCCCAAAGCCTTGCCAGGTCCCCCAGTCAGGACGTCAAGGACGATGAGCGCTGGAGGGTAGACTGAAGCGGGAAGTCAAGTCAGGAAGGGAAGCCACGAGACCTCGACAAAGAAGGCTCCGATTGCGCTCACAGCTGGTAGGTATTGTTAAGAGGCCGAAGATCGACACCTTCAGCGTTGGGTTTGCCCGGCACCAGAGGTAATTCTGGGAGTGAATCAAGGGTCGGAAGAGGAAGGGAAGGCCGAAAGGGATATTAAGCAACTGAAGATCATCATATCAGTCATCTTCGTCAGTCTCGATCAGTCAGAAACAAGGATGTAAACGAGGGAGAGCGCAAGACTGACGAGGAGAAAGGAGCCGAGCATTACATGGAGCCAAGCGTACTCTGCGGTGTTGCTGAGGCTGTCAATACAGGACTCAAAGTCAGCATTCCAAATCCACTCAGCAGGAAGATGACGGACTGTACATCCCGTTCGAGCGATGAAGAGTTTCTGTAAATGAGGAAGAAGTCGTAAAGAAGGGGGAAGCCGGCACCTATGTTTCAGACACAATGGTCAGGAGCCATCTCCAAATGTAAAATCGCAACGCAGAGCCAAGGTGATCTCGAACATCAAGACCTGGACCAGAGGCCACCTACCTCCAAAGAAGAAGGCGGTGAAGGGTCGCCAGATCTAAAGTGTTTAGTAAGCGCATCGAAGCCGAGAGACAACGCTCTGAATTGAGTCAGACAAGCTCACTTCGTACGACTTCATGACTTTCCACCAGCTGAGAGCGACCTGCTGACGTCAATGGTCGTTCCATTAGACTTTTTGAATAGCAGTCACATCGGCGGGAGACATCAGACGGAGAAGACATGGACTAAAACCCAAAGGTCAGTGACTATGTGCGTATGAGGTTGTCTGAAGCATCGCGAAATCATGAGACCTACAGGGTGATGACAGCGGTGGCGAGGAGCAAAGTCCTGGTGACCGGAGGAACGGCGTTGATGATCGAGGAGAAGTCTGCCATGATGAAATGAATGGTATTGTGTCGAGAAGCAGTTGAAACCTCAGAGCGACCATTCATTTTATGCCAATCTTAGTTTTTTTTCCGGTTGCGAATCATCATTCTCGCTCAGCATGAAGGGCTCGGAGAACCCACCACCTTATGCGACGACGATTACTACGTGCTTTGCTCAGGAATCTCCAATTGGGGGATGGAGTTTGATTCCCAACTCGTATCAGAGATCGGACAGGTTCAGTCTCGTCTTTGTGGTGGAGGTGCAAGCTACGCAGGCTCGTGTGAGATCATTACTGATATCAAGTATGAAGGTGCTTTTGGGCATGAAGAAGCGAGGTTTTGGTGAAGATATGTGAGGGTCCAGAGTGCTTCATCCTCACCCCCGTCCTCCTCACCCATTTCCTACAGGTACAACGGATTCGGAGAGAAAATGCAGTCGGACGAGAGCATGACGGAATGCGCGATGCGAGAGCTCGAGCCTGGTACTCTTCGACTCAATCATGGCCTGCCGGTGAAAGCTTATCATGGCCCGTCTATATTGGAATCACAGGAGGAATGTGGCCTCGTACCAGACGAACCAAAGTTTTACTCGAAAGGTCGACTACTTGTCACCCGACCAGACTCGTCAACTCGCAGCCAATCGTCGAATGATCATTCGTACATCACCGTCGAGATCTGTCTCTTCATCTGCGAAGGTGGCAGGACGAGCCACAGGAGTGAGGTTACGGTTTTCCTTTTGCCCAACATGGCCCGTGGCGGGGACAAACGCTGATTCTCTCACCTGTCTACAAGAAGCGAAGAAATGCGACCGAGATGGTTCGCGCTACCGGACGAGACCCAGTCATCACGGCGACCTGAAGCTGATACGATTGGTCCTTTGCCTTTCGACAACATGGTTCGTTGTAAGGGAAATTGGCTAAAAGCAAGGACCTAATGAGGCTTAGTGGCCGGAAGCCTCGGTTTATCTCCTCCCTCTCCTGGACTCCGTTCTGCGGGGTTCAAGGAATCAGCGATTAATCGGAAGAATTGACTACTCCCTCACTCGATTCTTGGCCACCTGCACTCGCCCGTACTCTCTTGTGTCTCGCGGGTTCGGCCCTCTGCCAACATCTACCGCTCCTCAGGAAGAAGATACGTCAGCGATCACCTTCAAGACGGACTCGTTGGACGGGGAGATGACGTCTGACATGGTCGAAGAGGTGATGAGCTCTTGGTGGTTTAGTTGGGAGGCGGAAGTGGCCCCGAGACGCCGAAAAGTATGTAATCGGTTTCGACTTCGACCTCGACATCAGTTAATCATTCGAAGCAAGACCTCTATCGCATCATGTTGGTGATTCTGCCACCATCATGACTCAGCTTCAGAAGAACGCGACTCAGAGATAGGATTTCGCAAGACCAGTTTGTAAAAGTGAGAGCCTGGTGCTGCTTGTCGTTTCTTTCACTCGAGCGAGGGAGCGGAGCGACAATGTGCTACTCTTGGGCAGCTTGCCTCAGCACCAGCATGGGGTGAAATGCTTGGCATCCCAAAGGACAAGATCGCTGTTCGGACTTGCTATGTGGCCTACCAGCTGCAAACACCTTCTATCGGATTCTTCAGACTTCAGATTCATGAGATGCATGCCCTTCACTAAATAATTTTGAGCGACTCTTGTCGTGCTGAGGAAGATGGGCTCGGGCTCTAGGCGTAGAGGCTGGACGGCCGTCAGTCATGCGTCGATTGGCGTGTACCCACTCGTCGTCGTCTGCCTCATTCTGGAAGGCTGCTCCTCCTTGCTCGGCCTCACTTCCTTCTGGGAACTGCCCATCAGCAGGGTTCGGGTATCAAAACGCTCACCTTGAAGTTATTCCCGAAACTCCTCGACTGTTGCAGTGTCGTACTGAACATCTCGTACCGCCGAATGTCCGCATCAGATACCGATCGGCGCGCGAACCTCATTGCCTGCGGCGATCAGCTACTTCAATTCAAGCTTCGGTCCCTCCTCACCTCCTCGAAATGCTCACTGAGCGCAAACTTGAGTTTGGCAGTTCCAAACATACGGGCAATGTGCTTACACAGAAATTGAGGGTACTTCATCCTCATCATTTTCTTCATCCATGAGATCAACGTCGCCCCCTGCGGCCTCGACCTTTTCCTTCCTCTCTCTGTCCTTGCGCATATCTACCTCGATACTTGCGCGTATAGCAAGCTTCGCGGCGCGCTGACAGATCTCCGTAAGATCTGCGCCCGAAAATCCAGCGGTGTTCTTGGCAAGGAAGTTGAGATCGACACCAGGCGCGATAGGGGACTTGCGTAGAGTAGCTGTCAGGATGGACAGGCGCGACGCCTCGTCAGGAAGTGGGATGTAAATAAGCTGAATAACGTTAGAATCTGATAATATTAGGTCTCACCTGATCAAGTCGGCCAGGGCGAAGTAGAGCTGAGTCAAGCTGGTCCGGTCGGTCTGAGCGACATCAGAACGGAATCCTTATGAGAGGAGACTCACTTGTGGCACCGATGATGAACACATCTGATCAGATGTCAGCTTGACCAACTGATAGTTTGCAGAGCTTACTCTTCTTCGCGTTCATACCATCCATTTCGGTCTGGCAGATCATCAATAATGACCTCAATGAATTATCCGGACTCACAAGTATTTGATTCAGCACGCGATCGCTCACGCCCCCAGCGTCACCCGACGACCCACCTCGGGATTTGGCAATCGAATCCAGCTCATCGAAGAACATAACGCAAGGTGCGGCGGCACGAGCCTTATCGAAGACATCGCGGACGTTGGCCTCAGATTCACCGAACCACATGGTAAGAAGCTCAGGACCCTTGATCGATATGAAGTTGGCCTGACACTCATTGGCGATGCTGCCTGTCAGCGTAGCCGGAATTGAGCAGACTTACGCTCTGGCCAGCATTGTCTTGCCGGTACCGGGCGGGCCATAGAAGAGAACACCCTTGGACGGTGACATACCGTACTTGAGGAACTTCTCGGGATGCTCGACGGGATACTGCACGGTCTCTTGCAGCTCCCGCTTAACTTTCTCAAGGCCTCCAATGTCGCCCCATGTTGTGGTTGGAATCTCGACCACGGTCTCGCGGAGAGCAGACGGGTTATTGACCCCAAGAGCGAAGCGGAAGTTCTCCATGGTGACCCCGAGCGAGTCAAGGACCTCAGCGTCGATGGTATCCTCGTCGAGATCGATGAGATCCATCTTCTCTCGGATCTGTTGCATCGCCGCCTCAGAGCATAGAGAGGCCATGTCGGCACCGACGTAGCCATGAGTGTCTGCTGCGATTTGCTCGAGATCGACATCATCCGAAAGCTTCATGTTTTTGGTGTGAATGCGGAGGATTTCCAGTCGACCGGTAGGATCTGGGATACCAATGTCGACCTCGCGATCGAATCGCCCAAACCGACGTAGAGCGGGATCGATGGAATTCGGCCGGTTGGTCGCGGCCATTACGACTACATTAGAGCGTGCCTTCAGACCGTCCATGAGAGTAAGCAGTTGAGACACGACACGTCGCTCGACCTCCCCATTCGTCTTCTCTCGCTTAGGCGCAATCGAGTCGAGCTCATCGATGAAAATGATGGCCGGGCTGTTCTTCTCCGCCTCTTGAAATGCCCTGCGCAGGTTTGATTCTGACTCCCCAGCCATCTTTGACATGATCTCCGGACCATTGATCAGGAAGAAGAACGCCCCGGTCTCGTTGGCAACGGCTCGAGCCATCAACGTTTTACCAGTACCAGGAGGGCCGAACATGAGGATACCACGGGGTGGCTTGATACCGATGGCCTTGAAGAGTTGAGGGTGTCGGAGGGGAAGCTCGACGAGCTCGCGAATCTTCTCGTATGTAAGTCTCGGCCCTAGCAAATCAGGCGCAAACCTACCTGGGCAAGCTGCTTCCGGCAACCGCCAAGATCATCGTATCCAACTTCGTTCAGTCCTTGCTCCTCGGCCTCGCGGTCCAGAGGGTCGCCCTCTGTATGGATGACCTGACATGCGGTCAGCTTTCCTCTTTCCCAAACATGGTGATCTGCTTACTGTATCCGACGCGACAATCTTGGGGGCGGTCAGCTGACTCCCTACCACAAGTCTTTTTAGAAAAGAGAACAAGGACTCACGCAGTACGGAGAGGGATCAACTTCGACAACCTGATTTTCAACACCACATATCAGGATGTGTACATGGGGGATCTCGAGTCGTGAGACATACCTTGAAGTCGACCGTTCGCATGCCGCCGCGAACCTGAAACACGTCGCCTATGTATCTCGTCAGCCAAAACGAAGACGCCCCAATCTGGCTCACCCTTCCTGACCGGACGATATGCTTCCAAGAAGTATGGCCGGAGATACACATCGAATAGGTTGCCAGAGAGACCTGGGCGTCTAATATCAGCGCACTATCCGTACCGGACTCGACGAGTGGGATTCAGCTCACCCTCAATGGAGTCGGCGAACGGCAGGATGTGGATTCTGATGAGGCTCTGTGAGCTAGAGTCGAATGCGGAGGATCGTCATCAAGCTTACCGCTTGCCATACTTAATATCGTTGGCGGCGGAAACGTGAACGAGATCACCAAGCTTGATGGCGCAGTTTCCTCGAGCGACTAGATGAAGTGATCAGGAACGTGCCCGATCTGAGTAGCACCACGCACCCTTGTTCATGGCAATCTTGCCTTCCTCGATGTCATCTTGGCTCAAGCAGATGAGGACGGTATCCTTCCTGCGTTTGCCACGGACTACACTTATCAGGGCCTGCTACGATCGCATATCAAGGGGGAAAAGCTTACCAATCACGGTGTCACCACTGACGATCGCGTCCTGGATCAGCAGAAGAAGATAGCATTTGAGGGTGTCTGAGGCAACTCACCGGAACAGGCCAAGGGCCTCCATGGTGGTAGGATGCAGAATAGCGACACTGTTATCGTCGGAAGGACTCTCGTCGACCATGAGTCGGTTCGGACTAAAATTCCTTGGTCAGCATAGGGGTGGTGGCAACGCGATCCTTCAAAAGCAGCCCAGATATAGTGATAGCTCACGAGCGCTTCTGACGCAAGATGGCAGTAGCAGTGGAGTCATCTTGCTTGGCCTAGAAAGAGATCACGGTCAGTGATGGCCAAACAACGATCACGATTCTGTACGGGTCGAGGAAGATGGACTTACGCGAGAGGGATCGTCAGCCATTTTGAGAGGTGGGATCGGATACACGATATATGAGGAATCTAAAGGAAGTGGATCCGAAGGGGGAGGACCGAAATTGTCGTACAACGGAAGATTGAGAGTGATGAGAGCAAAGTCAGAAGAAACTTGCTGTTGAAGGGATTGCGGAATGATGTAGAAGGTTGACGCCGGCGATGCGTCGAAATTTAAGCTGGGGGGAGCCAATACATGGATCGATGGCCTCGTGGCGCTAGGGGATTTCCGATATCTGACCTGTTGTTCACAAAGAGAGCGAGCGCTTCTGAGCGGTATGCTCGGCCTTGTAAGCTTCCGATTCCATGATTCATGGTGTCACTCGCTTTGTCGCGCGTATAGATTGCACGCCGTAATCAATAGCTCAACGGCTCGAAAATCGACCAGTTGTACTTCTCAAGCAACCTGGTATGATCCCCTCCAGCACTTTTCCACTTTCCCGTCCGCCTCACCATCACAACCCAACTCATCTTCAACCAGGGACGCTCTCAGACAGACTTGTTCTCTCCATCGTTGCCGAACGAAGAGTTTCTCGTATTCGATTCTCAGGCGAGATCTACATATCTCTCATCGAGCTCAAGCGGTAGAACATCCTTCGCGTTCTGTTTCGCCTAGCCCGCCCCTACGATCCATTCGTCGCCTCACGAGATCAAGGAATCTCCTAATCCTGCTCGTTCTTATCACCATCTTGTGTCACACGTATCCGCCATTCCGACATACGGTGATCGCTGGCGTCCGATGCGCTCGTCTCATGCGCGCCGTCGTGCTCGACGTATGGGACTACAAACAAACTTTCGCGCGCGAAGAAGCTTTAGGAGCGTCCGGACAGGAGCTGAGTGATAGTGAAAGGCGATTACGGAGCCAAGGGCGGAGGGACTGTCATAAGCGCAGCGCAGAAAGGCTATTCGAAGCTCTGATGCAGAACTCTGGAATTTACGTCAAGCTCGGACAGCATGTCGCGGCGGTACAACTCCTTCCGAAAGAATGGACGATCACGATGACTCCCCTACAGGACCAGTGCTTTCCGACGCCGCTCGAGGACATCGATGCCATGCTTGTCACCGACATTGGTCTCGGCCTTGATGACCTCTTCACCAGCTTCGATCCTCGTCCCATTGGCGTGGCTTCCCTCGCTCAAGTCCACCGCGCTATCGATCGTCATACCGGCCGAGCAGTCGCAGTCAAGGTTCAGCATCCCGATCTGCAGGAGTTTGCCCGCATTGACATGGCGACCGTCAATTTATCTATCCAGATGGTCAAATATATATTTCCCGACTTCGAGTTCGGCTGGCTTGGCGAGGAGATGAACGAAATGCTTCCCCTCGAACTAGACTTTCAGCATGAAGCGTCCAATTCGGCTCGGTGTCGAACTGATTTCCTGCCCCTACAGGGCAAGACCAGCTTGTATCTCCCAGAGGTCCTCTGGGCTGAACGACGCTGCATGGTCATGGAGCTCATCGAGGGCGCCAGGGTCGACGATCTAATATACCTGAAGGATCAACAGATTGACCGGAACCTAGTTAGCCGGGAGCTATCGAGAATCTTCAGCCAGATGGTTTACCTTAATGGGTACTTTCATGCGGACCCGCACCACGGTAACCTCCTCATCCGACCTAAAGGTGCTAGATCATCTTCACCGTATAATTTCGATGTTTGTCTTCTAGATCATGGACAATACTTCGACATCCCGGACGACCTCCGACTTAATTACGCCCATTTTTGGCTTTCACTCATCAAGCGAAGTTCACCGGAGACAAGCAAGGAGCGAAGATACTATGCCAAGCTGGTCGGCAACATTGACGACACCATGGTATGCTCCATGTCTATTGTTTCTTCCATTTCGCCTGCTGACCCGCGACCAGTATCCCATCCTGGAGTCCGCCATCACCGGGCGCCTGAACATGTCAGATGCGTCCAATGAGCCCGATCCCAACGTAGTCACCCGACCCACCTCTCTTCTCGACATGCGACACATGGACGATGCTCAGCTTGCCAAGCTCCGCCATGCAATGGCGGAAAGGGAAGGATTGGTCACGTCAATATTCGGACTGTTGCGGACAGTACCCAGGTAGACCTGAAGACAAACTTGTGATTCAGCTGACAAGGCTACCAGGCGTTTGCTGATGATCCTCAAGCTGTCGGATCTGCAGCGGTCAGTCTCCGAGAAGGGGAATGACTGAGCTCATAGAAAATTGCATCAGATCGCTTGACATCAGTTTGGCTACTACGCACGGAGAGAGCAGAGTCTTTGTCATCATCGCTCGGTATTGCGTTGATGCCGGTAAGTCTCAAAGCCAAGAGCTTACACGGCTCCCCAGCTCTGACTCTTCATCCAGTTTGGCAAGCGGATCTCTTGAATTTCCGTAGTGCCGTCAGGATCAACGGCTTGTCCTTCCGCCTCTTCGCCTCCTTTGTTAACTCCTTTCTGTCCTTTGCCTACTGGAGCGCGACCCTGGGTTTGGCAGAGTGGAGCATGGATACCCGAGCGAGAGCTGTGAAGCGGACGTTATGGCTGAGTGGTCTGATCAAGGGCGGATCGACAGCTGCCGAGGCGGAAATGGCGGGATTGAGAATCACTGGTTTGAGCACAGAGGCAGCCGAGGAGCAGTAATAGTCACATCTGCATTACCTAGCACGGGCCATGGAAAACCCGCCAGATAGTCATTCGCTGAAAAGGCTGTTTGATGGGCGATAGGGAGTAGGGACATGGTACATGACGGCAATTTTCAATGCAACCTCCTCGAACACGCCATTCAATCTACTTCATCCCACGACTCGGCTTCGTCCCAATGATCGCGTCGCCTAAAATCCTGGTGGAAGGACCCCTTGCCCTTGCTGTGGTCCGCCGAGGAGCTGCGCAATTATCAGTCCTGCTTATGGGAGTCATCGTGCAAAAAGGTTGACATACCTGTTGCTGACCTGCACTTTGCATCTGCATCTCCCTCTCCTGCTGAACCACTCTCGTCTCATCCTCGATCGCCAAGGCCAAAGGTAATCCCACCAGTAGCGCGCTCGTGCTCACCCACCATGCTAATGTCCCTACACTCTGGACTCCCCACCAAGCCCATGATTGAGTCTGAACGTAGCTCGTGCGGATGTTGGATCGTGTCTGAGGAGGGATGATGTCTTTGAGAGCGACGAATCGGTCATAAAGCGTTTCGCCGGCCGGTGAGAAGTCTTCATCGTCGGAAAAGATGGAAGCGTCGGATGCGTTCGAATCGGTCTCAAAGTCAGATTCGCGCTCATCCTCACGGAGAAGGATGTCTTCAGGGACTTCTTCAACCAAGACCATCGTGAGCGAGGAGAGGAAGGGCGAGTAGGTGATGACAGTCAGGATTAGCAGTTGCGAACAACCGGAATCTCCTGAGATTTCTCTCGGGGAGGGGGGGGGGGACCGGATATGCGGAAGCCCACTCTGTCGCGACATAGCCGAAATGTATTAAAACTCTCACACTCAATGCCTCAACTTGTGCCACCTGTCGAAACCTTCCAAGCTCAGATAACCCATGCCGACTAGATGTCCGGCTTACATTCAGGTGTGAGTAGTATTTCTCTCAGATTGATCTCACGAGCTCCCCGGCTAGACACTCCCTTTTCAACAGGTCACTTCCATCACTCACAACATCCCATCAATACTTCGAGATCCAGCGGTCGCATTGATTGGGGAGCGATGTTACATCATTCTGGTTTATGATTTTGATTTCACGCACGTCGAATGCTTGAAGTATGCGCTCTCGAAGGCTCTGGGTCTAGGCATCGTTCTTGGAGGTGCCATCGTCAAGATCCCTCAGGTCAATCGTCTGCATGACATCTCCTCAGGCGATAAAAGACTGACTAGGGCGTTCCAGGTCATCAAGATCACCAGCTCTCGATCGGCACGAGGACTCTCCCTGTCTGCCTATGTAAGCTGAGATTCTCTTCGTTGACTCGTAGCTGACCCGTGGGGTCGGTGATTAGATCCTTGAAACGACCTCTTATGCTATTTCCCTCGCCTATGCTTCGCGGAACAGATTCCCGTTCTCGACCTATGGCGAAAGCTTCTTCCTCACGATTCAAAATGTCGTTATTACGCTCCTCATCTTGTATCTCTCCGGTCCTCGAAGCGCTTCCGCGAACGGACCTTCCGGGCTGAAGAAACCTCTCAGTGAAGGTACCGTCAGAGAGAATCTGGGAAAAGTTTTTGCCGGACTCGCGGTGACTGCAACAACTGGAGTTGTCCTTTGGTCCGAAAGCCTATGTCCACCTGCCATTCGTGAGTTTCCGGTTTGTATCGGTGTGCATCAGCCACTGACTGATTCGTAGTCGGTCTGCTACAAGCCGCTACACTGCCAATCTCCCTCATCTCCAAAACTCCCCAGATCATCACCAATTATCGACACCAGTCGACCGGGAATCTCTCCGCCTTTGCAGTCTTTAATGCTCTACTCGGGTGTCTCGCGCGATTGTTCACAACCAAGCAAGAGGTCAACGATCCACTCATCTTTTGGGGTTTTGCCGGTGCGGCAGTACTCAACGCTGTGCTAGCCGCTCAGATGGTCATGTATTGGCGGGGCGCGGAGGAGAGGGATGTGCGAGCTGCATCATCGAGGCGGTCGACCGAGGTCGCCGTGGTGGAACCTGCTCCGGCCAAGCCCGGATTGGAAGACAGTGGGACCCCTGGTAGGCGATGGGCTAGGAAATTGGACTAAGAGCGATCATCGTTATGGACGACTTCACCCTGCTCAGCCGAACGGCATCTCTCCCTTTCATTCTGCGTGGTGTCAAGCTCAAGAAATCCACTGATGCCATGTACGGACCGCTCCATTGTTCGGCCACATTGTACGACAGAAACGGAGTTCTCCGCTCATTCACTTTCTTTTCCTCCGTCCATCTGACGGCCACCTCGACTACCGATCCTCTAACCTTACTGCCAAATCGCTCCACTTTCATTCCTGATGATCCTGTGACCACGTTCTCCTCTCCTTCTCAACATGCTCATTGCGCGCTCCTGCTCAAACACTCATAAAGAGACCAGTAAGAAGACTGTCAGCTCAAAGTCGAGACATATCCTGAGTGAGCGATCTCGCTACGCTTCCACAACCATGACGAGCACTCCGCCATCACCTCCCATGCAACCATTCGATCAGCAATCCGCCAAGCGTGGCTCGATCACGACAAGGAAGTCATCCGTCAGGCGAGCGGAGAAGGATGCTGCCCTGCAGCCAAACTCTACACCTGTCCCAGCGTGGTCAACATATGATCCTTTCACAGCCGCATCGAATAGCTTGAAGACCGATGAAGATGGCAGGTGTGAGCTTGGATCCCTTCGCCTCCACAGCGCCACACGACCGTCGAACCGCCCCGCTCGGAGCACGCAAGGGCTTTCTCGTCGTGCTCAGCACGGACTTGATCCGCACGCTACACTGCACGGTGAGGCCGCGAATCGAGCTCTACCTCTTCACACTCTTCGGAGATCGATTCCCGCTCTACTCAATCCACGTCGATCCTCTCTTTGGCCACCACACGCAACGCCAGCACCGTCTTAGCGAGCGATACAGCCTACGGACCACCCAGTCGATCCGGAATGGCTACGCCTGGCTCGAGCCGCTCCTATTTGCCTCTCCGAACCCGCACGCCCTCCCATTTCATCGTCTTCACGTCCTCCCCGGGAGCTTTGCGGCTGGCGACAACCTTCTTTCCATCGTGGCCCGTCATCCGACTCATTGCTTTCCTGAGAAAGGATGCGTCCACCCAAGCTGGGCGGACGCTCAAAGAAGGAGCTGCTCGGAAGCGTCGCTGATTCCTGGGGTCCGATCGTGTACACGGGAGTCAGTCGCGCGTACGGCAGGTTCGAGATCGAGAAAGACCCGCCAAGTCGATCAACAAGTCCCTTCAAGGCGATCCTTCAGGTGGGGGATATTCCGGAGAAGCTGAACTATGTCGATGCCAAGGCTGAGGCGTTGCAGCGGGCACGAGCGGCACGAATTTGGACTCGGCGGGAACGACAGGTAACTTCGCTCCGCCTCACCAGAGCTTGAGTGACAGATCTCTCCCAGCTCTGAAGGCACTAATCAATCTTGGGGAACGCCCTTCCCAGAGACCCGATGTCGCTTCCGCCTCCACCGTTGACACGAGCGAGGTGGCCCGGACGTGCACTCGGTCACCTGTGCCCACTGTAACTTTCCCCCACTGTAACTTTCCCCCACTGTAACTTTCCCACGCCAAACCGACGAAGTGCTCGCGATTCCTCCTAAGGCAACAATCCGAGGGACTCCAAGTAATCTCGACGCCGGAGCGCATTCTTCGCTCCAGCCATTCCCGCGTCCGGAGCTCCACCGTCCCACAGATCGCAAGGAGAGGAGGCGACATTAGACCCCATCGGAAAGGAGGCGAGGGCTTGCGGCGGGAAGGTGAATGCGAGATAATAAGCGGGACTCGCAAGACTAGCATGATCTTTAAGGCTCACTTCTGTCTGCGGGAGGGAGGAGGCCGGTCTCATCCCGGAAGGCTTGAAGTCAACGAAGATGATCGGTTGATTGAGGTTACAGTTCCATTCCAAAGACTGGAAGAAGCATTACTGCGAGCAATCAGCATTTAATCTGGGACTATTTTCGAGTACACACTTTTGGCTGCGGTGGTTGCCTAGGATTTATTGATCAGCAAATCCGCATGGGTGACAGAGGATTATACTTCACTCACCACTATCGCGCAGATTGGAAGGTCTCTCCACTTCCGAGTGATCTGAGCCGAGTGAGATCGGCCTACGGTATGAATGCAATCAATGCTCACCTTCAGCCTCGCAAAGCTGGCCCCGAGCAAGATCAGCATCGCAGGCACGGTGAGGCCGCCCCAGAGTGTTACCGTCACAAGGATAAAGCTGAGCGGTGAATTCGCATCGGGCGCATCTGGTAGTCTTGTCCCTGTCCATTCTGCCGTTTCCACGAAGAGCGCTGTCAGCGGGAGGATGGTCGAACACGGGATGCCAATACTGACGGCAATCGACAAAGGCATAAGCAATGCCCTTCAGAATGCCGAAGACCCGTTGAAATATAGACGGTCTCCATATAGATGAAGTAGGCGGGGTTGTGGGTTCGTGGTAGGAGTAGGCCTTACCGTGATTGAAGCAAACGGGGAGAAGGGGTGAAGGCGCTCTGGTGAGGGTGGAGGATGGTGGGCACGGTTGAGACATGTCTGTTGCGTCGAGTGGTGCAGGAGCGGGTATGGAGCGGGTAGAGTCCATCATCGAGGAAAAGGAGGGTGTACGAGGGGTCTTGCGAGTCGGCGGGCCGGTGCCAACAAATGTTGGGCGGGGATTGAGCGCGGATGGCTCTTCTCCCTTCTCCCTCGATATGATCCCGCAATTGACGGTTGTGCACCGTTGGGAACTCCAAAGATGGTTGCCCCCGTCTTGCAGCACCGTATCGGAGGAAGTCGTGGAGTTTGCAGCAGCTTCACCCTCTTCAGCCTGTCCACGTCGATCTGTCAATCGCTTGATGAACGAGAGCCTTGACGACCATCGATCGCGAACCGACATGCGCTCTTTGCCAAGGTTTTTTTTCTTGAAAGCCAGAGCACATAACTGGAGGATATAAGCGCAAGGGTATTGGCACGATTGATATGACTCGCCTTGTGGAGACCGAGAGGGAAGAGACAGGTGTTCATGAATAGAATGGCCACACTGCTCTGTCAGTCCTCGTTCGAGTTTCGGCTGTATACGACTTACGAGTTGTGCGCGACTCCCAGCTCTACGTCAGTCGAGCCCTTAATGGTGGCGACAGGCCAAGAACTGGGAAAGTCGACAGCGGAAGGTTTCCTGGTGATGGGTTATGGGGCGACCGAGAATGAACTCGCAGCCAGTCTCACCCCAGTTGTAGATTACGCCCATCTGTGCAAGGCTCAGTCAGACATCACCGACAGATCCAATCGAGGAGAACTTACGACAAGAATGTCCCATTGAGAGTCAGCAGGCACGTAGAATAGTTCACGTGTTGCCAACGCGAACAGGCCGCCGATGGTCATGAACATGATGGCGACGGCCGGGAGCGGTCCGAATGCTGATATTCTTTGAGACGTAAAGGCAATCGCCATGGAGGAGAAGATCATCGACGGTAGACCAATAATGCTGCGCGTGATGAAAGGTCTTTCCGCACAAGACTAAGCGTGTTGACGCCTCTTGTGCTGGGATCTCACACTTTGCTGATAACTTGTTACAGGTCAAGATCGTATGGCTTGACAGGGTAATCGGAAGAAGGATCGAGGAACATCGATAATGCCAACCTTGATATCACATCATTCATCAATCAGAGATACGGGATAGCTGTCGCTGTAAAGTTGGAAGCAAGATCCTCTTTCGGTATCTCGGCCGAATACCTTCCCGAAACCGAACAGCTAACTTACTTGACCGCTGAGCATGGATTGACCGGGTAAGAAGAATCAAGTCCTGTCATGCGAGTTTCATATTTCATCCCTCGTCCAATCCCCAATCGTCCCCTTCTTCCTCCTCTAGAAAAGCCAGACAACCCGGCGAGCAGCCCAACCACCGTATTGGTAAAGCAGTGATCCCGAATACATCCCTCCACTCGATCCGTTCCTCCGCGGGGTGGAGGAATAGGTTCCGACTGCGCTTGACTGCTTCTGGAAAGGATGTGCCGAATTCAAGGTGCCGAGGAGAGGGACAAGGGTAGAACCAGGGGTTGATGGATGCATCGTCGGGCGTCACAGGGCGATGGGATCGAGGAAAGGGGTCGACTTTGCCTGGTTGAGGAGCACCCAGCAGGAACGAGGTGCTTCCTCTACGATTGTCGGACATGGACAGGGCGTGAGAGGAGCCAGCGCTTTTCATCGCCTGCAGTACTCGGCGGAGGTCGACCTCGGGAATATTTGGGATCAGCTGGTGGAGGACAGCTGCATCCAGCAGAGGATGGATACGGCCGGCTTCAAATGTATCCCATTCGTATGCATCGAGCAGGGGAGGAAGATGGGACGGCTCGCACGGGGACATCAAGAGGTTGAGGCAGAGTGTCGAGAGGCGAGGCACAGCGAGCCAATCGTGCGGGATCGACGGGGAGAGCGTTCGATCGACTGGAAGATCCGCCATCAAGGCCGTTGCGGTCGCAGAGATCTCGTCGCTAGTTGGCCTTGTCTCGGTAGGACAGATCGGTACTGTTGACAGGTCTCGGGGGGCAGGGAGGAACGGGTTGGGATGAGCGGAAAATTGATGCAAGGTGAGGTTGAGGATAGTCGATGGGAGCTCGTTCTATATTCCTTCCATCAGCACCTCGAGATTTGATCTTGGTAACGTACAATCTGGTTGTTGCTGATGTTGAGTTCTTTGAGGTTGTGCAACTCCCCAATGGCGGCGGGCAACGCTGTGAGCCGATTTCCTCCTACAAAACGTCTTAGCTTGTGCGTTTGACGGTACAACCGGAATCGGCTCACGCAGGCTGAGGACAGTGAGATTTGTGAGCTCAAATAGGACGCTGGGTAGTCTGCAGCGCGTTATTATCGTTGCCTTGGTCAAGCGGCACTTACGAGGACAGGGCATTCAGGCCCGCATATATGCAAATGTCTTTTGCGCTCAATCGCCCTGGTCCCGCTCCTGGGCTAGGATGCACCGCACCTGTCTTGCTTCGCCCGAATGATCGCAGTCGAGTCTGAGAAGCCCCCGATATCGCGTTTCGGGGAACAGGTAGAGATGGACTAGCCAGAAGCCCTCTCGGATTGGCTGGTCTATCATCTGCACCATCTTCGCTCGTTTCGGTGAGGGTAGGCGAGCCAGGTGGTGCAGGATCCGCTCGGAGGTCACTCGGAGCTCGATTGATAGCGCCTGGAAGACTGTGAAAGGTGTTGAAGTAGGCGGAAGAGGCTGGGGCGGAGGAGGTTCGGGTGAACGAACGGGCGCTCGCCGAGAGGTGGCCCGAAGCGGATGAGAGACGGGAGTGTTCAGGAACGGGTGAGTGAGGTGAAGGCGGGGCTCTGAGGGTGGAAGTGGATGTGAAGGGTGAATAGGGTGAAGGAAGGGTGACCAGGTCACGCAGATCGGCAATCTTCGTTGAGAGCGACTTCAAGCCCAAGTTGCTAATGTCCTCAGCACTGATGACAGCGCATACTTCACTTACGCGATCGTGAGATTCCCGCTGGCCGAATCGACGCATTTCGCGACCTCACTCTGCATCCAATCATCGCTCCCAATCACTACTGGCTTTCCCAATACTTCGTTGAGTGATGTAGAGCTGACATGACGGGAATGACTGTATTGAGGGGAAGGGAAATGCTTCGGGTTGGACTCCTTGTGGATTCGTGGCTTCGGTAATATCTTCGAGGATGTGACGTTTGGGGAGTTGAGGTCGATGGGATGGAGCGTTGCTGCGAATGGAAGAGGTCGTGAAGGTAGATTGTCAAATGGGAGCATGGGTTTGGACGCTGCCGAGAAGGGATCGAGGGCGGGCATAGTGGAGAAAAGTGCTATATGTACGATTACATATCTCGGACGAAGCCAGAGTCGGGGGCTCACACGAGGAAAATAAACGACGAACAGATTGAATCTGGTCGAGTGTAAAACAACGGGGACAAAGGAGGGACATCATTAGGAGCTTTTTAAGGAAACATTATTCATGCATTGTAATACATTCGAACCCATCACTCGCCCTCTGCCACGGCATCTGACGCTCCCGAAAATATAGTCGACCTCACTAAAAAGTTTGAATCACAACCCGCGGTCTTCTCGCTCACACGCTTCGCTGCAAGGTCAATACTTCCCACAGCATACGATGATCGCCTCGGAGCGAAAATCCAGGATACTGTTACGAACCGGCTCAGCTCAGCCAAACATGAAAAACCCTGCAATCCAAACCCACTTTGAACGTTGCCGGTTTGTTCTTCTCCACCCAGAAATGGCCCGCCCAAGCAAACGCGTAACCCTGAATCACCCCTAAGATGTATAACCTGAGGGTGTCCTTTAATCTCAAGCTCAACCTGACCACCAGCATCCTGGCCAGCTCGTTCCTCGAAGGGGAAGCGGGAGAAGACGACGGGAGGTACTGGAGGAGAAGGGGGATGAGGGAGAGAAGGATGCGGAGATTGATGGCGAGGGCAATGGATGTTCCGGTCAGGTGGAGGACCCGATTCGGCCGTTTCGAGTGTTCACCCAGGTAGAATGGGTAGAAAGACCTAAATGGGCGTCAGAAAACGTCATAGACTGCGATCTGATATGAGGGGTATTAAGCAGTCAAGCACGCACTCGAAAGTCTCAAATGGCTTGTCTGGATGAGGAATCGGCCGGTATGACGGGTTGGCTACGGCATGGTTGGATGTCATGGTGAAACGACTGCTGGATTTTCAGGATTCAGAGAGTTTCTCTGGCGTACAAGATTGTATCTATAGACAGAAGAAGCGGTATAGAGCCCTTCCGCTTATATCTGGCCGAAAGAGCGAACTAGACCAGTCAGCCGGTTATCAGCCACTACCCGGACGACCTCGCTCCACCGAGAACGGTCCACGGAGATACGAGATCCAGCTCAATAGATATCTATTCGAGGCAGCCCAGCAATCAGCCAGGCTAAAGAACGTCTTCCTGGGGAATACCGTAGTCTCGCTGCAATCCTCAAAAACGTCGAAGGTCGTGGCGAAAGGTCGACTTCTCATCCGGTCCGTTTCCAAGGTAGAGCAGTTTGCCTTGAGCTCGAAGGTGACCGATGGGTAGAGTCAAGGTATTTCAGAGATATATAACGCGGGCGAAGGATAACAGCTTGTATCAATTTGGTCTTGGGGAGCCTCCGGGGCAGCGGCAGGATGATCGTTGGTCGTCTCTCAATCCTCTCACAAACCCCACGGTCGTTCATTCCCTAACTCATGTCGTACGTCATCTGTGTTGAGACCGCCTACGAGCCGACTCGCAGCTGTCACTCGGCCCGAAGGCTGTGTCCGGAACTGAAGTCCTTCGGATGGGGCCGTCAAAGAACATATGTGAAATGCTCAAAACCATCCGGAGCGTTCCAGCTCGTTTCCGGGAAGCAATGCGTCTTTTGATTTAATAAGAATCTATGAAATCCTGGAGCGTATGTATTCTCGCCTTGCCAGTTATTGGGAGCGTTTGGTTTGACGATCTAAAATGGATGAGAAGGTGAGCAAGATGATCTCGAGCTGCCTGGTGAATCGAGGCGCACCAAACAGGCCTCATCCAATGCTTTGACCACATCATCCGGCAGAGGGCCCTTCTCGCAGTCCTCCAGGTTGCTGGCCAGCTGCTCAAAGCTGGACACGCCAGTGCTGAGGCCATCGTTGCCACACTTGTTGGCGAGTCGGAGTGTCGAATGATGGACGCACCATCTGAGCGCCGTTTCGATCATCGTGAAGCCGTGTTTCTGGATTGCTTGTTCGATGATGTGCACTGCCTCGATATACTCGTCTCTGGAGTATCGCTTTCGATGAATGTGGTTCCAGGCGAATCAGTTCGGGGGTTCGGTAGCTTTATGTAGCAGTGTCTACTCACTTTGCGCCTTGGGAGGTCGTATTATCAGAGTATCAGGGAATCGTCCTTCCGCAGGTACATCACGGGTCTTGATCGCCCCGATAGTAATCGACCCGCAACAGGGTTGAAGATGACAAGGTCGAATCCGAATCTCCTCAGCGTCGGTATCTACTCTGGGTCTATCATTCGAGCAATCGCATTGTAGATCTATGTCACACAGTCAAGGATGATCAGCATCCAGACCGCTTGGGGGACAACAAGCGCCTTACAGTCTCGGTCGAACTTAGTTGTTATACTTGCCGGCCACCTGGCGGATCATAATCTCAGTGCTAGTGATACAGCCCGCGAGTTTGACACCCGCGGTATAGTTGGACAATGCAAACGTCTTGAATCTCCCTTCCTTATACATCTCGTTGACGGCTTTCAATGTCTCGGTGAATGGCACATTCCGATCCGCGGCGTGAAGATAGAAGATGTCGGTCTGATCCCGTCTCCAAAGAGGCAAGACTGATCGTGAAGGAATTCTTCAGATATTCAGGCTCATGCCCTCCCGGTTGGCGACGATTGTGCTCATGAGCGTACCGTCCCCGATGATGGAGGGGACGTACACCTTGGTCGCGATCCTCAAACCCCTCTCCTTGTACCCTGCTTTCGCGGTCCATCCTTCCTGCTCTCCACCGACACAATTCCTAGCCGTATCGGACTCATTGTATCCACTGGCCTAAAAGTGATCGAGATGCTTCTTATACTCGTCCAGCGAGGTAATCCGCGCACCTGCCTCGAGCTTCGGACCAAATGTCATACTGTCACACTTATTAACACGTACAACGACGGTATACATGCCAGGGGCTCACCATCTTCCAGGATGACCCGGTTCTTCCGCGCAGACATAGTCCAAGTGATGGAAGGAGCCACATCAAATGCAGTAAGAGAGCGCTACGGGCAGGCCGGAAAATCAGGAGTCGGTGTAGTCCGCACTCCTCAGCCCGGGCTGGCAAGTGATGATTCCCGGACAATGACGCCGGACCGAACAGGGAGAGCGGCAAGTCTAATCAAGTGCCACTGTTCCCACCGTTGCATACTTCCAGACGTTTGATACAAGGCTCAGAAGGAAGGCGGAGTCAAACTCAGTAATTACTGGGAGGCGAAGCACGTCAACCCTGCCAGACCTTCTCAAGCTCGCACCGACCCATTCCTGTCCCTGTCTCCTCCGCGATCACCTCCGCGATCACCTCCGCGATCACCTCCGCGATCACCTCCGCGATCACCGCCTCTAGCGTAGCGATCGTCATCGCGCCTCCTTGGTGGACTCCTATCCCTGTCATAATCTCTCCGCGGTGCGCTGTCGTATCTGTCGTAATCTCGACGGGGCGGAGGTGGTGAGCGATTGCGCCCTCCTCCACCATACCTGTCGCCACCGCCGCGATCATCGTAACGAGGCCGGTCGTAGCCGTAGTCGCGCGAAGGAGGCGCACGACGGTCGTCATAGCCACCGCCTGATGCCTCCTGCGAGATGATCAGGGTGAGGCTTCCAGGGAGTATGGGCACGTACAGGAGCAAGCCTTACTTCGACTTGGGTTCCGTTGATGTCCACACCTGCAAGTCGCTTCATTGCATCCTCGGCTTCGGCCATCGTGGGGAACTCGAGAATACTGTGAGGGTTGGGAGGCGCAGGGACACTTTCAGCAGAAGAAACTCACCCAGTGCCTGGGTTGTTGCGATCAATATCGGCAAAGGTGATGGTGTTGCTGCCGAGGCGACCGTAATCCTTGAGATCCTGTGTGAGGGGAGGAAAGCGTCCACGTTAGGTCCGTCGAAAATCGCTCGAATTCACAGAATTGCGCCCATACGGAAACCGGAAAAGGGGGAAAGAATAGCGCCAAGGTTTGACCGGTGTTGCGCGCCCGTCGGCCCCAGGATCAAGGCCACTGGGGAGACTGCGACCTTCTAACGCCCCAGTGCACCGATGATCCCTCCGCTGCCATCCTGAACGATCGCCTGACGCACCGCCGAGCGCATGGGGAAGATTTACGCCAGACCCAGGAGAGAAAGACAGGCGGAAAAGACGTCGTGAAGCGCAATAGGACGATGGCGGTTACAGCCTGGAGTGCAGATGCGGACGCCTAGACCATCACGAGATTCCATCACGACCGCGGCTGGGTTCGAGGGTTCGAGGGAAAAATCGCACCTGCCAGCTGGTCGAGCTTGGGACGCCCAGCACATTGATGCGGACTCCGCGATGAGCGGGTACCGAGCGAGGTGGCGGACGCGAACCCCTGGTAGCGGTCAATCAATGAGTACAAAGGAGGATGAACAAGGAAACGAACGGGTCGTAGAAATCGCGCCTCCTAGTTTCCTTGGCTTCCTCTACGATGAGACTGGAAGCAGCTGGTCAGACTTTGGTGAGAACTTTGTGACCACACAAACTTCTCGCCCATGAAGTCTTTCCCGCTGAACTCGCGAACGACTTCCTCGGCATCCTATAGGGGGTCTGAGCGGTTGACGAGAAGAGAAGCTAGGACGTACGCGACTCGATTCAAACTCGACAAAGCCAAAGTTACCCATGGGACGGACATCGACGATGGGGAAGCCCTTAAAGTGCTACGACTGGCGTTAGACCAATGTGGAAAGAGCGGGAAGGCGAAACCGCTGACGTCTTCAATGTCAGCCTTGGTAGCCGCTGCAGAGAGACTATTATCAGTAATGTAAATCTACATCTACTGAAAGGAGCGTACTGGGTGGCAGACGTCCCAGATACACTCTACGAGACATCTTGATTGATTCTTTGCGAATTTATGTGAACAACGAAGAGCGATACCGAAATATGGTGTCCCGGATCGCCCAACGAATGTTTTCATTCGACTTTTGAGTGGTTTATCCCGGGGCCAATCATGACGTGGACGTATTGATTTGCATGAACCCCGCATGTTTGCATCAACTTACCGTTTTCAGTTTCGTTCTCTTTGTCGGACGAGGTCTCCCAACATTGCCTCGGGGATGCAAGCCCGGGTCGTCGAAACGGGATCTCGAAATGCCGACCTGATCAGCTTTCTCGCCACACCGCCACCAATGTCAAGTGCGACCCTAGACAAGCAGACGACAAGCACACCACCGGCTGGAAGATTCGACAGGTGGAAGGAACGATACGGCGCTGGAAAACCTGATCCCTGGATTCAGATGAAGGCCGCTATCTTGTGAGCGAGAACCCTCATGCATTGACAGCAGTACTTATTCACGCATAGTGTCCTGCTAGCCTTGACATTCTGGTCCTCTTACGTGATCGTTGGGAGGGTGTGCACACCAATGATTCAGCGGAGATCTTCGACGGGTCTGGGAAGGGCGGCTGGAGGTACGCAAGTAGTCGGAAGCTTAAGATGTCGGTGATTGATGTCCGTCGTAGCTGGTACTCTCGTGTGCTTCTCGATCCTCTGGCTGATGTATGTCTGGAGTTACCTCAGGGTGAGGCGCCCTAGTAAGCGGCGGAAGCTCTGGCTGAAAGAGGTCATTTAGATGATCTCAACCGGTCCAGGCTTTGCACGAGATGTCAGTGACTGTTCCCTGTTGGCCGATAACTCATCGCTTCTCAGCACGTGCCAAGAACCTACCAACCACCAGCACATGGCCCTTCCACCGATTATATTCCGTATCATCCGCCTCAGTCAACCTTTGTATCGTCCGTCGACCATAATCAAGCCCGACCACTCAATGATGGCGCCTCGCCCAGCCGTACTTCTGATGGCGCAGGTCCGGACCCATCGGAGTTCGCACCTGTGTCCAACCTGGTAAACTCCGCTTTTCGATCGTCCGATGTCTGGCCATCTTCTCCGGTCGCTTCATCCGCCGATCAGCCACTTAAAGTTGCGGAGAATGGCAAGAAGAAGGGGGTGAAGGACTGGAGAGAGGTCGAGCGGCCTATGCCGAGGTTGGGGACAGGACCTCGATGGTGTCGGTTCTGTGAGATCAACAAGCCAGACCGAACACATCACTGTCGCCATTGCGGGACATGTGTCATGCAGTTTGACCGTGAGTGAAATAGCCTTTGTGGTTGAGCTGATGGTAGATCATTGTCTATGGATTGGTCAATGCGTAGGATGGGCGAATCACAAGGTACGAATTCAGCGGCCTGACGAGACCACCGCTTATGACTTATTTTAGTTCTTTATCACCTTCAACACCTGGGCAATGCTCTTCACCCTCTACATTTCAGTATTGCTGATCATCTTCCTCACGAAGTCAAGCACCGTGGATGGGGAGGTCATCGGGCTCATCGCAGTGTAGGCCGTCTCCGCCGCTCCTCTCTTTCCTCTAATCTCCTGCAGTGCCGCTTTATTCTGTCTCTTCACTGCCATGATGCTCCTCAGTCACATTCACCTCATTCTCACCGGCAAATCCACCTCAGAGTCCTTTGCCGCACGATATCAGCAACAACGGGAAGCAGATGTACTTCAGCGCGAATTCGGTTACCTTTGGCACAATATGGAGAAGAGGAAGGTGAAGCGGAAATGGAGGGAAGACTGGGGAGGATTGCCTGTAGATGCCAGGTGGATTTCCGGCTCGAAGAAGCAGATGTGGGTGCAAGAGATGGGCCGAGCTCCGTCGGGGTGGATACGTGAGTGATCCTCGTATCCCTCCGTTGACTGTATACAGTGCCAATAGGGCGACCGCTCGGTGACGGCATACACTTTCATTCTAACCCGCGCTTCGGACCGAATGGCGAGTGGTTGAAAAAGAAGGATTGGCCAAAGGAGTTGAGTTAGCGTCGAGAAAGGGATGTAAAGAGTCGTCAATTTGCATAGAACGTTGTTATAATATGATGACTCTCGGACAACCCCTTGGATGGACGCAATAGGATACTGACGGGAAGAGAACCTCCTTTGACGGAAGAGGACTGCATTTTCACGACTTCCTTCAGCTCGATGTCTTGCAAGAGAATGAAGGCATCCGGTCGTCATTGGTGAGTCTCCATCCGTTGTCTTCCCCACATAACTCGCTTATCATCCCTGTCTATGCATCGTTCAGCTGAACGTATGAGACAGGGATCATTTTCGCCACTGCGCGTCATTAGCTTGGACCACCTCCACCTTTCTCGCGCCTGATCTTTCTTCTCCACTTCTCCCTGAGACCTCCTCTCATACTCTTTCAAGCTGTCCTGCATATTGTCACGTTTTTTTTATGCTTAGATCGACACGGCAAACCGCATAGAGTCCTTCCTAGCATACGCATAGGCCTTGTTTCTGCGAATCGGCGAAATGCACGCGCAGGCCATCCTCATCCTTGCCCTCGTTACCCCTTACCTCACATCTGCAAGGCAATCGTCCTTCCTCGTCGCCGCCTACGCCGATCATGAGGGCGGTGTGAATCAGCTGAAACGAGGTGAGTGCGACTCGATACGCGTGCACGACGACATGCTGATATATGCAGAAATTGACCAGCTTGGGCTTAGCAAGGAGGAAGTCAAAGACGTGTTTGGAGATCTCTGTAGGCACCGAGATGCTCCTTCACATTCGCGCGGAGCGACGACTGATGCGTTTGCATCAGCTATCCTACACTCGACACGTCACTCCGACTGCCACACGACTATCGCATCTCGGCTTCAGGCTAGTTGCAGCAGAGGAGGAAGCGGTGAAGAAGGACTGGATGAAGCGGAGAGGAGCGGCAGTGAGCTTACCTCTGCTGACCTGAAGTTAACTAAAGACAATCGTCCCTCAATACAGTCGCGATATCCCTCACGATCTGCTCGATGCACTCCGCCCTCCAACCAATCCCTACGGAATGCCATCCATGGTCCTCGTCCATCTCACCTGGACCGCAAGCTAAGGAGGTCACTAGGGGATGGATGTGGGGACGGCAGGATACGGGAGAAAGGGTGAAGGATGGGCAAAGGGCAAAGTGCTTGGGGTGAGTCTGGGTATGAGCATCAGGTCGAAGGGCTGCGTTGACGGCACGAAGCGCCTTGCATAGGAGCCCCCAGGATTGGACCAGCTACAACGGTTACATCAGTGATGCTAGTAGGTACAGATAAAAGCCGGATATGCTCGGGGCTGATATACCCTCCTCAGCTCAGATGTGCTTCGCTCTCAGCGGGCGGCGCCAAGCAGGTACGTTTCCGAGCTGAGTTGGTCGCAAAGGTAGTTTATAGCTAAACTTGGATTCGCCAGAGCTCGCGCAGCGGACTTATGTCAATGCAACGATGGAGAAACTGGCTCTTATAGGCCTCGTGAAACGCAATGAGGATTCTAGGAGGGAGTATGAGGAGAAGATGGATGTAGACATAGGAAGGAAGCTCGACGTGGGTCTTAGCGTCATGGCTTACGAGTCATTTCTTGATGTGTGACACAGACTATGCAGCGCATGTCCGATCTCGCTGAAGACGCCCTCCATGGCCTCTCTCGCCATACTGGCGAACAGGCGACTATCCTCCACAACATTCGATCAGTCGTGGACGGTATGGAGAAGGACGCGGCGGCAATGTGGTCACGGGTTGAATTCGAGGGCAAGCTCCGGGCTATAGATTTGCTGGCAGAATTCGAGTCTGGCATGAAGGCTTTGAAGAAGTCCTGGACTCATGAGGTGGGTTCACCAGCCCCGTCTGTCCTGTGCTGATCATCCAGGTATCAATCGGCTTCACAAAAGCCTCGGAGGAGGTGTGCCTGCTAAACACCTACTGTCATGTGTCTGATCGCTTGCTTCAGTATTCCGACGGCCTTGCCACTCATCTGTCCACGATTGAGGACTTCAATCACTATCTCATGACCACCTCGCGAGATCAGATCGAGTCCCTGTCGGACCTCGCAACGCAGGGAATGGTGCGAATCTAAGGATCCGGTCCGTATCTCGACACTGATCGATTGGCAGGCCACGCTTGAGAAGAATTGGGAAAGCCTAAATCTCGGCATGAGGCGAGCAAAAGTAGTGAGTATATATCAGACGAAGCTTGGTAAGAAGCTGACCAGTGACGAAGAACATAGATGCTATAGGTGATACAGTCAACGAGCTCAGCCCACTTCTACGATCCTCCGTGGACAGCGCGCTCATCAACAAAGTAGGCGATTTGGCAATCGTCCCGCCGTAGTTGAGTAGCTACAGGATCTCAACAGGGACATGACAGAATCCATGCAGGTCGCTGTATATCAGTCAAGCTTCATCAATTCGGAAATCAACAGGTCTTCAGCTGCGATCAACGAAACTCTCACTGTCTCCCTTGGAGCTATCAAAGAATGGCAACATACCGTCATGCGATCCAGTAGTATGAGGAGCCCCCTGGCTCTCTTGTTTCGTGAGTATCGGAAAAGGAAGGAAGTCATCACCTGACTATCTGATTATCAGCTCCCTCACTGTTCTCGCCGGCTTGGGTCAGTAAGCTGTCGGACCAACATGGACTGAGTATGGCATTGTACGGAGTCAGATGGATCATCGCAGCGTTTTGCCAGGCTGCGCTGCTGGGAGTCTATGGTCTCGTCAGTTTCCTTTCGATATCACCTCAAGGCTTCAAAGACTTATTTGAGCTGGTGCAGATCTCGGTGTGCGCCTCGCTTTGGCTGCTCCTTCGCACCCGACTGTGGAGGACTTTTAGTCAAGTCAGCCGAGGGCTCCGACGCGAGGCCGAGATCCTCTTGGATGGTCCCACCGACGTGGAACGTCCAGCGTAAGGCTTGACAGCCATACAGGAGAAACCACTGAGTTTCAGTTGTAGGTATCTGCGACCGCCTATAGGCCCTCCAGCCTACCCTTACTCCGCCAACACACAAGAAGTCGAGCTTGTATACCCCTGGAGCATGCTACAGCTTCGGGACGAGGGCAGTCTGGGCGACCTGAAGGAGATGAAGGCGAAAGCAAGGAGGTCACACGGGGCTCTGAGAAGGACACAGAGGACGAATGGCAGGCAGCGGGCGGCATCGGAGCCGCCGTAGACCGTTTGAAGTCGTGGTGCTGTTCAGCTTTACGCGGTCAACTCATGTGCCACCAAGTTTATATGAGAATGATCACAAACTCGATAAAGCGATGCCAATCCGACCGGTCGCCACATTAAAAAATTTCCGGTGGTTTGTTCAGAAGAAAGACTCTACCGCTTTTCTGCCGAAGGAGGACCGACTCTTGATTCGTCACTCCGATTTACCTGATCAAGCTTATTTGCCAGGGATCAAAAGCCGCCATTTTCTCGGCTTGAACGGCAGGCGGTAAAATTGCCCTTTAAGGAGATTAAAACTCTAAGTCCCGTTGCGCTCCACAACCCCCTGGATTGGGACTGGGGCTAACGCGGGGCCAAAGGAGGGATGCGTTGCCTTCAGGTCTTGAGCCTTCGGCAAGTTGAGAAACGGAACGGGGTAAGCCGAGAGGTTGCCCAGATGCCAGGGGGGAGCGAAAAACTATCCTTGTTGCTCGAAAATCATCGAGCCCTCATCATTTTCTTCTTGTTGAGTCTGATGATGCTCGCATTGACCTCGTCACTCAGCAGTTGAATGGAGCCGACACGCTTGACATTGGATGCTTGAGCAATCGCTGGATCAGATAAATCTTACGGGAAAAGAGAACGGACCAGACGAGTGGTCAGCATCCCCATAGGTGAGTGGCCAAAGCTTTACGATTCCTATCAAGGCCATCATCTTGACCAGTTTGTCTCTTCCCGTATGCCTGCCTTGTCGCGTTTTGTTCCGCTATAGACCTCGAGCTTGGTCCCTAGCCTGCTTTGTGTCGTCAACCGACGCGAAAGGGTGGCTCTCTGGTCCTCCAGTTGTCCATCTCAGTATCAATCGCGTCGACTTCACCCCAATGTATCCATCAAAAACAATCATGTTATCTTCATCGCCTATCTCTCTCGCCTACGCCTTGACATTCCTGCTTTGTTACCCCTCAAACCAGTCCGCTGTAGCTGACTTGCGGACTCTTTGCCCACTTTCCCCTCGTTTTGGCCCTTCCGGTATCTCCAGATCGCTTTTAGCGGCGACCAACTTCATTCCTTCGGTGTCTGCGAACATGACGACGACCATCAAGACGGAAGGGTTCAAGTCGGTTCATCACCCATCTCCATCGTCCTTTATTGACGCTCCTTAGGGTACCGGGATCGGTCCAACCCCCCCCACGCCCTTCTTTCCACCGCCCTTTCTCGGACGGCTCCATGACAGTCGAGACCGACATGCTTGCCTCTCTTGATCAGTCTGCTCATTTCGCCATGACATCCCCCTTCTCTTTTGCGCAATCCCTTCCCACCCAACCAACATTCGACCATTACCTGGATCCGCATTCGAGTTCACCTCATGTCAATTCCTTCCATCCGGGATCCGTGTTTGACAACTTCAAGTTCGGCTTGTCCAATGATAATCCGGAACCGCCGATCAACCTCTCGGCGAACGAGCGAGTACGCTCACAGTCAGCTTCACGATCATCTCATATCGGGAAAGCCCCGACGGCGCGCTCACGTCCCACACGGAAATTATCGCTGAGTGAGGCTCGGCCACCTTCCGCCGGTCTTCAACAGCGAGGAAGATCAATGCAGTCAGCTCGAACTCAAACAATGAGCAATCATCCTCGCACAATGAGCCAGAGCGACGTCTTCGCCGGCCGGCTTGGACTGGGTATTGGCCTCGACACGCATAAGGAGGGCGAGAGGACGGACTCTGTCACACCTCCTGACTTCGGACTAAACGGGACTTACGGCGTATCTATTCCTCGCAACCAAGCGGGTGATGCTGCGTCTTGGGGGAGTGCCGGCAGTGCACCCAGCTTGTTGCCGGGCAGTATTGGAAGCTATGGAGGGAATAACGATGAGGCCATCACGGAAAGGTGAGTCAACGTCTACCTCGCCGAAGCTCCTGCTGACATCGAGTTAGCCCGATGACTCCCGCTCACCGGTTACCGACACTCCCCACAGACGAAACTTACAAGAAGCAACGGCGTCGCGAGTGCCACAACCAAGTAGAGAAGCGGCGAAGGGAGCATATCAACGCGAAAATCGAGGAACTCAGCCAATTGCTGCCGGCGAACTACAGCCAGATCGACGAAGCAATCGGGGAGGAAGATGAAGAAGATGATGATATCGAGAGTCCTATCAAGAAGAAGGTGCATGACCCCCAAAGCGTTTGCACTGCGCTAACGCATGGTAGACGACGAAGCGCTCGGGCTCGTCAGCCAGAACGCAGAAAGACGCTGCGCAGTGCAAGGGCCGGATCCTCAGCTCCAGCGTCCAATATATTCAGTATGTGGAAATCCCAAGAGGTGAAAGGGGTTCCCGCTAATGAAACGCCCCAGCGATTTGAAGCATATTACAGACATGCACGGAGCTCGGATACGGCACCTCGAAGCCCTCCTTATGTCGACGGGCTTCCACTCGATGCCACTCACTGCGCCCTTTTCATGGACCGGCCCCACCCCGGGTCCCGGACCTTTCCAGCCCGAACTACCGACCCAGCTAGAGGTCATGCGACCTTCTCCTGAGCCACCGGTCTGGCCTACCGGTATGATCGGTTATGAACCTTCGCCGATGGATCTTTCCTCCAACCCGGTCTCGGTCAACTTTCGAAGATCGAGCTCGTTATCGACATCCGAATCATTAGATCTACAGCATTCTTCGCCCCGGGATACGCAAAGTCCGGGTGGGACCGGATCGGACGAGAAGCGAGGGAGACAGAGGGAGAAAACGAGGAAGGGTTCGGCCATGGACATTCAGGTTTCGATGGATAGCATGGACCTTGACCCGATGTTTGCTGGGGCGACGCGAAGGAACGAGGAGGCGGGTGGGATGCGATGGTAGGACAGGCAGATGCTTGGGCTCTGCGAGCCTCGGACAGGAGAAACGATAAGATCCAAGAAGGATGATTGTCTGGTCGGATCTCGGCGATTCATCCATGAGACCTTGAGAGTATGTTGGCTTATAGCCTGATAATGTTTTACTACAATGGGTGACAATGGAGAAGCAGCACAAGCAACAAAAGTCCTAAGCCGTGGACAAGCGGGAGTTCGACGGTGCTTACGCTAGGCGCGCCCGATCCTGGTCAGTGCTTGCCTTCTTTGTTGCGGCATCGAATTGACCAGAATTGACCGTCTGCTTTCACTGAATCATACCTACCTGGAGGGACGAATAGACGCCAGTGGACTGGGCGCTACTGTCGGACTTATCTAGACTGTGTTCATCTCCACGAAAATACGAGGCGACACGACCTTGATACCCGGTCCATCCCCAAGTGTCCATCCTCATCCCGTCAGCGCCGCGCCGTTGCATTCCCTCTCCATCATCAACCAAATATCCTCAAGGCATCATGACCCAAGCTCAACCCGCTTTCCACCTCCTACATCCCTCTCAACAGCAGACCCAATCCCGTCAACCTCCACCCCAATCAGCAGCACCATTCCCCCATCCCGGTACTCTCAGCTCTCACTCCACCCAGTCACTTCAGCCTGCCCAGTCACAATCTCAACCAAACGGCAATGGTGCCCCCTGGGGTGGACCGTTTCCGGCTCTACATCTCTGGCCGATACATGATACCTTTGTGATGAAGATGATCCATCTACCTGATCAACAACGCGTGGGTTGCTTTCTATCCGGAGGTGGCCGAGAGCTTGGACTGATTTGAAGGCTGGGATGTAGATCAAGATCGGACGACAGACAAACACGAAAACCGTACCGGGAGAACGGAATGCATATTTCGATTCGAAGGTGCTGTCGAGGACTCATGCGGAAATCTGGGAACAGGGGGGAAAGGTGAGGTCGGATCCTGTTCATGTAATGATCTCAAGCTGAATCGCGATGCTTGCTTGTCAGATCTACATAAAGGATATGAAGTCCAGCAATGGGACGTTCATCAATAATGAGAGATTAAGTCCTGAGGGAGTGGAGAGCGATCCGTTTGAGCTGAAGTCTGAGGACTTAGTGGTAAGCTTGCTATAGCAGCTCACTTCTCCTTTTCTTCTGCAAGAATGAACCCGACTGACCTTACTTGGCGGGGTAGGAATTCGGCATCGATATCGTCAGCGAGGATAATCGGACAATCGTACATCACAAAGTCGCGGCGAAGGTCTATTGCGTGTTTGGTGCGGAGGATGCAGCGCTCTGCGCGAGGTCAGTTCGCACCTCTTCTTCAGCTTCGCATTAGCTGAGACAGACGGCAGAGAGCTGGTGCACTATCAGAGCCAAGATGCGAGAGGCATGCGCCGACTCACCGGTCCGAGCGGGCCAGGTGGAGCCGGACAGGGCCAAGGGCAAGGACAGGGCATGAATCAGCTTGCACAAATGGGTCCGGTCGTCTTGAGTGTGGGCGGCAAGCCGGGTGGTTTGAGCTTTGATCACGTCTTGCATAAGCTGCAGGTATGTCAAGAAGACTGGAACTGACAGTCACGCTGACCTGAAATAGACTGAGCTGGCGAGGAGCAAAGAGACCGGGAGCGAGCTGCAAACTCTCGCTACCGCTATGACGGATATCCAGGACACACTCGGCGGTGGACTCGTGAGCACAAAACAAACACCGAGATCGTGCTGACATGCTATAGCCACCATCGCAAAACGGCTCCGCAGGGCAATCCATTCCTCCTCAATTCCGATTGACATCCGCCGAAGCTCAGGCAGCTCTCGCTAGTCCCCATGGCCAGCAGGCTGCTGCGTTCATCTCCCTCCAAAACCAGCTCAGCGAAACGCAAACATCCCTTTCGGGCCAGCTCGACAAGATCCGCAATCTAGAGGGTCAGCTACAAGAGCACGAGTCGCTCAAACACGAGCTCGCGACGATGCGTGATTCGATGGAGGAATCGAAACGCGAAATGGACCTATACTTTGCCGGACCGCGCGGACGGCGGATGACTCGAGGGATGGACGATGACTATGACGACGATGACGATGATGCTCGGAGCATTGCTACGATGATGGACAACGATGAGAGCGAGGCAAGGATGCGAGATAGGCGACGAGGGGATAGGGAAAGAGAAAGACCGAGGGCGCCGGAACCGACCATGAACGGCAATGGAGACGACACATACGACTTTCCCAGAGAAGGCATCAAAGAGAATGCTGAACTGGTCACTCGGATCCAAACACTCTCCAGCGAGATCGCAGAAGCTGTCCAGCTGTCTCGTAGCCTGCAAAGCCAACATGGGGAGGCGATGTCGGCTGTCAAAGTCCTTACGGAACGGGTCGGTGAGCTCGAGAACGGCATGGGAAGCCGGGTAGCGGAAGCAGAACAGCGGTGGGAGTTGTGGCGGGGGAAATTCGAAGAAGGCTGGAAGAAGGAGCGGGAAACTTGGGAGGCAGAACGGGAACGATTACGCGGGGTCGTGCGCGAGTGGGAGGAGGCGAGCCGACGCGCCCATGAAGAGGAGGAGGAGCGAGAGCTGAATGAGCGGTTGAGCGAAGACGATTTCATCGACGAAGAGGAAGAGGAAGAAGAGGTCGAGGGCGGGGAGGAAGCGGAAGAAGGGGAGATGCTTACCCTTGCTAATGGGTGGAAGGAGGATGTACGACCGAGAAAACCGAGACGGCGACGACCGAGCCACAAAGCGTCCTTGGCCATCAGGGCGCTGAAATCTGCTGCTGGCAGGATGGAGGAGGAGTCAGGCTCAGTGACACCCACAGCGGAGGATGAGGTGCCGAGATTGAGATTGCGGGCGAGGAAGGGATTTGAGGAGAAGGAGAGAGGATTAGCGCGGTCGGGATCGGCTAGTACGTTCAAGGGAGGGAAAGAGGAGAGCTCGGAGTCTGGAAAGGAGAGTGGAGATACTTTGAAAGACTCGCTGGATGAGGGAGAGAATGCGGATGCGACTGGTAAAGGAGGCAGAGTAGGGAGGAAGAGCAGAGATGGGACGGTCATACAGGCGAGTCCTTGTCATAGCCAACTTGCGGGTGACGAGAGCTGATGAGTCTTGGATCAGCCAATACCGATCTTCACCGTCATCATCGTGGCAGTCGCTGCTGGAGCATTGTACTATCGACATAAGGATTGAGACATCAGCGTGGCATTACGTATGCAGGAGGCTATGGTGTTGGTTCCAATTAATGAAGCAGCCAGCGGAAGATAATAAGGCACAGTCAATTGTTGCTCCTCGCTCTATCGATTGTGAACTATCGCCTTGAAATTCCACCCCTTAAGTCCTTGTAATCCTGCGACTAGCATTGTCTCCTGGGTCCGAAAGAGACATACCTTACACCTACTACAGCGGCGATTTCGTTCTACTATATCCGAAAGATTGTTTCCGGCAGCAAGGCGCGCTTCGTCCTTTTACTCGACTGCTGCTGCTACTGGTGCTTCATTGACTGATCCCTGCCCCGGTTTTGTGATAGTACAACACTGTGATTCAAGCACGGGAAGACCTTGGTTCCGGATTCGAGAAGCTCGGTAGTGGTTTTGATACTGAAGTTGGAGATCCCGATCGCCTTGCACCGGACAGTGACCGACCGGATTTTCATGTACGCTCACATCGATTTGACGGTACTGCTCGGCGCGTCAACTCATCGTCTGACGGTTGATCTATAGCATGGGATATCCAGCTACCGGGTTCGCGGGCTTGTACCGCAAACCGCCGTCGAGACGTCCTCAAGTCCATCAATTCTCGCCATGGGGACACTTGGTGGATATGGAATCTGTACGCTGATGTCTTCTCTTCTTCGAAACCAGCTGACCGTCAGTATTGCTGTTGGTTGAGTCTAGTTGCTCACTCTACGAGAATGCCTACTCTCCGGAGAGCATGCACAATCGATGAGGGGAGAGTTGCGATCATCCACTGCAGGCGGGAAAGGTATGTCCCCGTCCAAAAGGCATGCTAAGGATTGATGGAAAGCCTTATAGGGACGATCTGGGACTCTTCTCTGCTCATACCTCCTTTCCTTCCCGACCCTGCCACCTCGGCCACAGCAGGATAGGTCGTACTCTCACCGAGATCTGTGGCGAGACGGGTCAGAGAACGGGAAGGGGATAAACCGCTGGCAATATTCGACAGCACGGAAAGTCCAGATCGGGACGGCTGGGTCATGGTCGGACAGGGACAGACTATTGCAAGCGTGAAGGTGTCGGAGCCTAGCGATAATCTTGCAGCATCAGCAGCACAGCCAGAAGAATTGAATGCGATGCTCAACTTTCAGGCCGCATACGACACAGTCTCTCGATCGATGAGTTCGTCCACGACGACCATTTTTAGACTAAGCTCTCCGCCATCGGAGGACATACGGATTTCGTCGACACCAACGTACGATCCCATCGATATTGGGGATGAAGGGGAGCCGGACAGATCTGGTCAGCAGGATCGCAAGGATGGACGAGTGGACGAGGTGAGGTATTCAAATTGCATTCGAGTCTCGTATGAAGCCCACCAGTACAGGTAGGGGAGTGTCTATCCCTTCTCGTGAGTCTGAATCAGTCAATACTCTGACTGAATCCAGAGCGACGATGGTGCCGCTGCATCCATCTTATCTTCACGAAGCAAGCTCCTCCATCCTACCTCTCACCGAAACCTTCCCGAGTTCGCCTTGTCTCGATTACTCTGCTTCTCTTTTCACCGTCTGCATGGCAGAAGCCTCTCGCCTCGCTCGTAGTCGGATCTGGCGGGTCAAGAATGGGTCGCGCCTGCGCCAGTATTGCGCAGTACGATGACACATATGTCGAGGAGCTCAAGTCGCGTGTCGGGACTGGTGAAGGTGTATCTGGGAGCGTCATATGGGGTGGAGTTGGCGGAGACGGAAAGCACGATACGACCAAAATGTTTAGGACTTGCGGTAGGATGGTGGCCGGGAAGCCAAGCGAGGAATCTCAGGCTTCTCTGCCAGAGAATGTCAGAGTGAGGGTGAGAAGCTTGACCAAGCTGATGAGTCAGGAGTACAACGTGCACAATCTGATACGTCAAGTTGCTGAAGGATCAACATCGCTCATCCTCGACAGGACACGGGAATTCAGGATGAGATTCCGCCTTGCGTCGGTGCCTCTAGGCTGGGCAACGCTCATCCCAGCTTTCCATCTTCCTGAACCCCTTCCATCCACCTCGACACCGCCCATCAAGCGGATATATACCCTTCACTTTCCGAGATCTCAGATCGACTTTGCGATCGGTCCCGGTGCGGCGATACACCAGATACTGGCTTGAGGAGGTGGGAGAGGAAGAGGAGGAGTGACCGGCAAGGCTCTTGGGTGGGGAGGAGGAGATTGATCTGGGGATGGACGATAGGGGTGGGGAAGGGTCAAATCCAGGAACAGGACAGATGAGAAGGTCCACAGAGGTCCATCTCAAGCGAGTCAAAACTGCATTGATGATCTCGTCCGGGTGCAAGGTGCATGCACCTCGGTGAGATTGCTGACTAGCTTCGCTGTGTCGCTTGCCCTCTACCGCTGAGCAACAAGGTCGCTGTGATAAAGGTCCAGCCACCATCTCCTGAAATGCCA
>JAABUY010001183.1_pt1 | contig 36681 bp, 43 predicted proteins | sample 5560271 | NCBI WGS metagenome assembly JAABUY01 (sample SAMN10711886, study PRJNA513374) | rock metagenome | isolation source: Antarctica rocks | place: Antarctica: Victoria Land, University Valley
TTGCACCGCGGAAACTGCGGTGATCAGCCGTTGCGACCGCTACAAGCGATTGCTGGGCCGTTAGCGGCCATGATTTCCAACCGGGTTGCGCGACATCGCCCGAACCTCACTCCGACAGGCTGCTAGATCGCGTCCTTCAACTCCTTCGCGGCGCGGAAGGCGACCTTCTTGCTGGCCTTGATCTGAATTGCCTCGCCGGTGGCCGGGTTGCGGCCCATGCGCGCCGGACGGTTCTTCACCTCGATGATGCCGAGGCCGCCGATCCGCACCCGCTCGCCTTCCTTGAGATGACCTACCACGGTGCTGAACAGTTCGGTGAGCATGGTCTCCGCCTGCTTGCGCGGCAGCTCGTGGCGTTCGCCGAAATTCGCAGCCAAGTGCTTCAGCGTGATCACCGGCGACGCCGCGGCCTTGACCGGGGCGGCAGTTTTGGAGTCGGACTTGGCGGCGGTTGCCGCGACGCCGGGACGAGCTCCTTTTCCGGCGGCCGGCCCCGCAGCCGCCTCGGGCTGCTTGGTCGAGCCGGTTTTTGGAGCGGCCTTCGCGGGCGCTTTTGCCGCGGCCGGCGTGGTTGTGGTCTTTGCAGCCATGTTCGTCGGCGCTCCTCAAAGCGATGCTGGAATGACGGGATCACAGGGCCGCGGGCAGCACAAGATATTTGCAGGCAGATAGGCGCAAGTCGGCCCTGAAACGCCAGTTTGACCTCACCTGTCGCCACATTGCCAACGGCGGCGCCATCACGACTCGGCTGCGTCGACCCGCCATTTGCGCCGGATCACGTCCTCCGTCCGCCGTTCGCAGAGCCGGCGGGCATTCTCGGCCTCGCCAAGTGCCGCTTCAGTGCCGGGTCAGCCATTCCCCAAGACACCTGAAAGTCGCCGAGGCGCCGGCGGCGATGCGTCCGGCATCGAGCATGTCGGCGGCGTCCAACCGCAGCAGGAACGACCGCCACATCGGACTTGTCGCCGTCCCGTAGCCGGCGAAGTAGGCGCACCCGGCATTGCCGTCGAGGCCCAGGCGGTTCCCGACATGGCGCAGGATGACGCGCCCCCCAAGCGTCGATCCTTCCATGACGTAGAGCGATCCGAGCGCCTCGGAGGCGTCGCGCAGCGCCGGCAGCGGGCACCACGGCAGCGCCCGCACGGCGTCAGGCGACAGACCGAGCGCCGCCAGGTCGGCGGCCAGCAGATGCAGGCGGCGGCGCGGCCCGAGCAACGCCTCGTCCCGCATCAGGCCCGCCATCTGCGGCTGCCAGCCGCACCAGAAGCCGTAGAACCGTTCCAGCAACCTGGTGTAGGCGGCGATCCCGATGCCGTCGTCCATCAGGCCGAGCGCTACGTCCAAAGCCTGGTGGGCGGGCCGCGTCGCCTCGCGCAGATGCGCCAGTATTGCGCCAGATTGGATCGCGCCAGGTTGGCCGGCGTCGAGTTGGCCCGCCTCGAGTTGGCCCGCCTCGAGTTGACCGGCAGCGGTCACATCATCGCCCGTATCTTGGCCGCCAGGATGTTCATGGCGAATGGCTTCACGATGACCTGCATGTCGGGCTGCAGCAGGCCGTTGCCGAGCAGCGCTCCTTCGGCGTAGCCGGTGATGAACAGCACTTTCAGCTGCGGCCTGTGGACACGCGCCGCATCGGCCAGCTGCCGGCCGTTCAAACCCCCCGGCAAGCCGACATCGCTGACCAGCAGGTCGATCGGCTGTCCGGAATGCAGCGCCCGCAGTCCCTCGGCGCCGTCGCCCGCCTCGATCACGCGGTAGCCCAGGTCGCGCAGCACGTCGCCGATCAGCATCCGCACCACCGGCTCGTCGTCCACCACCAGCACCGACCGCCCCGCCTCCGCCACGGTTTCCGCCAGCAGGTCGAGGCCGCCGTCCTCGGCGTCGCCGACGCCCAGGAAGCGCGGCAGGAACAGGCGTACGGTGGTGCCCTGCCCCGGCTCGCTTTGGATGCGGGTGTAGCCGTTGGACTGCTCGGTGAAGCCGTAGACCATGGACAGCCCGAGGCCGGTGCCCTGCCCCAGCGGCTTGGTGGTGAAGAACGGCTCGAACACCCGGGCCATGGTCTCCGGGGCCATGCCGACGCCGGTGTCGGCGACCGACACCGCCACGTATTGCCCCGGAGTCGCGTCCTGGCGGGTGTTGACCGTCGAGATGGTCAGGCGGCCACCGTCCGGCATCGCGTCGCGGGCGTTGATCGCCAGGTTGAGCAGCGCGTTCTCCAGCTGATTGGCGTCGCAGATGGCCTTCCAAAGGCCAGCCGGCGGCGTCGTCACGACCTCGATGGCGGGACCGACGGTGCGGCGGATCAGCTCTTCTATGGAAGCCACGAGCCCAGCGACGTCGACCGGCTTCGGGTCGAGGGTCTGCCGCCGCGAGAACGCCAGCAGGCGGTGGGTCAGCGACGCGGCCCGGTTGGCCGATGTCATGGCGGCGGTGAAATAGCGGTCCAGGTCGCCGATCCGGCCCTGGCCGACCCGCGTCCGCATCAGCTCCAGGCTGCCGATGATGCCGGTCAGCAGGTTGTTGAAGTCGTGCGCGATGCCGCCGGTCAGCTGGCCCACCGCCTCCATTTTCTGCGACTGGCGCAGCTGGTCGTGCAGGTCGGCGATGCGGCGCAGGCTGCGGACGATTACCTCGGTGATGCCGTGCCGCAGCGTCTCCGCCATCTCCAGCTCCCACCCGGCCCAAGGCTTGGCGAAGCCGTGCCGCATCTCGATCCAGCGCTCGAACGACTGCCGCGGCAGGATCAGGGAGCCGGCCAGCTCTTTCTGCGGGCTGCCGCCCCAGCTCACCAGCTGCTGCTCCTCGGGGCGGAACCAGAGCAGCATCTCGGTCCGGTCGGCCGACAGGAACACCGCGAGCAAGCCGCTGGCGATGTCGGTGTAGCGCTCCCATTGCGGGTAGGCGGCGGCCAGGTTGTCGGTCTGGAACAACTTCGCGGCGCCGGTGTGCGTCCGCAGCCAGTTGGTGAGCTCACGGAGATCGGCTTCGGGCGGCGTGTTGCCCATCCGGGAGACGACGCCGTCGTACAGGACCGCGGCGCCGGTCGAGCTGAACAGGCTGGCGATGGTGACGTCGCCGGTGGTGAGCGCCGGGGCGACCATCGCGGCCTCCGCCATGTGCGCCAGCAGCGCCGACAGCCGCCCCAGGTCGCCGCGCCGCGCCTGCTCGGCGTCGGTGCGCTCGGCCGGGCCGAGGCGCAGCGCGAAGGCGTCGGTCAGCGCCGCCGCCGCCGCGCGCTGGCCCGGCGAGGGATGGTGCGGCTGGCGGTGGTGGCAGACCATCAGGCCCCACAGCCGGTCCCGGTGCAGGATCGACAGCGACATCGAGCCGTTGACGCCGACGTTGCGGTGAAACTGCATATGCACCGGCGACAGGCTGCGCAGCCGGGCGAACGACAGGTCGATGGTGCCGGAAAGCGGCCGCCCGCCAGCCCAATCCGGCTCGGCGTCGATTAGCACCGGCGCGGCGTCGCGGTCGGGAACCCAGCGGATCTGGCTGCGGCGGTAAAGCTCGCGGGCCTGGGCCGGGATGTCGGAAGCCGGGAAATGCAGGCCTTCCAGCGACTGGTCCCAGTCGGCCGCCTTGTCTTCGGCGATGGCCTGACCGTTCCAATCGGAGTCGAACTGGTAGATCAACACCCGCTCGTAGCCCGTGAGCCGCCTGATGCCGCGGGCGGTGACGCGCGCGAGGTTGCACAGTTCGCTGGTGGAGTCGCGCAGGTCGACGATAATGTCCTGCAGCTGACGCAACGCGTGCAGCGCGTCGGCGGCGTCGCGGTCGCCGGCCCGCTCCAGCTCCACCAGGATCACGCCGTCATAGGCATGCACGGCGGCGTCGAACGCCACCATCTGCGCCGGCAAGGTGAACGTAGATTGCCACGGCGCCTCGCCACGCAGCCCGGCCTCCCCGAACCGCGACTGCATGGTGGCGACGAAATCCGCACCCAGCACCTCGACGGCGTCGCTGCCGACGACCCGGCCAGCCGCTACGGGCAATCCCAGCGATGACGCGGCGTTACGGCTGGCGGCGACAATGCGGAACTCGCGCAAAGGATCGATTGCCAGCAACACGCCATGCGGCTGGACGGTGCCTGGAAGATGGATCGGCTCCCTGGCGCAATCGGAGTCGGCGGCTGCTCCAGCTGCACCGAAATGACTGCCCTGGTCGTTGTTCCTGAGCGTCGCCGTTCTCCATGACAGGCCGGAGCGACTGCCGCGTCCCGACTACCGCAGGAAGTTACCTGGCAGCACCCTATTCGTCTACGGATCGTTGCAAAAAGCGATCTCAGCGCGATCTATAGCCAACCCGATATGTCTTTGGGCACGACAGCTCGCCAGCTTACGATGCTCGCCGCGTGGGTGCGGCACTGGGAGCTCGTCGCTGCAACAGCATTTGCGCTGAAAGAACGGTGCTTTCGCGGTATAGGGGATATAGTGTCTCGACGAGGCGTTGCGCAAGGGCAATGTCGAACCAGGCTGGCCCGCCGACCCGCTCCTCATCCGCCGGGCGCAGCCGCACGCGGGCCAATCCAGGGCCAGGCGCCGGATGCAGCAACTCGTCGCTGCGTTCACGCAGGCGGCGCACGCCACGCCAGCCGACGCGATGATAGCTCATGGTCTCGCTCTCGAGGCCCGGCACGATGGTCTTGACGACGCTGACGGTCCCGTCTCGCGGCGAGCAATCGACATACAGGATGTCCAGGCCGTCCGCCGCGAGCCGCTGCGCCAGCAACGCCAGCCGGGCGTCGCCGGTGGCCACCGCTTCCGGCGCCACCGTCGGCAGGCTGGACATGGGAACCCGGCGACGCTCGGAGAACACCGATCCGGACAGGCGGCGGCGCAACTCCTCGACCGGCTGCGGCAGCCACTCGGCCATCGCCTCCAGCGACCGGGTCTCGTCGACGGTCATTGCCGTCGCCATCTCGGCGTCGATGTAGTCGGCTGGCAACGTGGCGCGCAACAGGTCGAGCGGCCCATGCGTCGCGGCCTTGCGGGCGCGCGAGCCGATGAACTCGAGCAGCGCCTTGCGCAGCGCACGGCTGCGGTCGGGGTGCGACGCCTCGCCGCATGCGGTGACCTGGATTGGCACTGTGGGCTGGCCATGGTCGTCGCCCACGACATACAGGTTGGTCAGGCCGAAATCGGTGCAGGCCAACTTGACCCGCACGGCGATCCCGAGATCGCGCAGCCGCTCCAGCAGGCCCATCACCTCCGGCCCCTCGTCGGTGTCGACGTCGACCACGACGCCTTGGTCGAGCGCTCGGTAGGTCAGCACGTTGCCGTCGCGCTGCAGCAGCTCCATGACGCCGTGGGCGATGGCGTGGCCGGCATCGAACCCGGCCCCCAGCCCGTTGGTGATCGGCACGATCAGCCGCGCCGGCTCGTTCAGCTGATACGGATAGGTCGCAACCCACTCCCGCGGCACCCAGACCGGCTCGTCGGCGCCGTGCCTGCGCCCCGCCACCCAGGTCAGCGTCATGGCGTCGTCGTATGCCGAGCCGGCGGGCAGGCACAGCGTCAGCGGGTCGGCCACGCCGCGCGGACCGTGGACGCGCAGCAACTCGGCGTAGCTGGCCTGGATGCCCGGCGTGCGCTGCAACCAGGCGTTGCAGTGCAGCTCCTCGCACAGCTCGCCCCAGGCGCCGACCGCGGCCTCGATCTCGGTAAACCCGTAGCCGTGGCCGCTGGTCGTCGGCACGCCGCCTAAGGATACGTTGGCCTGCACCACCGGCACGCCGATGCGGTCGAGGTGGTCGATGCGGAACGATGATTGCGGCTTGTCCGCCGGCAGCGTGGCGCGGAACGCCACGGCGACCTGCTCCAGGGTTTGGGTCATGGGTCAGGCCGCCATCTGTGAAAGTGCCAGCGTCTCGCGCAAGCCGTCGCCAAGGTCGGTGTTCATGCGGACGCCAAGGCTGGCGTGCAGCAGCGCAGGGTCGCCGCGCGAGTCGCGAATGTCGCCGATCCTGGGAGGCGCGAACTCGAAGGCCGGGGTGCAGCCCAAGACACGGCCGATGGCGCGCGCCAGCTGCAGCACCGAAACCGAGTGCCCGGTGCAGACGTTCAACACCGGCGGCGCGGCGCCGATGCGCTGCAACCCGGCCAGCAACGCCCGCACCACGTCGCCCACGAACACCAGGTCGCGGGTTTGCCCGCCGTCGCCATCGATACGCAGCCGCCGTCCGGCGGCGAGCCGGTCGCAGAACGCCGACACCACGCCGGAGTACGGCGAGCCGCCGTCCTGGCGCGGGCCGTAGACGTTGAAGAAGCGCAAGCCGAGCGTCGGCACGCCGAAGCTCTGCCGCGCCACGGCGGCGTGCAGCTCGCATCCAAGCTTGTCCGCGCCGTACGCCGAGCGGGGCGCCACCGGCGAGGTCTCCGCGAGCGGCGGCGTCGACAGGTCGCCGTAGACCGCGGCCGACGAGGCGTACACGACAGGTATCCGATCTTTTCGGGCCTGGTCCAGCACGCCGATGGTGCCGGTCAGGTTGACCTTGTGCGACCCGGTCCAGTCTTCCGAGCAGAGCGGCACCGATACCCGGGCGGCGAGGTGGAAGCAGGCGTCGACGCCGTGCATCGCCGCCGCCAGGGCCGCCGGATCGGCGACCGAGCCGACCATCAGCTCGGCGCGGGCTGGGCAATTCTCGCGATGGCCGCTGGAAAGGTCGTCCAGCACCCGCACCTCGCCGCCACCCGCCACCAGGGCATCGGCAAGGCTGGAGCCAATGAAGCCGCAGCCGCCGGTAACCAGGTAGCGTGTCATGCCCGCAGCATCCGCATGGCGCCTGGCGTCGCATACAGGCGTTCGGCGGCGACGCCGTCGCCTTCGCGCGCCGCCAGCCGCCGTAGCGCGTCGCGCATGCCCGCCGCATCGCCGAACTGGAAGCCGAGTTGCGAGGCGTAGGCTGCCGCTGCGGCAACCTTGACGTCCAGCACGTCGTCGATCGGTAATCGCACTTCCTCCAAGCCTCCGAGTTGCGCGTAGCCGGACGCCGTATCCGGCTGGCGGATGACATAGGGCGTGTCGCGCCAGAACGCCGTGGCGTGATCGCCGGCGACGACGCGCAACGCGTCCAGCACGCGCCGGTGGTCGACGTGCGATCCGAACGCCGCCGGTCCCAGCACCAAGTCGGGCGCGACACTCAGCATCGCGTCCTGCAGAACCGCGACCAGTTCGGGTTCGATGGCGTCGTCCGGCCGGTATTGGCCGAACAACGCCGCGGCGGTCTCGTAGCCACGGTGCGGCGCTTCCGGCAGGTCGAGCCACAGCGTCTCCGCGCCGATGGCGGCGGCGGCGGCGGCATCCTCGTCGCGGCGCAGCGCCATGTAGTCGATGTCGTCCGCGAGCCCCTTGTCGCGCTGGCAGGCAAGCGCGAAACCATGCGCCGGATGGACGCTGCGGGTGAACACGGTCGCCATCGCCACTCGCCAGCCACGGCCGGCGAGCGTTGCCATGGCGCCGCCGGCCGAAAACACGGCGTCGTCGAGATGCGGCGAGATCAGCAGGGCCGTCGGCATGGCGCTACAGCAGATGCGGCTGCGCGCGAAACCGGCACGCCGTCATCGGCAGCATCGCGGACCAAGCGACGTCCGGGCGCGTTCCCACGAGGTCGTCGTACACGTCGATGATCTGCCGCCCGACAGCCCCCCAGGAATACACCCGGCGACATTCCTCCAGCCCCGCCTGAGCCAGCCGGCGGCGCAGCGCCGGGTCACGCAACAAGCGGCGCAGCGCGTCGGCCAGCCCCGGCACGTCGCCCGGCTCGGTCAGCAGGCCATTGTCGCCGTCGCGCAGGCAGTCGATCACGCCCACGGACCGGCAGGACACGCAGGCAAGGCCGCTCGCCATGGCTTCCAGGATGGTGTTGGAGAAACCCTCGGCGTAAGTCGGCGAGACGAAGATGTCGGCGCGGCGGTAGACTTGCGGCACTTCGTCGTAATCGACGTAGCCGCTCATGCCGACATGGCCTGCAAGGTTGCGCGCGGCGATGCCCTCGGCGGTGGCGTCGTAGTCAGGGCCAATGCCGGAGATGACGATGCGGAACGCTTCGCCGCTGTCGCGCAGCAACTCGGCGGCGGCCAGCAAGTCGAGCACGCCCTTACGCGCATCTACACGGCCATGGTACAGCAACACCGGCGGCTCGCCCGCCGCACGGGCCGGATCGGGCGCGAACCAAATGGTGTCAACCGCTCCCGGCACGATGGTGAAGCGTGCCGGATCGGTGCCGAGGCGCTCGGTCACCTCGTCCGCGAACGAGCGGCAGCCGATCAGCACCGCACCGGCGTGGTCCAGTACGCGCACCATCGCCAGCCGGTGCGTCTCGCAGCACGAGCCGACCCAGTGACCGTCCCCGCCCTGGATCGAGACCACGTTGGGCAGGCCAAGGCGCTGTGCCGCAATCATCGTGGCCCAGCCGGTCGGGTAGCCGTATTGCGCGTGCAGGATGTCGAACGGTTGTTCGGCGTGTGCGCTAGCGACTGTTTCGACGATGCGGTCGACGTCGCGCTCGAAGTCGCCACCCTCCTGTTCGCCCACCTGCTCCAGTCCGATGACCGTGACGCCGGGAACTTCGGGGGGCGGGCCGCCGCCGTATACCTTAATGCCGAGCGGGTCGGCACGGTACTGGCTTATCATGGTGACGTCATGCCCGTCGGCGACCAGCTCGCGCAGCAGGTTGATGGCGTAGACGCTCATCCCGGAGATGGTCGGGAAGAACCGGCGGCTGACGAAGCAGATCCTCACGCAGCCCGTTCCTGGCGCGCCCGCAGCAGCCAATTCATTGCCTGCCGCACCATCGACGGCGCGCGGTTGGCGTCGGCCGACAGCTCGACGCAGGCCAGGCCGCCGAAGCGGATCGTCTGCAGCGCCTGCAGCACGGCCACCACGTCCATGTCGCCCTCGCCGAACGGCAGGTGCAGATGCACGCCGCGCCTCATATCCTCCAGGTGCACCGTCGCTATGTCGGCGGCATAGGCGCGCACGGCATCCTGCGGCTCGATGTCGCGGGTGACGATGCAGTGGCCGGCGTCCAGCGCCAAGCGCAGCCCGGGCACGTCGTTGGCCAGCCGCCGCCAATGCGCCACGGTGCCCACCATCATCTCGGGTTCCGGCTCGAATGCCGGCACCAGGCCATGCCGCTCGCAACGGCGGACCACCTCGGCGGCGCCGTCGCGCAGCCACTCCCAGGCGTCGGACTCGGCCACGCCTTCGCCGCGGGCGCCGGCCCAGAAGGTGAAGCATTCGGCCTGCAACTCGACGGCGATCTCCATGCAGCGCTGCAGGAAATCCATGCGGCGCTCGCGCTCCGCCGCGTCGGGCGAGATCAGCGTGGGGGCGTGCTTGGCGCGCGCGTCGATGACGTACCAAGCGCCGGTCTCGATCACGCAGCCGAGGCTCTCCGCGCGCAGCCGCTCGGCCAATGCCGCAGTGCGCGCGCGCACGTCGTCGGCATACGGGTCGAGGTGGCAGATGTCCGGGGTGAGCGCCACGCCCTGGTAGCCGGCCTCGGCGATCATCGCCACGGCGTCGTGCAGGCGGTGCCGGGTGAAGCCATTCGTGTTGTAGGCGAAGCGCGTGTTCATTCGGCTGCTCGCTGGATCGGAATGGGGTGCGTGAACGGAGGCCCGGCAATCACGTCGTCAAGCAACGCGACAGCCGCCGCAGTGGTTGTGTCGGGCGCGTACTCGAACGGCGTGAACACCTTGTCGAAGTCCAACCTGGCGATGACGTCGCGGTAGCGCCGCGCCTCGTCGCGGCTCAGCGGGATTTGCTTGTGATAGGCCTTGTGGCAGGAGATCCGCGCAGCGGTGCCGTCCGGGTCGAAGTCGACCTTCAGCGCGTCGCCGGCGAACAAGGCGCGGCGCGGCAGGTCGTGCAGCACCGCATGGCCGTCGTAGTGGCCGCCGGTGTGGTGCAGCACCAGTCCGGGCCGGATCTCCAGCCGTTCGTCGTACGGCAGTGTCACGCGAAACGCCTTGGTCCACGCCAGGTCGTCCTTCTGGATCAACAGGTCGGGCTGGAAGCGTTCCTGCAACTGCCACAGCGCGCCGTAGCCGTGCGGGTGCGAGGCGGCGAGCACGCGCACGCCGCCCAGCCGCTCGATCTCCTGCAGGGCGGCTTCGTTGTAGAGCGGCGCCGCCTCGAACGCGACGTTGCCGTCCGGATAGGTCAGCAGCCAGCCATGGCTGTCCAGGCCAAACCGAGGCGTGGTCCAGAACTCGTGGATGCCGGGCGCCGCTTCCCGCCAATGCCAGGTGAGATGCGGGGCGATCTGCTCCGGCGTGCGGAAATCCCAGCCGTCATCGGGCAGGTCGTTGCGGACGTCGCTGCACACCGGGCATAACGGCGGCACCGCGAAGTAGCGCTGCCAGTGGCCGCAGTTGCTGCAGGCGTACGGTTTCAATGGCATTAGGCCACTCCTGCCAATTCGGCGCTTCGCGTCGACGGCGGTTGCGCCATGGCGCTGGCCCGCTCGACCAGCCGCATCAGGCGCAGGTCGGCGCCAGCCGAGAACGGGAAAGTGCCGCGATGCAGCAGGCAGTGGGCGAAGGACTCGACCTGACCGAGGAACGGCGAGCGGTCTGAGTCGGGGACGGCGACTTCGTGCGCCACGCCGTCGCTGGCGTCGATCAGGCTGAGCCGCCCGCCCGCCACCTGCCCCATGGTGTCCAGCGCGACTGCCTGCGCCACCGTGCCGACCACCTCCAAACGCCGCCGGGGCAGCGTCTCGGGACAGTTGTAGGCGACGTGCAGCTGCACCAGCGTGCCGTCGGCGGTGCGGGCCAGCAGCATCGCGCCATCCTCGATGGTCGGGTCGGCGTAGTCGTGGACCATCGCCTGCCCCATCGCCGAGACCGCGACGATCTCCTGCCCAAGCAGCATCGCCGCGAGGTCGAGGCCGTGCGGCGCCAAGTCGATCAAGGCGCCGCCGCCGGCACGGCCACGCGCGACACGCCAGTTGTCGGCGGCCCAGCCAGGCGGCACCCAACAGGCATAGACGATGCGGACCGCAACGACCCGGCCAAGCCTGCCGCTGGCGATCAGCTTCGCGAGATGCGCGTGTGCGGGATGGAACCGCTGGTCAAAAGCGGTGGCGTAGCGGACGTTCGCCGCGTCGCAGGCCGCCACCATGGCCGCGGCGTCGGCGGCGTTTGTCGCCATCGGCTTCTCGCAAAGCACTGCCAGCCCGGCCCGTGCCGCGGCCTCGACCAGCGGCCGGTGCGCGTCGTTCGGGGTTGCGACGTAGACCGCCTGCAACCCCGGAGTGCCAAGGAACGTCTCCAGCGATGCGGCTGCGGCGGCGTCGGGGGCCAGCGCCCTAGCGCGCGCCAGGGCGGCGGGGTCGGCGTCATGCAACGCCAGGAGCGCGCCGTTGCTCGATGCCAGGATCGCCGGGATGACGTAGTCGCGGGCCACCCAGCCGGTTCCAGCCACGCCCCAGCCGAGTTCCGAGGCCATGCGCGTCACCATCGCTCTGGAAGATCGAGCCAGACACGGCGGCCGATCAGGGCGTCGTCGGCAGGATCGGCCCCGGCCACGACCTGAGGCCGCGCGACAACCCGGTCCGGGTAGGTGGCGAGAGCGGAGTACTCCGCCGCGTAACGCTCGGAAGGAAACCGTCGAACGCAGCCACCATCCGAGCCTTCGTGGTACAGCGGATTGCGGCGCAGCACCGTGCCTCGCCGAGGCCCTGTCAGCTCGCCGGTGGCAGGGCGGGCAAGCTCGGCAGCTGCCTTCCCGGCGGCAATGGAGATTGCGGCCACACTTCCCAGCGCGGCTGGGAGCGTCGCATGGGGCGCGCGCCGGGCGACCAGCGCCGCCGTAAGCTCGGCGTCATCGTAGAGTTGGGCTGCGCCAAACAGGTCCGCGTAGCCCTGCGGCGACAATGGCGCCCCGCTCGAGAAGTTGTCGGCCTCGGCGTTGTGCGCGTGGCCGCACAGCAGCGCGCCGCCATCGCCCGCCACGCGACGCATCTCCGCGACCACGGCGGCTTTGCCATCAAGAAAGTACAGCGCGTCGTGGCAGAACACGAGGTCGGCGCTATCGTCGCGGACCGGCCATGGCCAAGTTGCGTCGCAGCACAGCAGCTTGGCTTGGGGAGCCACCCAATGTCGGGCCAGCCACAACTTGGAGAACACCACGTCGAGGCCGGTCGCAGCGACCGCGGACCGGGCGAAGGCGCGCAGGAAATGGCCGGCGCCGCAAGCCAGTTCCGTCACCCGCGCGCGTGGCCGCCAGTGCGCCTGCGCCAGCGCCAAGCCGGACAGGAAAGTCGGGTCGGACCAGCGATGCGCGAAATAGTCGGCTACCGGGCCGAATGCGAGATGCCGCATCGCGTCGCGGAAGCTCATGCGGTCGCGATCGGCGATCAAGGCACGCAACGAAGCGGGATCGGCTGCGGGACCGCTCGCCCAGTCGTCGCGGTCGGACAGCAGCGCTGCCGTCGCCGTTTCGGAGTCGCCGGCGTCCAGCGCCGCAAGCGCCGCGTGGACCAGCGTTTCGCGCCCGACTCGCAGATAGGGAATGCCATCGATGACCGGCCAGCGTCCGCCATCGCCGTCGACTAGCGCATGGGGACCGTCTTGCCGCAACGCGAGCAGGGTGACCGGGCTGCGTAACTCGCCATCCAACCATGAATACGCCGACTCGGCGACAGCGCCGGCGGCGCTCAAAGCAGGCCCGCCTGGCGCAGCACTGTTTTGTGAAACGATTGCAGGGGGCCGGCGTGGACCAGGTCCATGTCGCCCAACGCCTGCTCGGCGCGAAAGCGGGCGGCACGGTCGTGGTAGCGCACCTGCAGCACCCGGTCGAACACGTCGGCGATGTGGAAGGCGCGTCCCTCGGGGGTGTCGGCATCGACGATCACCTCCAGCGCGTCGCGCACTGCCTCGCCAACCGCCGTCGGCAGCGTGGCGATCTCCCGCTCGAACAGCCCGCGCATGATCGGCGCCAGGCTATCGCCCAACAGCAGCTCTCCGGCAAACCCGCTATCGGGAAGCTGAGCGTTGTGGAGATGGTGGGCGAGCCCGGCCAGGAACACACGCGACGGGTCGGCGCCCTCGCGCGCGGCCAGCAGCACTCCGGCGACGGCAACCGTCAGGCAGTGCTCGGCATGGCTTTCGGCCGGCTCCAGAACCAGGCGGGGATGACCGGCCGCGGTCGCTCCAGCGCGTGGTTGCGACGCTAGGGCGTCGACGAAAGCTGGCATTGCGGCGGTGGCGGTTAGAAGCGAGCCGGACCAGGCACGCAACCATGCGGCCATCTCGTGCGGAACATCAAGAACAGCAGCATCGAATGCCCTGAGTATTATCGAACTGCGCTGTTGCGATTGGACTCCGACATCCGCCAAAACTTTGTCGTCTATAGAGCCAAGCTGACAAGCCGCGAGGGCTGCGGCGGTGACTGCGCCGGCTATCTCACGGGCCGGCTGGCCTTCGCATAATCGGCTCCAGGCAGCGCGAAACAGCTGATCGGACACGCTACCAGGCTGTCCCGCCCGGCGAACGCGCTTCAGTTCGCCAATTTCGGCGGTCAACGCCGCAAGACGAGCTAGATCATCGGCTGCATCGGCTGATGCGGCAAGTGTCGTCGACACCTCACCTATGTCCCAATCCGTCCGCGGTCTTCGGTCCGGGTCTGTCATGCTTGGATTAGCTTGGCCGTTCCTCACAATTGTTAACCCACGGGCGACAGTATGACGCTACGCAGTCAATCATCAAGCCGTGAACGCCGTCTATCCCGCCTCCCTTGCCCCCGCCCCCCTTGCCCCCGCCTCCCTCGCCGCAGTCGCCAGCCGGTCGGCGCGCTCGTTCATCGGCTCGCCGGCGTGGCCGCGCACCCATCGCCACTCGACCTGATGCGGGGCCGCGGCGGCCAGCACGCGGCGCCATAAATCCATGTTGGCCACCGGGTCGCCGGCGGCGTTGCGCCAGTTGCGGCGCACCCAGCCGGTATGCCAGCGGGTGATGCCGTTACGCAGGTACTCGCTGTCGGTGTGCAGCACCACCCGGCAGGGACGGGTCAGCGTCTCCAACGACGCAGCGGCGGCGGTCAACTCCATGCGGTTGTTGGTGGTCGTCGCCTCCGCCCCCGACAGGTCCCGCTCGGTATCGCGGTAGCGCAGCACGGCGCCCCAGCCGCCCGGTCCCGGATTCGGCTTGCAGCCGCCGTCGGTCCAGATCTGCACCGGCTCCAGTGCGGGCGGCTCGACCTTAGAGGCCATAGTCGGCGACCTTGGCGGCGCGATGGAAACGCAGCCGGCGGACGAACTCCATCGGGTCCTTGCGTGTGACCATGGCCCCAGACGGGGTTGCCAACCAGTCGAACAGCCGCGTCACGGCGAACCGCAACGCCGCCCCCTGGCACAGCGCCGGCAGCGCCGCCCGCTCCTGCGCCGACAGGCTCCGGGCCGCGTCGTAAGCGTCGATCAGCGCGCGCGCCTTTGGCGCGCTGATCGATTGGTCCGGCTCGAAGCACCATGCGTTGAGGCAGATCGCAATGTCGTAAGCCAGCACGTCGAACGCCGCGAAATAGAAGTCGATCAGCCCCGACAAGCGGCCATCGAGGAAAAACACGTTGTCGGGGAACAGATCGGCGTGGATGTGCCCGCATGGCAGCACGCCGGGCGCGGGCCAAGCCGACAGCACCGCCTCAAGCGCTGATTGCAACTCGTCCAGCAACCCCGGCGGCAGCGAGCCGGCGTCGGGATGGCCGCGGCTGCGGGCCAGCAGCGGCGCCCAGCCGGACGGGCCGAGGGCATTCTCGCGCACGGCCGGATAGCCCCGCCCCGCGACGTGCAGGGCCGCCAAGGCCGCGCCGACCTGCGCGCAATGCTCAAGCCGCATCCGGCGCGGCCAGACGCCGGGCAAGAAGGTGGTGATGGCGGCGGCACGGCACTGCAACCGGCGCAGGCTGACGCCGTCGCGGCCCGCCACCGGACGCGGGCAGACGATGCCACGGTTCGCCAGGTGGTTCATCAGGCCGAGGAAGTAGGGCAACTCCGCCACCTCCACGCGCTTTTCATAGAGCGTCAGGATAAAATCGCCGGAGCTGGTGCGGAGCGCGAAGTTGCTGTTCTCGACTCCCTCCGCAATGCCCTTGCAGGCGACCGCGGTGCCGATGTCGTAATCGGCCAGGAAAGCGTTCAGGGCGTCGTCGGAAACCTCGGTGTAGACAGCCATCGGGAAATGGGCTTTCAGGCGAAAAGGAACGGTCATAGTCCCTACATAGGCGACCGGGCGCTGCACAGGGCTTGCCTGTTGTCGTGTTGCCGTCGCCGCCGCACACTGCGGCGCCGTAATTTGCCGGAGTTTGCCGATGAACCGTCGCCGCCCCGCCGCGCTGCTGCTGACCCTGCTCGGGGCGGTGACGGTCGCCGGTTGCGAGAGCGCCGAGCAGTTCCCGCCGATCTGCCCGTCGCTGGCGCTGCTCAAGGATGCCGCCGACTTGCAGCGCTTCGCCGGAGGCGGACGCGACATCAGCGATCTGGTGGTGCAAGCGCGGCTGACCGCGGTGCCGGCGACCTGCACGCGGGCCGACCCGTCCCACGTCCAGACGCGGCTGCAGGTTGCGATGGACTTGACGCGTGGCCCGGCGGCAAAGGGCGGCACACTTGAAGTGCCCTACTTCGTGGGAGTGACCGAAGGCGGGCGGGTGCTTGACGAGCAGGACTACCGCATGGCCGCGAACTTCCCGTCCAACATCGACCAGGTGCAAGTCACTGGCGACACTATCAATCTGCTGTTGCCGATAACCCGCGAGAAGACGGCCGCCGCCTATCAGATCTTCGTCGGCTTCCGCCTGTCGCCCGAAGAACTGTCCAGCAACCGCAACCGCGCGCCTTAGCAAAATCAAGGCAAGGGGCGTCGCCCCTTGACCCCATCAAAGGCGAGCCTTTGAAATCTTTTTTTAAGCGGCGCGGCGGGCTAGGGCGGCGGGCAAGCCGGCGATGGCGTGATCGATCAGTTGCGCGTCGCCTTCCACGCCGAGGGTGTTTCGAATCACCTGCTCGGCGGCTGTCGCGGCAACCTCCGCAGCCGCCAGGCGCACTTCGGTGACGGCGGCCTTCTCGGCCGCGGCGATGCGGTCAATCGCCATCCGTTCACGGCGCGCGGCGCTGTTTCGCGCTTCGGTCGCAGCGGCCTCGGCCAACCGCGCAGCCTCGGCGCGAGCCCCGTCGAGCAACCTTTGGGCATCGGCCATCGCCTGCTGCCGACGCTGCCGCGCATCGGCCAGCATCGCCTCCGCCTCACGCTTCAACCGTGCCGCCTCGGCTAGTTCCGCGCGGACGGCCACGGCGCGACGGTCGAGCATTCCAGCCAAACCCGACCAGAGCCGACGGCCGAACAGCACGACGAAAATAACGAAGGCAATGGAAACCCAGGTTTCCGGATTGGCCAAAAAGCCGGTGAAGTGCATTGTTCTGGCTCTCTCAGCCACGGCCGGTCGCGGCCAGCACGGCACCGACCTCACGGTCGACGCTGCCGACATCCGGCGCATGTCCGGTCAGGCGTGCGACGACGGCGCTGGCGGTATCGGTGGCGACCTGCCGAAGCGCGCCCAACGCCGAGGTCCGTGCGGTCCCGATGCGCTGTTCGGCTTCTTCCAGTTGGGCATCGAGCTTTTGGTTCAACGCCGCCGACTGCACCGCCGCTTCCGCCTTGGCCTGTTCGGTCGCCGCCGCGACTTGCGCCTGCGCGCTGGTCTGCGCCTGGCGGGTGGCGGCGGTGAACTCCGCGACCGCGGCGTCAGCTTCGAGCTTGGCGGACCGAGCCGTGTCGAGGTCGGCGCCAATGGTCGCGGCACGCTTGGCGAGCACGCCTGCCACCTGCGGCAGCGCCCAGTTGTTGAGCAAAAGGTAGAAAGTCAGGAAGATGAGCGCCAGCCAGACCACCTGGCTGACAGTCAACGGGTTGCCGAAGTCGAGCTGCGGCATCCCCTCGGCGGCCCGCGCCATAACTGGAGCCATGACAGCTGCCGCGAGGGCCACTGCTGCAAGAACTGGGGCGGCCGGCGAGCGAAGCATCCGCTGGATCAGGTGAACAGGATGAGGAACGCGATGAGCAGGGCGAACAGCGCCACCGCTTCGGTGAGCGCGAATCCCAGGATGCCGAGGCCGAATACCTGATCGCGGGCCGATGGATTGCGCGCCACGCTGGTCACCAGCGCTGAGAAGATGTTGCCGATCCCGATGCCCACGCCCGCGAGCGCGATGACGGCAATGCCGGCTCCAAGTGCCTTTGCGGCGGCGACGTCCATGGTGTGAATCCTTCTAGGATAATGGGAAAGCAGGAGGCTCGCTCGAAAGCCGAGGTCAGTGCAGGTGCACCGCGTCGTGCAGGTAGATCGAGGTCAGGATGGCGAACACGTACGCCTGCAGGAACGCCACCAGCAACTCGAACCCGATCAGCACGACGTTCAACGCCAGTGGCGCGATTGCCCCGACGCTGCCAAGCGCGCCCAGCCCCGAGAGCATCAGAATGAAAGATGCGAATACCGCGAGCATGACGTGGCCGGCGACCATGTTGGCGAACAGTCGGATCGACAGGCTGACCGGGCGCGAAAGGTAGGAGATAATCTCGACCGGCACGATCAACGGCGCCAGCCACACCGGCGCGCCGGCTGGGAAGAAATAGCTGAAGAAGTGCCAGCCGTGGATGCTGAGCGCCACGGCCGTCACGATTAGGATCACCATCACCGCCAGCGCCGCGGTGACGGCGATATGGCTGGTGTAGGTGAAAACGTATGGCAGCAGTCCCAGCAGGTTACCCATTAGCACGAAGAAGAACAACGCGAAGACAAAGGGGAAGAAGCGCTTCCCTTCCGGCCCGATCTGGTCGGTGCACAAGCCGTGAATGAAGCCGTAGCATATTTCGGCCAACGCCTGCAGGCGGCCGGGCACCACGGCACGAGGGCGGGCGCCGTAGTGGAGTAGGGCGAGGGTCAGCGCTACCGCCACTACCATGATGAGGTTGGATTGGGTGAAATTAACCGAGCGGCCCAACGGTCCCAGAGCAGTTGACAGCTTGAACTGCCCGAGCGCGTCGATCGATCCGCCTTCAGCCGCCACTGTGCCGTCCCCACCCGAACTTGCCGCCGCAGCGGGCTGTTTCCTTCACGGCCGGGGAGCCTTAGGCCCCATCAGCCGCCATAGATTGGCTATCCCGGCGGCGCCGCCGAGCAACACGAACACCGCCAGCATGACCGGTTTCGTGTGTAGCCAACGATCAAGGTAGAACCCGATCGCCGCCGCCACCGCAAGCGCCGAAACCAACTCTACGCCGACCCGCAACCCGAGCCCCGTCGCAGACGCGCCGGCCGCCGAAATAACGGCCTGCGGTGGCGGGTCCATCCCCTGATGGGCGCGGGCCGCCCGCAGCCTCTCCTCGAACGAGGGCTCCGGCGAATGGTCGCCTTGCTGCGCGGTCATGCTGCGCCCGTCTGCTACCTGCCTTGCCGTCATCTAACGAGGCGTCTGCTAACCGGGGGTCGCCGGTGTGTCAAGAATGCACGCCGGTGTGGCTCGACGGTCGTAACGCTCACGGATGGCTATTGGCTGGCCCACACGATGCGGTGCATCCAGGCAAGCTCCGGCAGCTCGAAAGTGAAGCCGGGGTGCGCCGGATTGAGGCTGCGCAACTCGACCCGGCGGGCCGAGCGGCGGGCCAGCTCCTTGGCCATCACCTCGCCGTTGCGGGTACGCACCACCACGCGGTCGCCGCGACGCACCGGAGCGGCTGGCGAGACGATCACCAGGTCGCCGTCGCGGAACACCGGCTCCATGCTTTCGCCGCTGATCTCCAACGCGTAGGCGTTGGGGTCGGCGACCTCGGGCAGCCCGACCTCGTCCCAGCCGCCACCGACCGGGTAGCCGCCATCGTCGAAGAACCCTTCCCCGCCTGCCTGGGCGAGGCCGATCAACGGCACGCGCCGGGCGGTGACGCCGCCGCCGCCGGCGACCCCGCGCGACGGAGCGGCGTGCGGCAGGACGCGCGCGCCGAGCACCAGGGCGGTGAACGCATCGAGCGTGGAGCCGGTGGCGTTCAAGACCTTGGCCAGGCTCTCAGTGCTCGGCCAGCGCGCGCGCCCGTCGGCCATCTTGCGTTTCGAGGGGTTGAACGTGGTGGCGTCGAGCCCCGAGCGCCGCGCCAAGCCCGATGCCGAGAGGCCGTGCTCGGCAGCCAGGGTATCAAGCGCGCGCCAGACATCTTCGTGTTTCATACCGTCAATCTACCGTAACAAATCATATTGCACCATGGCAAGCGTTCTGAAAATAGGAAAGTTTACTTTATTGACTTGCCAAAATCGATACGCATCAGCTAATGTTCACCTTACGTTCTATTTGGGGTCGATGTGATGCAGAGCGCCACCGCAAGTCGTCATGAACCATTCGGTCGCCGTGTCGAAAGGCCGCAGGCGATGCTGCCAACCAGCTTTCCCAGCACCGATTCGGCATGGCTCTGGACCATGGCGGCGATGGTGGCGCGGCGGGAAGCGTCGCCGCGTGGGATCGACGGGTCCGGGCCGCCGCGAACGGCGCTGCCGGACGACATCGTCCGCTGCCTCGACCAGCTCTACCGCGCCGGCCGCATCGACCTGCTGCACGCCCGCGTGCTGCGCCGCTGGGGCGAGCGTGGCCGGCGGCCCAGCACGGGTTGCCCCCAGGAGCGATGCGACGCTGGGGTCTGGAACGAGGCGATGGAGCGGCTGCGCTGGCCGCTGCAACGCAAGGGCATCGTCACCGCTTAGGACACTAGTCCGCGACCGCTTGCCGATCCAACCGCGAAGGAGTGCCGCCATGCCGTGCATCGTCCGTAACCTTTCGGTCCTGGCCTACGCCCAAGGCTTCACCCTCTGGCACTACAAGGCTCCGGCACGATGCGTCGACGAGGTTTGCGCCGACGACTACTTCGAGGACGTCGGCGACATGCTGGCCCCCGGCGACATGCTGATGGTCTCGGCCACCGATGGCGGGCGGATGCTTTTCGCAAGCTCGGTGTGGGGAAGAATGCGGATGATGCCGTTCGGTTGACGGCGCAATGCCCTTACGGGCGGGCGATCTCGCTGTCGTGACGGACCTGCCCGGCCGGCGTGATCTCGAACCGGCTGTCGGGGCGGCTGCGCGCCAACCCCATGCCGGCGAGCCGTTCCAGGCACGGCCCGTCCTTCAGCCCGGGCGGGCGGCCCGCCGTGGCGCACAGCAACAGCCGGTGCAAGGCGCTGCGACAGCAGGTCTCCATGTATGGCTCGTCGTACATCGGCGAATGATTGGCAGAACCGGCGAGGCCTGGGCAAGGGCGCCTTCGTCATGCGCTGGCGTTACGTCCCCTGGCGTTACGTCGATGGTTGCGCCAAACAATGCCTATGAGCCCTGCCCTTGCCAGCCTTGCGATGCCGCTGCTGCGACGCCTGGATGCCGAACAGGCGCACCGCCTGGCGCTGCTGGCGCTGCGCGCCGGACTTGCAGGTAGCCCGCCGGCGGAGCAAGCCGCCGAGGCGCGTCTTGCGGTGCGCGCCATGGGGTTGTCGCTGGCCAACCCGATCGGGTTGGCTGCCGGTTTCGACAAGGATGGCCTGGCGGCGCTGGCGCTGATGCGGCTTGGGTTCGGCGCGGTCGAGGTCGGCACCGTGACGCCGTTGCCGCAGCCGGGCAACCCGCGGCCGCGGCTGTTCCGGCTGTCGGAGGATCAGGCCATCATCAACCGCATGGGCTTCAACAACGCCGGACTCGCCGCGCTGCTGAAGCGGCTGCCGCCACGTCCCTATCCGGCGCCGCTCGGCGTCAACGTCGGCCTCAACAAGGATGTCGCCGACCCCGTACGGAATTATCCGGCGCTGGTCGAGGCGGTCGCCGGCCGGGCCGACTACATCGTCATCAACGTGTCGTCGCCGAACACGCCGGGGTTGCGCGACCTGCAGGCCCCGGAGCGGTTGGCGGCGATCCTGTCGGCGGTGCGGCACGCGACTCCAGGCGCGCCGCCGCTGCTGGTCAAATTGGCGCCGGACCTCGCCGTGGCCGACCTGCCGGACATCGTCTCGGCGTGCCTGGACGGCGGCGCGCAGGGACTGGTCATCGCCAATACGACGCTGGCCCGGCCAAGCGGCTTGTGCAGCCGCAACGCGCGCGAGCCTGGCGGCCTGTCCGGCGTGCCGCTGCTGGCCGCCTCGACCACGATGCTGGCGCAGGTGGCGCGGATCGCGCGCGGACGGCTGCTGCTGGTGGGTGCCGGCGGCGTTGCCAGCGGGGCCGACGTGTTGGCCAAGCTGCGCGCCGGGGCAAGCTTCGTGCAGCTGTACACCGCGTTCGCCCTGCACGGCCCGGCGCTGTTGCCGCGGCTGCGGCGCGAGTTGCTTGACGGGCTGGACGCGCATGGCCATGCCGACGTCGCCGCCGCAATCGGAGCCGGTCTGTGAACATCGCCCACCTGCCCGGCTTCGCAGCCATCGCCGGACGCTATCGCGGCTTCATCATCGATTTATGGGGCGTCATCCATGACGGGGTGACCCCCTACGACGGCGCGGTCGAGTGCCTGCAACGCTTGCGCGCCGCGGGAGCGCCGGTGGCGCTGCTGTCCAACGCACCGCGCCGGGCTGCGGCGGCGGCGGCGGGGCTGCGCAGGATGGGGATCGACGACACGCTGTACCGCGGCATCGTCACCTCGGGCGAGGTCACGTGGCAGGCGCTGGCCGACCATGCCGGCGCCCGCATCTACCATCTCGGCCCCGAACGCGACCGCAACGTGCTGGAAGGCCGTGCGGTGACGCGGGTGGCGACCCCGGCGGCAGCCGACCTGGTGCTCAACACCGGCCCCGACGACCTCCGCAGCCCGACCGACATCGCCGAGTACGAGGACGAACTCACGGCCTGCCTGGCGGCCCGGCTGCCGATGATCTGCGCCAATCCCGACCTGGAAATCATTCGCGCCGGCCAGCGGTTGATCTGCGCCGGCGCCTTGGCGCTGTGGTACGAGGCTCGCGGCGGCGCCGTGCGCTGGATCGGCAAGCCGTACCCGGAAGTCTACGCGCCGGTGCTGGCGCTGCTGGGACTGCCGCTCGATGAGGTGCTCGCGGTCGGCGACGCGCTCCGCACCGACATCGCCGGCGCGCAGCAGGCCGGCATCGATTCCTGCTGGGTGCTCGGCGGCATTCACGCCATGGAGGACCCGGCCGCGGCGGCTGCCGAGGCGAAGGCGGCCGGCCTGACGCCGGTGGCAAGCCTTGCCGGCTTTCGCTGGTAGCTTAGGCGTGACCCACGGCATTCGACAGCAGCGACGGGTCCACCCGCAGCTGCGCCAGCGCCCGCCGCCACTTGCCCGCGTCGTCGTCGTCGAAGATCAGCGCAAGATCGGCCACCGGCACCGACAGCCAGGAGTTCCGCTCGATCTCGGCATCGAGCTGGCCAGGTCCCCAGCCGGCGTAGCCGAGCGCCAGCACGCCTTGGTGCGGCCCGCCGCCCTCGGCGATGGCGCGCAGGATGTCCACGCTGGCGGTCAGGGCGAGGCGGTCATCGACCTGCAGGCTGCCGTCGGCGGTCCAGTCAGTGGTATGCAGCACGAAGCCGCGGGAGTGCTCGACCGGGCCGCCGGAGCACAGGCGTATCACGCGCGCCGGCGGCACGGGATCGACACCGAGCTGCCGCAACAGGTCGGGGAAGCTTGGTTGTTGCAGCGGGCTGTTGACCATGATGCCCATGGCGCCGTCGCCGGTGTGCGCGCAAAGGTAGATCACGCTGCGGGCGAACCGCTCGTCATCCAGTTGCGGCATGGCGACGAGCAGGCTGCCTATGAAGGGCGACGAGATTGGCTGCATGCACATCATCATGGCCGCTCGCCGGGTCGATGCAAGCGGGACCGCTGCCAGCCCAAGCAGGTCGCCGCCTGTCGTGACTTTTCGGCGGGCGCTCGCTACACAGCGGCGCGGCGCAGCCTGCCACAGCAAACCATTCACGCGAGCATGCAATGAGCACGATCAAGGTCGGCGACACCCTACCGTCCATGAAGCTTATGACCGCGACCCCGGATGGGCCGAAGGAGGTTTCGACCGAAGACCTGTTCAGGAGCAAGAAGGTGGCGCTGTTCGCGACGCCCGGCGCATTCACGCCGACCTGCAGCGCCAAGCACCTGCCGGGGTTCGTCCAGCACGCGCAGGCATTCCACGACAAGGGCGTCGACACCATTGTCTGCATGGCCGTCAACGATCCGTTCGTCATGGGCGCTTGGGCGCGTGACCAAGCCGTCGGGGACACCATCGTGATGCTGGCGGATGGCGCCGGCAGCTTCACGAAAGCTCTAGGGTTGGAATTGGATTTAGTGGCGCGCGGACTTGGCGTACGCAGCCAGCGTTTCGCCTTGCTCGCCGAGGACGGCAAGGTCACTCACCTGGCGATCGAGCAGCCTGGTGACTTCGATGTCAGCCGCGCCGAAGCCGTGCTGGCGTTATTGTAGGCGGCAGCATGCCGTGTCCGTGGCGCGCTGCCGCCTGAAAACCTCAGCGACGATGGATCAGCAGGCCCAGCACATAGCCAATCGCGCCAGCTGCGAGCAGCGCGGTCAGCGGGCGCTCATGGATCGTCTCGTCCAGGTACTCGCCAATTGACGCTGCCTGGTCAGACACCACGTCCGCAGCGTCGCGCAACGAATCCCGGGCTTGCCCGAGGGCGCGCTGGGCGGTTCCGCCGGCTTGGTCGGCCATGCCTTCGGCTTGGGTTTTGGTGTCTCCAGTGACGCGGCCGATACCCTCCTTGACCTGCCCCTTGAGGTCGTTGGCGGTTCCGGCGATGCGGTCCTCATCCATATCGAAGCTCCTCGCGCTGTTTCGGCTGCGCGCGCAATGACGCGCCGGGACCGAACAAGGTTCCCGGCGCGTCATTGGAACGTTTCTGAACCCGGCACGTTCCGTATCGGTCGGACGGGATCTCCGGTCCGGCTGACAAACGTCACACGCAGGGATGATGAACATGCCCCAGAAGGCACACGCCGACGCCGCCGAGCATCATGAAAAGGCGGCGAAGTCTCACCGGACCGCCGCCGAGCATCATGGCAAGTCCGACCACGCCGAGGCCGAGAAGCACAGCAAGTCGGCGCACGAGGCCTCGACTGCAGCGCACGGCCACTCCACCGCCGCGCACGGCAAGAGCAGCACGGCCAAAAGCAGCTCCGCCAAGGCCTGAAGCCTCGTGAGGCCATAACGGTCGGAGGAAGGAAGGAGCGAACGGGATGTCCCGTTCGCCCCTTCTTCATGTTCACCGGGTACGTTGCCTACGCGCAGCGCCGGTTTGCCGCGCGATTGGGGGCATCCAATGCAGCGCCGTGTCGCAGACCCATCGGGTGCAGACCTGTCCGACACTGTCGCAGCGCCGCTGGTAGCCGTGTCCAGCGGCGACACGACCGTTCCGGCCGGTGCCTCCGCGACGCAGTCGGGAACGGTGCAGGGCAACGTGACGCTTGGCGCCGGTTCGACGTTGAACGTAGCCAGCCAGAGCAGCCTATCGGTGTTCGGCGCCATTTCCGGGCCAGGAACCCCAGCCACGGTCGCGTTGGCGGACCAGGCCGTGCTTTTTGCCGCTGGTCCGGTCACCAACGGCGTTGCGGTCCGCTTCAGCACCAATGGCACGCTGGACATCGCGGGACAGTCGCTGAGTAGTTTCGCCGCGACGATCGCTGGGCTGAACCCCGGCAACATGCTCGACATCACCTCGGCCACGATCACCGCGGCGGCGCTGACCTCATCGGCTGGCGGAGCCGGCCTGACCCTGCTGGACGACGGCGTCGCAGTGGCGACGCTGCAGCTGGCCGAAGTCTCCGGTCCGGGTCTGCTGGCGGCTGTGCCGGACGGCGTCGACGGCACGCTGATCCTAGCCGGTCCGGCGATGGCGCAACCTTCCGCCATCGTCGCCCCGGGCACGCAATCCGGAGCGAGCTATCAGTGGCGCGGCACCGGCGGCGGCTTGTGGAGCGACGCCACGCACTGGGGCGGCGGATCGGCTCCTGGCGCTGCGGACACGGTGCGCGTCGCCGGGCTGTCCAACGCGCTGTTGCCGATCGCCGGAGCCGCAGCCGCGGCTTCGCTGGTCACCAGCGGCGACGTCGCCCTGGCCGGCAACTTCGCCCTGGGCAGCCTGACCATCGCCGGGAACCGGCTCGATGCGCTGGACCTGCTGGCCGGAGCCAGCCTGACCGCCAAAACCGCCACGCTGAGCGGCGGCATCTGGCAGGTCGCAGGCTCGGGCGCCGCCGCCAGCGTCAGCGGCGTCACCACGCTTTCGAGCGGCATCCTGAACGTCGTCGACGGCGGCACGCTGAGCAGCGCCGCCCTGGTGCTGGCCGGCGCCACGATCATGGTTGACGCCGCGGGGGCGATCACCGTCGGCGCCGGGGTTGCCACGCAGGGCGCGTTGGCAATCGTGGGCAGCGGCACGGTGTCCGGCTTCGGCGTGGTGCGCGGCATGGTGGAGGATGACGGCGTGCTGATCGTGCAAGGCGGCACGTTGAGCAGTTTCGGCATGATCGGGGGCGCGGGCCAGGTGCTGATCGGCAGCCACGCCACCCTGTTCGCGGCGGCAGGCGCCGCCGGGTCGGTACAGGTCTCGTTCCAGCCGGCGTCGGGTTCAAACGGTTCGGGCACATTGGAATTGTTCGCCTCTGCCGCCGGCTTCGCCGCGACGCTTGCCGGGATGCAGCCCGGCGACGCGCTGGATTTCGCCTCCGGCACCGTGACCCAGGCGGCCTGGACGCCGCCTGGTCCCAATGACGGCGGCATCGGCGTGCTCGACCTAGGAACGGCGGGAAGCGTCAAAATCGCGACAGGGTCTGGCGTCGACCCCGCCACGGCATCATTTGCGATAACCACGGACGGCAACGGCGGCAGCAGGGTCGCCATGGTGCCATGCTTCGTGGCCGGCACCAGGCTCGCGACTCCGGGCGGAGAAGTGCCGGTCGAGGCGATCCTCGCCGGAGACCATGTGTTGACCGGCAACGGCTCATGGCGGCGGGTACGCTGGGTGGGACGGGCGCATCACCCGGCGGAGGCGCTGCGAGCCAACCCGCAACTGCGCCCGGTTCGCATCGCCGCCGGAGCGCTCGGGCTGGTTGCCGGCGTGCCGGCGCCACGGCGGCCGCTGCAACTCTCGCCGCAGCATGCGGTAATGCTGCGGACCCGGCACGGCGATACCCTGGTGCCAGCGGTGGCGCTGTTCGATGGCGGGGCGGTGACCCGCTGCTCGCCACCAGCGGGCGTCACCTACCTTCATGTCGAACTGGATAGCCACGACGTCGTGGCTACCGAAGGAGCGTTGACCGAAACCTATCTTGCCAGCAGCGCCAACAGTCACCTGCTGTTCGAAACGCCGCCGCACCGCACAGGCCCGGCAGCGTCTGACTCATGCCGCAGGCGGCTTGAAAGTGGAACAGCAATCTTCGCGTTGCGTCACCGCCTTGGGATGCGTAAACCCATGCGTCCTTCGGCTGCCATGAAACTACGCGGCAACCTGGAACGAGCCGCGATGGCGAATGGAGTACTACGGATCGAAGGCTGGGCGCTCAACGAATTCGCTCCCCAAACGCCGGTGCAGGTCGAGATTTTGCATGACGGCGCGGCGTGCGGGCAAGCCACCGCAAACCTGTGGCGACCCGATTTGGACCAGGCCGGATTGGGCGAAGGTTCGTGTGGCTTTGTCGCCGAACTACCATGGCGCACGGCTGATTTGCATGGCCGTCTAAGCGTCCGTCCCGCCGCCCGCCAAGTCCTCTAAAAAAGCTAGTTTCGGCGACCCGAACGAGCCTGCTTTTTGGTCATCGGCGTTACCCGCCGTTCGCCCTGATCGGCGCTGCGGTCCGGAAACTCGCCAAGGTTGTCCTGCAGCGCCGCCTGGTCCACCACTTCCGGCTCCTCAATGGGGCGCTGGCCAGCTCCTACGCTGCTGGCGATGGCATCCAGCTCCCGCGCGCGCTCCCAATACTCGGCGTCGCGCCCATCCGGGCATCCATCCAACTCCCACAGGTGGTAAGCGCGCTCGCGAATGCGCTGCTGATGTTCAGGCGACGGGTCCAGCGGGTTGTCGCTGCCCTGAGTGACGGTAGCTCGGTCGGTCGAAGACATCGCTGGTTTCCTTCTGCTCAAACGTAACGAGCACCGGGCGTCGCGGTTGCGCGCAGTCAGGCGGAAGCGGCTTGGCTTTCCATGCCGGACGTCTCGACCTCGTGCGCCCGCGCCGCCGCCTGCATCAACGAGCGAAGATGCGCTATGAACGCGGCGCCCTGGGCGGTACGGCTGACCAGCACGCTGCGGCGATCACGCGCGTCCGCGGCCCGTCGCACCAGGTCGAATTGCTCGAGCCGATCAAGCGCCCGGGTTATTGCCGGCTTGGCCACCTGCAGGCGCTCCGCCAAGCCCCGCACCGTATGCGGGCCTTCTTCGAGGAAACAGATCAGCAAAACGCTGAGTTGGCGTGCCGACAGGTCGGCTCCGTCACGGCGCACCAGCCCGACGATAGTGTCGCGCATGATCGCCGGAAGGTGATTAACAGCAAGAGCCCCAGGCATCAGCAACTCCGTTCATCAGACAACGGTCAGCCACAAAACACTTCAACCAAGTGTCTGCAGGACCGGGAGAGTCTCAACGAACGTTAAGTCTGTGTCAACTCAGCGTTGTTTCTAAAGTACACCGTCCATATAAATTAACTGCGCGTCGAAGTTGCGGGATGGATCGGGTCTACCCACTCCACGGCGGTCGGCGACGACGCCGGCTCGATATCGAGGTTTACCACCACCGCTTCGCTGTCGCTGCGAACCAGCACGCATTCCAATGGCTCGTCCGGGCTCGCGTTCATCTCCTGATGCGGCACATAGGGCGGGATGAATATGAAGTCGCCGGCATTCGCGTCGGCGACGAATTCGAGGGTCTCGCCCCAACGCATTCGGGCGCGTCCGCGCACGACGTAGATGACGCTTTCGAGCGCGCCGTGGTGATGGGCGCCGGTGCGGGCGTCCGGCTCGATTCGCACCGTCCCTGCCCACAACTTCTGCGCGCCGACGCGGGCACGGTTGATCGCCGCCTGCCGGAACATGCCAGGGGTCTGGGCGGTGCCGGGATCGAGCCGGTCGCCGCGCATCACCCGCACTCCATCTTCGCGCCAGTCGGTCATCCCGTAATTCGCAACGCAGGATCTCGGCCCAGCGTTCCCCTACCGCAGCGACGCAACAGGTTTCAAGGCGGGCACGACCTTGATGACGGGCGCCGCGGCGAGCGTCAGCGCATTGGCCTGCGCGGAGATCGTCGCCGCCAAAGCTTCGATGGCGGTGGCGTCGAGCGCCGCCGTGGTGAGTGCAAGCTGCGCGCGGGCCACGACCGGATCGAGCGAGGCGGTGACGATCGCCAGGACCGGAGCAAGGCCAGGATCGGCGATTGCGGCGACCTGCGCGATGCCCTTGCTGATGCCGTACAACGTGATCGCCGCCTGCAATTGCGCCTGGGCGGCGGACGCGGTTGCTGTGGCCGCCGCAGCAGTGGTCCCGGCGCAGCCTGCGAGCGACAGCGCCAGGATGGTGGGGAGCATAAGGGCGCGGTTCATCCGGCGCTTCCGACGACGATGACCGGGATGGCGACGGGAGTGGTCGGGACGCTGGGGGGCGCGCCGCCGAACAGCGAGGTGATCGGGGTCGAGGTCATGAACCGCATGGCATACGAGCCGACCAGCACGGCCACGCCCGCCACCAGCGCGTCGATGTCCGGCGTCCAGCCCAGGCCGTAGCGCGCGGCGAGGTAGGCCACGACCGGAAGCAGCAACGTCCCCCATGGCGTTCTCGACGCGGCCAGCGACTTGCCGACGAACTGCGCGGCCAGGGCCGGGTTGACGGCCTCCAGCTTGCGGATCAGGTCCGGCAGGTCCTTCGCCTCGCGGACGGCGGCGGTCTCGGCGGTTTTGAGGGTGGATTTGCCAAAGGTGCCAGCGGAGGGCGCCTTGGCGGCTGGAAGGGCGACGGAGGGGATCGCGGTCATGCGGAAACTCCTGCGAGTGCGGTGAGGTGGCAGGCGGCGGCGTAGCGGCGGTCGCAGCGCGCGAGCCAGCCGCGGCCGAATCGCGGGAAGCCGCCCATGGCGCGGTAGGCGGCGGATTGCGTTTCGTGGAAAGCCGAGAGCAGGGTCGCGCGGTCGCCGACGGACCGGGCGGCCTGGGCTGTGACGACGCCGAGCGCGCCGTCCGGGAGGACGTGCAACAGCCGCTGCACCTGTTTCGTGGCGATGCCGACGCCGGTGTTCACCGCGGCGTCGAACAGCATCAGGTCGAGGCCGGGCCACAGCGCCCAGCCGCGAACCGGCATCCAGTACAGCGCCCGGTACAGCGCCGTGACGAGGTCGTCCGGCATGGCGCGGAGGTCGTCGATGGTGGCCTCGCAGTTCCAGTGCAGCAGGTCCGGCATGGTCAGGCCGTGGTTGGTGGGGCCGCCGGGATCTTGGGGATCGCTCGACCAGCCGCCCTCCTGCGCCAGCGTGAACGCCAGGCAGGCAAGGAAAGGGTCGGGCATGTCAGTCCTGCTTGTGCTGGAGGAAATCGTCGAGCGCGTCGGTCGCGGCCCGCAGCGCCTTGGTTTGCGCGGCTCCGTAGCGGCCATGGGCGCGCGACGCCTGCATGGCCCGGATGGCGCGCGTGAGGTCGGCGTTGAGCGGGACCAGCGCCAGCACGTTGTCGGTTTTGGCCTTCGACCAGGCGGCGTAGCGGAACGCCTCGCTGTGCGCGGCGGCGCTGTCGCGCAGGACGGCGGCAGGCGACACGTCGGCGGTCGCCGGCGCTGCGTCGCCGATGGCAGGCGCCGGGTGCGGTGTCGGCCGCGTCACGGCATGGCGCGGGGCGGACGGCGTTTCCGGCTCGTGGGCCGCGGTCGCCGGCGCCACCGACGTCGGCACGCAGCCGGCGAGCAGCAGCGCCGCCGCGACGATCGCGCGCCTCACTTGCTTGCCTGCGCGGTCAGCAGCAGCTCGATCTTGGCCTCGATCCGTGTCAAGCGGGTGTCGATGGCGCCGACGGCGGCGGCCTGCTGCTTGCGGTCGACGTCGCTCGCCTCCCAGTGGGCGACCACGTCGCGGTGGAAATCCTCGACCACCTTGGCGTTCGCGGCGATGGTGGTGGACTGCACCGCCATGAACCAGGTCCCGGCGCAGATGATGGCGACGAGACCGCCCACCAGCCGCCAGTCGTCGATGCTCACCGTGTGCGGCACCGGGATGCGGACGCCGGCCGGCGCCAGTTCTTCGTCGGGCATGGGAATGTCCTGTGATGGTGCGAGGGCAAGCGCTTTTGGCTACTGCACTTCGGTCGTGACGATGCGCGCCGACCAATGCCAGGCATCGGCGTTCGGCGGCGTCACCGACAATGCCAGGCACCCGTTCGCGGTGTCGGCGGCGGCGGTGAAGCTGGCCGTGCCGCCGCTGCCCACGCTGCCGTTCGGGGCGGCGGCGGTAACCCCGTTCACGATGACGGTGGCTGCGGCCGAGGCTCCCCGCAGCAGCATGACGTCGAGCACGCGGTAGCGGGCCGCGCTGGCCGCGGTGGTGCGGTCTATGCCGGTGATGTCCACAGTGGCGCTGTACGCCGAGGCGTTCGGCAGGTTGACGCAGTTGGCGGCGCTCGGACCGAGACCGTCCGTCGTCAGCCGGGTGGCCGTGGCGGCGGTGGTGGACGCCTCCAGCATGTAGGTGCCGGAGCGCGCGAAACCGATGCCGCCGGGAGCGGTCCCGTTGATGTTCAGCGCGTCGGCCTTGAGGCCGCCCAGCACGGCCAGGCCGCCGCCATACACCTTGACCGCGCGGAACACGAACGGGTCCGGGTCCGAGCCGTTGCCGTTGCCCATGAAACTGCCGGTTCCGCTGAACACCGGCGACGCCAGCGGAGCCGCCCCCGGAACATCGGCCACGCCAAGCGTCACCGCGCCGATGCGGCCGGCCACCGAGGCGACCGGCGCATTGGTGAGGAAATGCTGCCCGACCACCCACGCCGACGTCACGACGTTGGTGCTGTTGTCCGTGGCGCTCGGGGAAGTTCCGAGCGCCACCGTGCCGAGGCCCTTCGGGTTGAGCACGAGGTTTGCGTTGGCCGCCGGGTCCTCGACCGTCAACGCTATAGTCTGGTTGCCGGAGCGGACCAGCAGGTCGGAGGTCCCGGGCGATCCCGGGTTGTCGAGGCGCACCACCGTGACGCCCTGCGCCTGCAGCCGCACGCCGCCGGTCGGCCCCTTCGCGGCCAAGACCAGATCGGCCGAGGCCGACGCGCTTTCGACGATGAGGTTCGCAGCGCCGGTTCCCGGTCGCACCAGCAGGGCGCTGTCGCCGGCGTTCGGGTTGTCGGTGCGTAGCGTGGTCAGCCCGTTGCCCTGCAGCCGCACGCCGCCGCTGACGCCCTTAGGCGTCAGCAGGTAGTCGATTGCCGGATCGCCGCCCTCGGCCACCAGGTTCATGGTGCCGGCGCCGGAACGGAACAGCACGTCGTCGGTGCCGCCGCTGGCGGCGTCGGCGCGCAGCACGGTCTGGCCGTTGGCCTGCAGCTTGACGCTGCCGGTGACGCTCTTGGCCTGCAGTTGCAGGTCGATGCTGGGATCGGCGCCGACCGCCGCGACGCTGACCGGGTTGCCGGCGCTGTTGTCGTACAGGCGCGGTTCGTTGACCGCCTTGCCGACGCTGTTCATCGACGGCATCCGCAGCCGTCCGGCGTTCACCCCGGCGTTGTAGAGGTACAGCGGTGCCACGCCTTGCAGCATCGGCGTGCCGAGGACCTGGACGAAGTTGCCGGCGTTGGTCCCGCTATCCGCCGCAAACACTGCAGGGGTGCCGTCGCCTGCCGCGACGCCATAGGAGTTGGCCCAAAGATCGCTGACCACGACATGAGCGTTGGTGCTTTCGAGGTCGATGACCGGGCCGGCCACCGAGTTGGTGCGCCACGTCCCGACCTGTAGCTAGGCGGTGTTGCCGGTGACGTACAGGCCGCGTCCGCCGGCGATCATGGCCCCGCCGCCCGCCGCCGCGTCCTGGTGCTGCGTGGTGGCCTGGGCGATCTGGCCGTTGACGCCGTTGCCGTCGACCCACACGCCGTATTTCACGAAGTCGGCGTACAGGCTCTTGAGGTAGAGCTTGGTGGTGACGCCGTTGCCGCCGCTGGTCAGGTACAGCGCCGAGCGGGCGGCGTAGCTGAACAGGTCGCCGATGAAGATGCCGTCGACGCGGCGCAGGATCACCGTGTCGAGGTTGGCCTCCTGCCACGCCGTCACGTACGGGCTGGAGGTGGCGTAGGTCCAGGCGTGCAGCGACTCGATGCGCGGGATGTCGTAGCAGTCGTCGATCTCGATGCCGGCGACGTAGAACTGGCCGACCACGTTGCGGATCAGCAGGCGGCCGGAGTTGTCGGCGTAGATGCCGCGCGTGACGCCCGCGAACAACAGGTTGTCAAAGGTCACCTCGCCCAGCGCGTTCAGCGCCTTGAACACGTAGTCGTAGTTTGCCGGCGTCCATCCGGCGGCCGGCGCCGGCTGCGCCTGGGTGATCGCGAGGTCGCGCACCGACGCGCCGCGGGCGCCGATCCCCGAGAACGTGAACGGCACGAAGCCAGTGCCGGAGATGGTGATCCAGGTGCCCGAGGCCGGGTTCGGGCCGGCGGTGAAACCTTGGCCGCGCAACACCGGCGCGCCGCCGGTGAACACCACCGCCGAGGACAACACGTAGTGCCCGGCGGGGATCAGGATGTCGTTGGGGACGCCGTTGCCGCCCAGCTTGGCGGCGATGGCGCGCAACGCCGGGCCGAGGTCGGTGACGCCGTCGGCCACCGCGCCGTAGTCCAGCACGTTGAGCACCGCGGCGCGTTGCGGCGCAAAGCCCAGCGCCCCGGACACCTGGCCGGCGGTGATGGCCGACGACAGGTAGTTCTGTCCGCGCACCCAGGCCGTCGTCGCGGCGCGGCTGGAAGCGTCGGCAATCCCCGGAGTGGCGAACATCGGAGCGGGCAGGACCTGCGCCTGCGCCGCCTCCGCAGCCATCGCCAGCGAAGTCGACAGCAGCAACTTGGTGATTTTCACGGCGATGGCCTCCTCAGGCGATGGAAAGAACCCCGGCGTTGTTCCAGACGGAGCCCGCCGGCAATCCGGCATTGCTGGTCGGCAGCGCGGTCAGGGTGAGCGACGGCATTACCGCGGGCGCGCTCAACGTCACCGCGCCGGCGCTGGCGACGATCGTCGGCCCGCCTACCCCCCAGCCGATCGCCTGCGCCGCTCCCAGCAGCACGCCGCAGCCATCGCCGAAGCTGGCGCGATCCATGCGTAGGCCGTGCGCGAAGTTGCCGCGGAACTCGGCCGGCGCGTGCGGCCAGGCGCTGCGGTCCGGCACCGTGCTGCCGCCGACGAACACCCCGCGGCCCTGCGGGGCGATGCTGTTCGGCGCCGCCAGGTAGACGGTCTGCGAGCCTGCCGAATAGCCGCCGGGCTGGTAGGTCCCGGCCACCAGGCCGAGCGTGTCGAGCGGCGTCCCGGCCGCGTTGGCCAGGGTGAGCGTGCCGCCGCAGGTGTTGCGGACGACGAGGCCCGTGCCGTTATGCGCGTAGCAGGCGACGACCGCGGGGGAGGCGGTCAGCGCCGCGAAGCCGGAGCTGAGCCATCCGGCGGCGGCCAGCGCCGCGCGGATCGCCGCCGCCACGCCGAGGACGCTGCCGTCGCCGCCGACCGTCGCCACCACCGGCCCGTAACGGACGCCGGCCAAGTCGGTGGCGGCCAGGCTGATCGCGTCGCCGGCTTTGCAGGATGGCGCGCCGATCTCGCCCATGGCGCTCGCGAACGCCTTGGGCGGAGTGGGCGGCAGGATCGTGCCGGCGTTGAGCGACAGCGCCTGCAGGGTAGCCGCCCCGCTCGGCTGCGACAGCACCAGGCCGCAGGGCTGGTCGGGCAGGTGCGCGGTCAGCACCAGCAGCCCCGTCGAGGTAACGTCGGCACTGACCCCGACCACGTTGGCAGCGTTGATCGCGACCGCCACGTCGGCCACCGCTCCTGCCCCGCCGACAGTGACGCCCGCGCCGTTGACGACGAATTTCGCGCCCGGCGTCACTCTGCCGCTGCCGCCGAACGCGACCGCAGTGTCGCCGCGCTGCGTGCTGTAGGATTGCGGGCCGATGCCCAGCGCCGCCAATGCCGTGCCGCCCAGCGTGAGCGTGCCAAGGTCTCCCGGCGCGGTGCCGAACAGCACGAGGCTCGACACCGCGCCGCCCCAAACCGCCACCGCGGCGCGCATCAGCGGGATGTTCGCCGCCTGCACCGCCGCCGCGACCGATGCCAGATCGCCATGGTTGCCGTCGGCGTTGAGCGTCAAGGTGACTGTGTTGGCGGCAGGCACCCCGCCGCCGGCGAACGTCACCGTCGGCGGCACGAGGTAGCCCGACCCGGAGCGGGTCACGGTCACGCCGACCACGGCCCCGCCGAGCAGCGCCGCTGTCGCCGTAGCGCCGCCGTTGCCGCCGAACACCACGGTGGGGACGCTGGAGTAAAGGCCGCCGCCGCCGGTCACGGCCACGTTCGTGACGACGCCGCCGGGACCCAGGTAGGCGGTCGCCGAAGCGGTCACGTTCATGGTGATCGAAAGCGTGCTGGCGCGCGGCACCGACGGCGGGTTGCCGGCGCTGTACACGGTAGGATAGGCCACCCAGCGCTGGTTGACCCCGCCCGCCACTCCGTCATAGCCGCCGACGCTGCCGTAGGCGTAGAGGATGTGGCCGCCGAACGCCCCGTTCTGACCCCACGGGTCCATCGACGTGCCCTGCACCGCAGTGCCGGCGCCGGACTGGAAGGTCCAGCCATGGTCTGGGCCGTTGTTGACGATGTCGAACTCGGAGTGCTCGGCCGAGCCTCCGAGCTGGGCGCGTGCGGCGGTGTCCTCGTCGTAGGTGGCGCCGGTGACGACCTCCCAGTGCGCCCAGCCCGAGGAGTTGTCCAGCAGCGCCGGCCAGGAGTAGATGTTCTGCTCGGCGAAGTCGATGCCGCCGGAATACTTGGAATACAGGTTGAGGTTGCTGTAGTTGCGCGCCCACGCCACCCGCGCCGCCGCCGAGTTGCGCGGCGTGTTCTCGACGATCTCGTAGTTGAACGGCAGGTTGCCGGCGGCGTGCAGGCCGGCGGAGTACGGGAAGAAGCCCCCGCCGGTCTGCGCGATGCGGTACGGCCCCTGGCGCGACTCCACCCGGTCGACCGCCAGGAAGCCGGGACCCGTGAGGTTGGCGCCGTCCTCGAACTCGACCGTGGCCGACACCCCGGCCGGCGGGTAGATGATGCCGGTCAGGAAGTAGAGCCCACGCGGCACCACCAGCCGCCCGGCGCCGCCCGCCGGCAGCGTGCTCAGCGCCGCCGAGAACGCCGGCGCGCTGTCGGCGATCCCGGTCGGGTCGGCGCCGTAGTCGAGCAGCAATAGCCGGTCGGCCGAGCGCGCCGCCAGGCTGCGGGAGCTGCCGCCACGGGCGCTGCGCACGCCGCTGCCCGACAGGTCGACGCCGGCGATGCTGCCGCCGGTGATCGCGACGCCGCCGGCGGATTGCTGCGCCATGCCGCCCGGCGTGTAGCCGAGCGCCGCCGCCACGTCGGAGGCGGCGAGGCCGCTGCCTGCGGTGACCTGGCCCTTGGCGTTGACGGTGAGCTTGGTGAACACGCCGGGCGTGGTGACCGGCGGCAGCACCAGGGCGATGGGCGAGCTGCCGGTCCCCAGCACGTCGCCGGTGAAGGTCAGCGTCGGCTGGCTCGCTGCGACGAAGGCGGTGGTGGCGAGGGCGGCGTTGGCGCTGCCGACCGGCTGCGTCGGCGCGGTCGGGGTGCCGGTCAGGACCGGGCTGTCGCGCGTCGCCACGGTGGCGATGTCGGCGGCCAGCATGCCTTGGCGCAACGCCAGCCCGAAGCCAAGCCCGATCGATTCGGGTCCGCCCGGGTTGGCGCTGACCCGTCCCAATAGCGCGCCCTGCGCCAGCGTCAGCGCCAGCTGGGTGCCGGCCAGCAGCAACGCCGGCGTGGCCGCGACGCTGAAGCCGCCCTGGTCGAGCATCAATAGGTCGTCGGCGTTGACGGTGACGGCACTCGGCAGCTGCGACACGGTCGGCATTGAACGGTCTCCGTGGTCGGGATGCTATTGGGTGACCAGGATCGGCGTGCCGAACTGGTCGGTGACGACGGTGCCGGATTGCGTGGTCAGCGCCGTGCCGGCGGCAGGCGCCACCGCCGTCGCCAGCGGCTGCACCGGCAGCAGCACCGCGCGGCTGATCGCGCGCCCGCTGGCGGTGGTGACGCTCGCGGTCACCACGTAGGTCGTGCCGGCGATGCCGCCGGAGAACCACAGCACCGCCAGCTCCCCGTCGGCGGCGACCGCGCCGGGCAGCAGCTCGCCCGCCGGCTGCACCGCGACCAGGACGGCGACGATGCTGTCGCCCTCGTTGCCGGCCAGCGCCGGGCCGAAATCGATTTCGTAGTCGAGCGTGTCGGCCGGATCCTTGGCCGGCCAACTCAGCGGCGCCGGCGGCGTCAGGACGGCGCCGCGGGCGGTCGGCAGGAAACCGTCTAGCAGCCTGTCGGACTTAACGCGACGCGGAAGCGGGTGGTAGCAGTGGGTCACAAGCGGCCTGGACATCCCGTATGAGCAATTTCCGCCTAATCGATCGTGCAACGGGTTTTCTGATGCCGC
>JAABUY010001184.1_pt1 | contig 36673 bp, 43 predicted proteins | sample 5560271 | NCBI WGS metagenome assembly JAABUY01 (sample SAMN10711886, study PRJNA513374) | rock metagenome | isolation source: Antarctica rocks | place: Antarctica: Victoria Land, University Valley
TCACTTCCTTACCCATCTTGCAAAACCACTGTACCTGCTCATCGTCGCAATACGAATTTGTAATGACTTGAGGCAACTCGCTGTTTTGCTTCGAAAGAAGATAGGAATAGTAATCGAGGTAAGGTTCATTTGTATTATTTGCAGGAGTTGGCTGATCGAGATTTGGTATGAATGGTGGATATCCTCCAGTGATGTAGCTGAGAACTGGTAAAGGGTGGCTGACACCAACTATATACTCAATATCAAGGTTTGCTTCCGCATGGTTGCTACTAATACTCTGGTCATTGACGCCACCGTTGACGAGCTCCACTGAGAAACTCTGGTGGGGAATCTTGTACGTCGTCTCAAACAGCCTGAGATCTTGAGCGCGTGCAGACTGGTTGAGGAAGCTACCAAATCCTATCCTACTTCCGGACTTCGGATCCGGAGTATAGTTGATACTATACAGCTGTTTGAGACACCGCGGGGTGATGAGAAGAGCGCAAGATGCATCGACCTGGCGAGCCTCGACCCGGTCTCGACCAACAACTGTAGGCGCTTGAGCCTTGGCTTTACCGAAAAAAGTGGTTGGGGTAACGAGGTCGATGTGTTGAGTCAGTTCGTCAGGGACTGAGTACTGAGTTGTCCGGAGTTTCGTAATGCCTTCGCTGTCGTAGTAATTAAATTGGGTATTTAGCAATCTATTTGCCGTGGCAACAGTAGTAGCGAAATTGACCCAAGTACCATCACTATAGACCATATCCACGCCAGCCTGTTTCAACCAGGCCAGGACGGCGCTATTGGCCTCGCTGGAAGGCTGCAGGAGGCTTTTGACATCGTTGGCCTCCATATAGTCGCCGTACTGGGTGCTGCCTGGTGTTGAGACGGCATAGAGCAGCGGTTCCAATTGGTCAAGATTCTGCTCCTGCAAACCGATCTGTAGGATTATGGTACTGCTGTCATCGGGAGTGGCTACGCGGGTCCATCCATATGGGGTGGTCGCCAACTGCTCATGAACTGCGCCAAAAGCTGGAAGGGTACGAAGGAAGCACAGCCCAATAAACAGGAGCGTAGCCGTCAAGGGAGTTGTGTACATGTTGCCGGACCGGTAGACGGAGAAGTTGACGACAAATCAAGAAGTGAAGAAAAGGAACAAGGAGGCACGCATTGCTAACGGTGTGTTGGAAATCATCAAGTGAATGGGAAAAGAAAAAACACCTGCCCTGTCATTCGGCTCCATGGCTTGACACCAAGGGCCATGAGCTAACCAAAGAGGGCCGCTGGAAGCGCATGAGGGGATATCACTTCATAAGGTAGATCTTCCGTGTCGCTTCAGGAAGGACGTCGAGTTTGATAGGAAGAACAAGCGACTCCACTTCCGGTAGCCGCGCAAGCGCGACCGCGACCGAGATTCACATCAGGCACGTCATACTCGTACTCATACAGGTCCTTCCTGCAGCGGGCTGGACATTGCATCAGCAAAAAGCCTCTTAACAAGGATTATTTGTGTGAGAGCGTAAGCTAGCTAAGGTATACCTGAACAAGCCCAGCAACGCTTAAGCGATGTCCAGCCCGCTGCAGGAAGGACCTGTATGAGTACCTTAGGGGCTGCATCTGTACCAGAATTTTTGTTGCATTAATAATACATAGCTGTATGATGAAACAGACTAGTATAAGATAGTATTGAAACAGTAATTTTTAAAATTACTGTTTGAAATGGTATGTAATATCGTACAGTTTGATCGTAACAACTATTGATATCAAACATCAGTAATTTAAAACGGTATCGTTTAACACTTGTAACAAATACTCATCGTCGCCAAAATTTATATCACACTTAGAGAATTTGCAAAATCAAAGTGCTTGAATACATTTGAAGAAGAAGTAGACTATCTTAACAAGAGCGTTGAGCTTGAACATGTGCTACAAATAGGTGACGTTCCGATGACAAGCGTCACAAGCTTCAAAGTAAATTTGGCACAAGAATAATAAAGTTTTGCGAAGGTTTTGTTAGAGTTTTTTTGCGATTTGAAAAAGCTTTTTGCTCAAATGTTTGCCGATCTTTCTGACTGACTGAACTTATGATCGAATTGTCTGACGAAGACGACATTAATGTATTCGAATTAGATGAGATCAGTACTGAATAGATGACGCAACTGAATCACTGAGCGACTCTCATGACATGTCTGCTTGTTATTAATATCAGAAGACTGAAATTGACAATATTCTGAGATATTGAATATCTTTATGATAGATAGATTGAGCTGTCTAAGCTCAAGTAGATAGATACAAATCAAGCAAGAAAGATATCTAAAGAAGCAAAATGAAGATCAGAATATATGACATAAGCAATCAATGAGTCGAACGTCACGCTCATTTCTGAGTATAAGGCTTTTCAAAGCAGAAAGCAAACTTCAAACTCATCATGTCAATCTCGTCATCTATTGTCAGATGAATATCAGTGCTGAATCAAATTCTCTCTTGATCATTCTAAGTTTCGATATCAGCTTCAAAAACTTTCAAATTCTTCAAGAAATTCATGTCGTGAGAAAGCATCAAGGTGAAAATCAGAGAATCATGATCAGATAGCACAACATGTCGCATCTTTCTGACAGTTCAGTTCGTAAGCTTCATCTTGATTTTAAAGTAGATGAGATCGAGAGAACGTCATACGTCGCGAATTGTCATGCATTCTCATCATTCAGTTAGAGTCTCACAATGATAATGAATGTCATCTTGACAGTCTCTAGTCTTTCAATCAATGTGCATCTTGATCTTGACTGTCAGCGAAGCGTAGATGTCTGAGTACAGTTAGTAAAGGCAGATCTAAGAAATTAATGCTCTCAAATACATACTCTGACAGTAATGATGTGCAAGAGAAGTCAACTTCTTTATATCAATGTGTCTTGCAATGAAGTTGAATACATCAGTGAACGCGTTGACTGAGTAGTTTTTCAAAAATCACTTAGTACACGTCTTCTTCATCTGCAAAGTCTCTAGATCTGCAGCATGCTCATCATTCATCTTCAAAATGTCTCTCACATGAATCTGAGATATGATCATTAGCATAGCAACTTGATCTCAGTTTAAAAAACTTACTGTCATCTTATCTAAGCTTCTGTTTTTTCAAGTCTTGATTCAATCGTTGATTTGTCAATAGACAAATTGATATAGACGAGAATTTGAGTCTGAGATGACATCAACATCGTAGACATTCTCAATGATCGTCTCATAATGAAAACGTCGAAAATATAGAAGATACATATATCTGATGTGACGCTTCAATCTGTCACAAAGTGATTTCTTCATCTTGATCTTCTTCAGTTTCTCTACGAACATTGATGAAAACTTAGCGATACAACGTGTCGATGCGCTCGTTGCATCTATAAGATAGTCTTGAATGTAGATGTCTCTGAGCGAATTCATATTATTTTCATCATCTTTCTTAATCTCATCATCTTTCTCATCTCTCTCATTCTTCTCTTTCGCTTGTATCGATCTATCATGATCATCTTTCATCTCAGATAATCTGTCAAGAATAATCTTGCGAAGCTACAATTATTAGCATGCTGTTAAATCTGAAGATGGAAAAAACTCATGTTCTTCGTAGTAAGTTCGAATAAATCACTTGATAAAGACTCATCATCTTCTTGCACAGTGAGATCTGACGCGTCAGCAATCAAGACAGACTTAAAAGTCGATGATGAGATTGTGATCTTCTGAGCTAGCTTCGCAGTCTTTGACATAACAGATTTGAATGAAGCTGACTTGAAGACAGTTGACTTGAGAATCATTGACTTAGAAATCGTTGACTTGAGAGCAGTTGATTTTGATGCAACTTTCTTGATTGAGATCTGAAAGTTCAATTGAGAAACCTGAAAGTTGAATTGAGAAACTTGAGCTTGAGAGTTGAGTTACATAACTTGAGAGTTGAGTTTGAACTTCTTGTGTGTCGAGAATGAGATCGCTTTCAGCATCTCACTGCTTCGCTTTCAAATTTTGCTCTGAAAGCTGATTGAAGTGCTGTGCATAATTGACAGCGTGCTGACACACAGCTTTGACTTCTAACACAGAGCTTGATATGCTGGCAAACAGTTTTAAGAAGTGATATGTTGAGACGCTATGAGAATTTTGCAAAATCACGTTTATGAAAAATTCATAAACAGAATAGACTAGCTCAGTTCTATCAGATACAACTCGACTTTGAATCTGTCAAGATTTCTTTATCATCTTTCTGCAACTCATTTCTTCATATACAGAGTTTTAATTAAACAACTCTTTCTCATATAAATTTAGATTGATTCAACAGACTCATGTTAAATTTCTCAAGAGTCATTTAGTTTGCAGAGAATAGCTATCTTCAATTCAGCATGCATCTTTCAGCAATGATGCATTGTTTTCAGATTGAAGAAGACAGATTCAAACTCAAGAAAGCATGATGCAGCATTATGATGATTCAGCTTATTGCAAAAGAAAGCAGAGAGAAACAGATTAAAAACAGTCAATAACATCGTTCTACACTTCTATTCTTGATCTATTCACTATCTGTGAGCGTGTCACACATTGCATTGTTCAAGCTTCGCGTCGTTAACTGTATAAGCAGTCTTTCATAACAAACACATTCGAGTTATAGAATTTAGTCTTGAATTGACTCACTGATTATTTGTTCATTCTTTCTTAGAACATCTTCTTCGTTCAAAAGCATACTTGCAGCAGAATGACTGATCATCGCAACAGATACACTCAGCTTTCAGCTGAACTGCGTGCTCATTCTTCTGTAGATTTTTTACAACTTGATGATAATGTGATGACTTCAAGATCTGTGTCATTTATGAAAGAAACAGAATGAGGTTTTATAGTTCATGAAAATGCAAACACTTCGCAAGAATTACAAAACTTTGTAAGCATTGCAACAATAATAGCAGTCTCTTCTCTAACTATAATCAGCACGCACTCAGATCAACAGATGATCTTGAGTCTTTCTTGAAGTCATTAAACGTAGACGACAAAGATGCTTCTAACGACATGTCAACATATTTTTTATCGTTTGATCTTCAGAATGACGAAGAGAATGAAACATCTGTAGCTATCACAGCAATGTCAGTAACAGACTTTGCAGAAATCATTGAAGAATTACATCAACAAAGTGAAGAATTGAACGCGTCTATCATCAACAGCATCAAGAATGTCACGAAATGAATGTCATCATCAAGTAGATCTTGAGACGCAGACTTATCAGCTGATACATCAGAAGAAATTTTATACAGATGCTTCTTGAATGATGTTGACTCTTTTATCATGACTTTTGAACTCTGAATAAAGAAGATCAGTATCACAAGACAGAATTGAGAATCACTGCGAGAAGTACTGATTCTGATGAAGAACATTAATCAAGTACGAAATCTACTCAAGACATTGAGTACATTTTGAAAGCACATTAAAGCGCAACTTTCACTGCTTAAAATGCAACGCAAGAAGCTGACACTGAAAATGAATCAGATGTCAACACTTGTCTCTTCAATCAGAGAAGATTCAATGATACAAAAGAACTTTATGTACTACTTCAACTCGTCTCATTTATTTGAAATGATGTTATCAGCAAAAGCGTTCACTGATAAATTGCATCTTGACATGATCAATTTCGTTGATAAGTCGTCGAAACTCTGAAAATCATATGCATGAGAATTCTCAATACGTTCATGCTCTGAACAATTTGCACAACTCAATAAAGAGTCTCTGTTTTCTTTGAATGTCATTTACTTTAAATGCTCAGACAATAATTGTAAATGTGATGATGCAGCTCATTTATCTTATATGAAACGTATCATTTGCGTTGAAAAAGATCACATCTCGAATGCATGTGTTTCTGAAGTCATTTTACTGACGATTCAAAGACTTGCTCAGAGATGAAAGATTTTGAAAGATATGCAGCAGCTTATAGACATCAATGACTCTGTTCAAGATCAACAAGAATTGTTTGCTCTGAAAGATATTGTCGATGAGCTATATGAAGAGCAAATTCTGAAGCGAATTACAGATGTTCATTTTGATTATTATTATGAAAACAGCGCAGAAACTGAAAACTTGACTGATACTGACTCAGATTCGAGTGATCATGTCTAACTTGTTCATTGCATCATCAATACTAGAAAGAAAATCATTTGATCAATAAATCAATCATCATCATCAAGAGAAGAACTAGAAATTAAAGTCTATGAAAGAGAATACTTTGTTCAAAACTTCGTTGATGAAAAATGTCTTTCGATTTCATTTCTCTGCTTCGTTGATGACTTTGACCTGTTCAGAAACATGTATTGATCACTCATGAAAATTTATGCAATCTTGACTGACATGACAGTACGTGAGAGAACTAAAAGAATCAATGTCTTTTCTATAATTCTTGATTCTCATGATGCAAAATTTCTTGATGTTGTCAACGCTTTACAGTTCTTGACAGATCTCAACAAGAGAATGAACATGACAGTGCAGAGAAACAGCATCAATGTCTGTGTCTTTGTTCTTGCGTTCACTGAGAATATGTCTCAGCAGAACAAAAACTCTGAATGCAAGATCTCTGCTGTTATTCGAGACTGTTGATCATGTGTTGTCGAAGCTTTCAAGCGAAGCAACTTAAAATACGACATCATCACTCAAGAATGATATTATGAGATCATGAAGCGACAAAGAGCACATCTGAAATCTTTAAGATCAGTTGCATGCATCAAGTATTATTGCAAATGAGAATTAAACGAAGATTCTTCTGCACTTTTAAAGCTTACGTCAGCTTTTAATATTATTCTTACACGTTCTGCTGATTCAGCGCATTCGAATCATGAAGATCTTGCGAAGTGTGTACATGAATTGTTGTTTATGATCATTCTTATCAAACAAGCACAAAGAAAATATGTCTCAATTCTGCAGCACTTTTAGTTTTCTTCTGATTGAGAATGTTTGCAATCTTCGCTCACTCATCTGAAAAGCTGAAGAATGCAAAAGATGATCAGAGCATCAATCATCATCTCAGTATTATTGAGAACTTGATTGACTTTGAAATGCATAAAGTTCGTCTATGTGATTGCAGTTCAAGACGTGTGTGCTTGAATTATGCGCGTCAAAGAATTTGATGCTGTTAATATGATTGTTCATTGTTACGATGTCATGACTAAGTCTAATTCTATAATTCTGATCACTTCTATGTCTTTCAAGAATCAACGCGCTCTTTCGAATAAGATCAGCAAAGATAAAAAAGCTTTTCAAATTCTCTTTGAGATTGTGATGATGACAATCACGTCAACAAATCATCGTGCAAGTCTCACATCATCAACAACTAGCAGCAAATATAGTGAGATTCAATATGAGACTGCAGACAATGAGTTCAAGAAGATGATTGTCTCGACTATGAATTTAGTTGATCTCAAGAATGTGAAGATGAAGAAAGAGATCACGATCACGTTCAGACAATTCAAGTCACATCTCAATATTCATATAAAACTTCATTTTAAAGTCATTACTATCGAGTATGCAACTCTCAACAACGTTAATGTCTTAATTGAAGAAGATAAACACAAGTAAGTCTTTTGATAAATTGAGAAATGAATCAATTTTAATCTATCTCATAGATTCTTTAAGCAGACTGTAACTCATATCAATTTCAAAGATGTTGAGAAGATCTTACTTATGAAAGAAAACTTGCAGCAGACAATTCGCTTTGTCAAACTAGAAGCATTCGTCGTTTCAGATTCAAGCTTAACAAAAGCTCTTGACATCATTTTCAAGATCTGTTTCAAACTTCTTGTGTTCATCTTCTCGTCATCTGAGATCTACAATACAGATGATGATCGAAGAATCAAAGTGTATAATGAAGAGTTCATCAGAAAGTTCATCTTTGAAATTGTCTTTGATCAACATCATCTGAAATCAAGAGCCTTCGACTGCATATCTCTCAAGCATGTCAAAGAAATATGCAACTTTCTTATTTGTAACTCAGATATTAATTTGAATTCTTCATTTATCATCTCACTTCGAAAGACTTTTGCTTAAAATTATCAAATGCTCAATGTCTTTCAGTTTGACACTGCTTTATTTCAATGATGCAAGAAAATTAGTTTTACAGATGAGTAAGTGAACAGTCTATCAACATCAGTGAAAAACATCGCTGATTTTTATCAACAGTGTAAATGAGCATCGAGTCACATTCTCTGCTGAGAACTTTGTTTCTCTTCATACGAGTCAGCTGACTCAACTCAATACCGTTTTACTTCATTACAGTTTCTCTGATAAATGTTGAATGTTTGTCAACGTCACATCAATAATCAATTCTTTACGTAATGATCAAATTCTTTATCATTCTCTTCTATATCTTTTCAAAGATCAAATGATGATGAATCTGTCAGCTATCAAAGTGAAAAAAATTTATGTACTTTCTGTGACAAAAAGTTTGAGTGCTGATGACTCTGCATTGAGTTTACAAATAAATGATGAGCATTTTTTACTTCATGTCAACATGAATATAAAGTTTTTATGAGAGAGTGAGTCAGAATGAGAAAGATAAATGATTCTCAGATCTGATCAAATGTGTCAGAGATTGAGCTAAACTAAAGATGTTATCAATATAAAAGACTGATATTATTATTACTTTGATAGAATCTAGATACAAGATAATACATTAGATAATGTACAAGATGAAAGACAAAAAGTGAAAGAAAAGAATGAGAACTCAACTTCTATATACATGAATCAAGCAGAATCAAGACTAAACAATAGTTTTATTGATTTAAGATTACAGAAGTTCATGCACATGACTGAGATGATTGAAACAGAATTGCTGAAACTAAATTAAAATGATGATGACTAGATTAATGATTTGATTTATTGAACTGCAAAATAGATTCAATGAATCAAAATTATTTAAAATATTGATGATTTATGTTTTAAATTGAGTTAATGATTTGACATCATGACAGTAACTTCTTTCTTCAAGACTGAGCTTCTGCAAGACAATAAGAAGAAACAAGATGAAATGAGAAAGAATTGAAGATGAAGATTAAAATGAGATGAGAATTGATGTGAATGCATTTTAATGTGATGAAGCACAGATAAAACTGAAATAAATCTGAGTCACATCTGAGTCAAATCTGAGCAAGATGTTTGAGTCAAATCTTGATAAAATCTGAAAGATGAAATGAGATGAGACGCATTTTAACATGATGATGCACAAGTGAAACTGAAATACATCTGAGTTACATCTGAGTCAGATTTAAGCAAAATGTCTGAGACAAATTTAAACAAGATCTGAGTCAGATGTAAGCTGAATTGAGATGATGAAGATTGAACTTAAAGTTCTTGACATTGACATTGAGACATTACACATGACAGTACATGTGATTCTTCAATGACAGAATTGACGAGATGATATTCATTGAATGCTTGCTTACAATTATTCAGAAGATTGAAAGACTTTCAAGTAGAAAAGTGATTTTTTCAATTGATGTAATACTTGAGCAGAGATGAATTATAGTGTTTATCATGCTTGAAGTTTAGTATGCTGTTTACATATTAGAATCTTTTATCATTCTTGATGATAATAAGTTCTTGAAGTTTCTGATGTTAACTTGAAAGAAAGTCACTTGCAATATAATTCAGAAGAATGACATGAAAAACTGAATGAATCTTCATGAATATTGAAAAATTTAACTTAATAATCAGAGAATTGTTCTTGAAAACACGCTTAATCTTGATAAAATCAACATTATAATCATTTAACTTGATAGTGAAATGAGTGATGTTGAAATTGCAAACATTCAATCAAACTTCATCTTTGATGAAGTATTTAAAACAAGAACGATGAAACAGATTGACATTGAATTCATAAATGATCTGAGCTATAAACATCTCATCACATAAATGCTCAGTTAGTTTCTTCATCTTCTTGATGAACTTTTCAACATTGATTAACTTGTCTTGAGCTTAAGATGTAAGATTCTTGAGCAAAGATTCAAAAAACTTAAAGTTTAAACGTGAGTTCTGACTTGAATTAATCAAGAAGAGTGATGTTAAAGTGATTAATGATGATGCATTATTGATGATGAATTCAACTTCAAAAAGTCATTTAACTCAATTATTCTGCATGTAGTTAACGAAGACTTGAAGATAATGCTTCATGACAGCATTGATTCTCTTGATTTGATCATCAATCTCAGAGTGATATATTGTTGATAACTTAGCATTTATCTTCAACATTTTACACATATGCTTTCAGACATTGAAGATGAATTGTATATTTCAATCAGACATGAAGAACTTGAGTAAATCATGATGTTTTCAAACATAAGCATAGAAGCAGTTGATAACTTCTTCAACTTTCATAAAAGTTATGAGAATTAAATGTCTCATTTTGATAAGATGATCAATGAAGATTAGAACATATTTATATGTGATATTCATGAAAATACTGAGCGATAAAGAATTTACATAGTTCATGAAAATATCATGTCAATAACGTTTGAAAATTGAAAGAAAACACAATCATTCTTGAGTTCATTGTTTAAAGAGCTTGAAACGTGTGTACACATGACAGTTTCATATTAAGTGTTGAACATACTTATAAATGTTTGATTATCAATAAACTTGACTGATCAGTTCATAGCTTTTTGCTCTTTCTGAATGATTATTAATGATATTATTATAAGCGAGTTAAATGATATGAAGACGTAGTTTATCTGAGTTGAGCACATACTTTCTTTCTTGAAAGTACAGATGATTCTTGTGTTTTTCACACTCAGCTAAAAAGATCTTGTTGTGATGTTATGTTTCATTGTGAAGTGCTTTGATTATCTGAGCTGCAAATTTATCATTGATTTCAACTTACTTTCACAATGTCTGAGTGAAAATGTCAACAGAATTTTCATCAAGATTCAGAGTGTCTTGATTTAGCTGAGACTCAATGTTTTCAACGTTGAATTCTTCGATTTTTAAATTCATAAGAGCTAAAATTTGCAAGAATGCTGAGATAACTGAGAACAGATGTAACTGAACTGAATTTAAAGTGATGATTTGTGACTGAAACTTTATGATTTTGATGTCAAAGATGTCAAGAGCAAGATTCTCAACAATATTAAAATTTAAAACATGAGTTTTCAGAATTGTTTAATGTTGATATTTATGTCAAGAATTAAATGTATTTCTTTCTTTAGAAAGATCTTCTGAATGACATGTCAGAGCATTCAACTTATCATCAATCTTGTCAAAATAATAAATGATGTGATAGTTGAATCTAGACAGAAACTCACTTCAATGAGCTTAACAATGACTCAACTGCTTAATTGACATGAAATACTCAAGATTTTTGTGATTTGTGATTATCTCAACAGAATAGATAAAGTCTTTGAACTCTGATCATCATTTTTCAAAAGCGCAAACAATGATCATGAGTTCTTTATCATAGATCTCGTAGTTACACTTGACTGAGTTATGCTTCTTTGAAAAGTAAGCGACTGAATGAAGAATTTCATTCTCATCATATTGAAAGAAAATGTCTTTGAACACATAGTTTGAAGCATCAATTTCTATCACAATCTTGTGATTTGAATTATAATGATGAAGAATAATCTTGAAAGTGAAGACTTTATTAAGAATGTTGAATGCAATCTGACATTTTTGAAATCAGACAAAGAGTACATCTTTTCTGATAAAATGAGTAAGCAAGATAGTTATTCTACTATAGTCATAAATGAATCTTTTATAAAAGTTCGTGAAATCTAGAAAACTTTGAACGTCTTTAACATTAATCAAGATGAGTCAGTTGACAATGATGTTTATCTTAGAAAAGTTCATCTTGACATCTTCAATGATGATTATCAATTCTAGATATGAAACTTGAGTGACGTGAAACTCACATTTGATTATATTCATCTGAAGATCTGCTTCTTGCAGCTTTTGCAGAATGAGCTTGACATGAATTTCATGCTTGAGTTCATTGTCAAAATAAATCAAGATGTCATTCAGATAAGCTGTATAAAACTTATTTAAATGTTCATGAAGAGTATTGTTGATGTACTTCTGAAACAAGATAGACTCATTACATAAATTGAAAAACATGATTAAATACTTGAATAATTCAAATCAAGTGCAAAAGATGATGAAAATTTCATTCTCTTCTTTGATTCAAAGTCAATTGAATGCAGAAATAATATTCAGCTTAATAAAAATTTTAACTCAACTTAAATGATTCAGCGTTTCTGAGATCAGAAGCAGAGAATATTAATTCTTGACTGTGATAGCATTCAGATCTTAATAGTTCACGCAGAAACAAAGTTCTTTTTCAAGTTTCTTGATGAAGAGAACAAAGACAATCATCTGAAAGTGACTGACTTGAATGAAATCTTTGCTCAGATTTTCATTCAGATAACGTTGAAGTTCTAGAATTTTGTCATGACTCATGTTGTACAAAGTGAAGACTGAGAGTTGAGCATCTTTTTTAAGATGTATGACATGATCATGAGCTCAATGCAAAGACAAGATATTGACATTCTTCTTAAAGAAAACGTTTAGAAACTCAAAATATCTGAATAATAGAATTGTGATTGAATTGATGTTCTTACTTTGTTAATAGACTTCAAGATCTTCATGTGTTGTGAATGCAGTCAAATAAAATTTCTTTTTCATTTAATAAAGATTCAGATGATGATTCTTATCATATGTATTGTTTTAAAAGTGAGATGAGAACTGAGCAAGAATTAAGCTGTTCTTTGAACAGACAGTCAAAGTTGCATGACGTGACTTTGACTTGTCAGAGTCTAGACTAGAAGACGAGATTGATTCAAGATTCAAGAAGACATCAATTTTCTTTAAAGTAACATTAAACACTTTAATGTCTTTGACATTAGTAGCATGATCAAAGCTTCAAGCTTTCAACTTAACTATGTTAAGTTGTATAGAAGATTGATTGAATTGATTTGCTTGAAAGACAACAGAAGTTTTAAAGAGAAAAGAATTTCAACACTTGATTTTTATTGAGTATTTCTTTGAATGACTTGAAGAATATGATTATGAGTTTCTTGTTTCAGATGAGAAACAAGATTGAATGAGATTTGTTTCTTGTGAACAAACTGAGTATTAGTTTGCTTTTTATGAGTGAATGAAAAATTATATTACTTCTTGTGAGCAGATGAAAAACTGAGTTACTTCTTGCAAGTGAATTGAAAACTGAATTGCTTCTTGCAAGTGAACTGAGTGCTGAATTGCTTCTTGTGAGTAATCTGTAAACTGAATTGCTTCTTGTGAGTGATTTGTGAACTGAATTGCTTCTTGTAAGCAATTCATGAACTGAGTTGCTTCTTGTAAGTGAATTGAAAACTGAGTTACTTCTTTCAAGTGAATTAAGAACTAAATTGCTTCTTGCAAGCAAATTGAATGCTGAATTGCTTCTTGTGAGCAATCTGTAGACTGAATTGCTTCTTGTGAATGATCTGTAGACTGAATTGCTTCTTGTGAGTGATTCATGAACTGAGTTACTTCTTGTGAATGAATTGAAAACTGAGTTGCTTCTTTCAAGCAAATTGAGAGCAAGACTGAAGAGAAGTTACTTTGTTAACTTCAAGCGAGAAATTTTCTTCTTGTTGATTAAAATCATAGATCTTGACGAAAAATTGATAACAATGATTAAGACAGAAGAAGAAAAACAAGATGAGAATATTGTGTTCAAAATTGACATCAATGACGTGATGATGAAGTCATGACAGATTTATGATGATGAGATACTGATTTAATTCAATGACATAAAAGAATAGTTTTTCAATGTGTTCATTGAGAATCATTGTGATTTCAATGACATAAGTAATATCATTGATTAAAGTGACTTGATCATCAAATTCTTGAAGTCTGCAAGAATGAATTAATTGATGCAAGAGAAAATGATGTTGTTGCGTGAAGAATTTATTCATAAAAACATAAGCAGAGACTTCACTATCAATCAAAGCAAGAATGAGAACTTTAGATTAAGCTTGATGTAGAATACAAAATACTATCATGTGATTATTTTTGATTGTTGAATTGAATTCAAAGAGTTTTAAGACAAATTTAGCAGAAAACTTTTTATATGATTGAAGTGAGAATGAAAAGATTAAGATTAATAAACAAGATGATATGTATACAGATTTCTGAGCGTGACTTAACTCAGAAACTAAACTTTTCTTGCAGACAGTGAGACTTCTTCATTTATATTGATGACATCACTGTCATAGATGTTCATGATATGCAGAGTGAAGAGCTTTTTGTTAAAGCATTCTTTAGTGATTTTACTTGAATGTTGCAACTTGCAATAGTAGTACAGCTTTCACTTGTTGCAGATTTTCTTAATTTCAGAAATGATCAAAATCTTATCTTTAATGATGATAATGACGAAGCTCAAATTTATTGACTCATCAAGAAATGAGAAAGAAAGAAATGAAGATACTGTTGAAACAACAGTCACAGAAATGATGATCTTTGAACTTAAAGAATTACTAGTCAATGCAGAGATGTTCTTGACTTTGATGAACAAGATAATGATGAAGATGAAGTGAGATTGATGATGCTTAAGCTGCTGAAGCTCTTCATCAATGTGAAAGAATGCTTGAATTCATTGATAAAAGATGAATGATCAAGTTTCATCAAAATTTCATCAGAAGAAGATGATGACTTAAGTGAAATAATTGACATTGCGCTTCAGACAGTCAATCAATGAAAAATCTTTCATCAAAGAACATTCTTTCTTTTGATAGAAGAGATTGTAATAATCAATAAAGTTATTCATATCTTGCTTCAAAGTTTTATGAAGATATAAATGAACATCTTCTGTCTTGAAAGAATTGTTGCAGCAATGATGCAACTTGTGTCATTAATCTGCGAAGATGAAAATAATATAAAGATCATTGACTCAATATTGATTCATTAGATTGTAAATCTTCTTATTTATAATGAGTCATGACTTGACATAGATGATCTTGACTTGATGAAAGAAATAATAATCATCGTTCATGTTCATGCGCTGTATCAGACTCTGCTCTCATGCGTTCAATCAATCTTTATTCTTCTCATACTTAGATATGTCAAGAAGCTTCTTGAATCTAAAAGTAATGAAGACAGCAACAGAATTTGCAGAGAAGTGAATGATGAAAGAAGATTGATTGTTCAAGATTTGTGCAATAATTTGAGTTATCATTGCAAGAGACTGAGAATTTAATTCTATATAGACTGAAGAATTGAAAACAATGAATGAAGATGAATTGATAACATCATGTTGTCAAACTTGATTTTGAAGCTCTTGCATTGCATGAAAGATTTTAACTGAATTTTCAATCATACTTTGAGTGAATTGCTTGACAGCATGCTCATCATTGATTAAGAAATTGTAAGATAACTTCATTTGAGTGAAAGAATAATTAGATGAGATTTCAATGTATGAAAATGTTGCAGAAAGTGTAGATTTTTCATAATGTCAAAGACTGAACTAGACTAAAGATGCTATCAATATAAAAGACTGATATTATTATTACTTTAATAAAATTTAGATATAAGATAATACATCAAATAATGTACAAGATGAAAGACAAAGAGTGAAAGAAAAGAATGAAAGCTTGACTTTTATATACATGAATTGAGCAGAATCAAGACTAAACAATAGTTTTATTGACTTAAGATTGCAGAAGTTTGCACACATGACTGAGATGATTGAAACAGAATTGCTGAAACTAGATTAAGATGATGATGACTAGATTAATGACTTAATTCATTGAACTGCAAAACAGATTCAATGAATCGAGATTATCTAAGATATCAACAATTTATGTTTTAAATTGAGTTAATGATCTGACATCATGATAAAATGCAACAGCTAATCTTTAACACTTGCTAGATATTACTGTTATGAACGTGTTAGAATTGAATAAAGCTTTTTAAAGCTTTATTGAACTATCAAGATTTGACTCTAATTAATACACAATGAATGCTAGCATGTTCACTGTATAATGATTAGAACAAGTCTTCGATCTGACTCAGATTGATTACGTTGTCGTGAGACTGCTTGCATCATTCTCACAAGATAGTTAGTAAGAAGAAAGAGATCAAGATCTGAGTCAATGATAGAAGAGTCAAGAAGCGTTTTTCGAGTGTACATATAAATGTCATTGCAACTTGTAGATAGAGACAGAAACATACATGTTTTACAGTATCTTTCTACTAGCATGATCATTGCACATGTTTATTGTTTGCTTTCTTTGTTGCTTTGATACGACTTTCTATATTGCATCTGTATTCTATTTCTCAACATTAAAGCTCAAGCGTAAGAATATCATTTTTATGATATCTTGAATAGAAAAGTTGATTGAACAGCAAAGAGCAACACGATATCTCTACAGTGATCAGAAGATTTACAAAAGATTTGAAGTGAAAATTGATTTGACTCTGAAATACGGGAAATTGATATAGCGACTTCATTTCGCTTAGAAATATTGACGAAAGTTATTCAAGTCACAAAGTTTTCATAGTTGAAACTAGAAGAGACATGTATCTTCAGCTGACGAAAACTGTCTCTCTTTGAGCGAAGATACAACAGCGAAGAAGAAAGAAACTGACTTTCGCGAATGATTGACACTCAGAAGAGACGCTCTGATCAGAAGAAGAATTCGTCTGATTTTAAGACTCGCAAGAAACAGACAGCGAAAGCAAGAATCAAAGAATGAATTCGAAGCAATGTAGACAGAAGTACAAGAAATGACGTCAGTTTCAGCAGTGAATCATGTTTCAGCAGAAGCATAAGATCAAGCGTTGTTCATCAAATAATAGAAGAAAAAAGAAAAGCATCTTGATCAGTTGTAACAACTGCAAAAGAAAGAAAGAAGAACTTCAACGAGTCAAGAAGCAAAAACAAAATAACGAGATCTTTTTGACTGCTCTATTATTTTTGCTATTCTGTATTTCATTCTCACAGCTTTCAATATCAACTCACAGCAACAAAATGACAAGTTCATTGAGAACATCTATTGTAAACATGAGTGCTACACTCATCAGCTCTTGAGTCAGCTCAGAAATAAACATGATCACAATGTCATTTCTGAAATATCTGACATTTATGTCATCGCTTGAAACTTCGAAAGTCTCATATTTTGAAGAAAAGAACATGACTGATTTTCTAGAAAGATATAAAGACTTCTGTGATGATTATGAGCTGAATCAGATCGATTGATTTTGCAAACTGTCAAGATACTGCAACAAGATCATTGATGATAGCATCAAAACTATGATTGAATATATCAACTTCAACTGACAAGAACTAAAGAAGACGATGAAGAAGAAATACAAGAAAAATGACACTGATCAACAGTTGAATTCTTGAATTTTTCTGAAAATCTTCAAGAATAAGTCTTGTATCATGAAGAATGATCTGAAGCTGTACAGTCAACAATACAAAAGCATATCACATTTGTTGATAAAATGCAAGCAAATAAATGAGTATATTAGATGCTGCTGATTTGTCAAGAGTCTTTCATTTATACTAAGCGAAAAGATCATATGAAAGTGTGCACTCGATTCTGAAGATCTCAGTTTCATGAACTTCAAGAAAGTTAGTGACGTGATAGTGATTTACTGCAACTCTGTCAAAGCACTGTTGAAATTCTCAATCATGATCAAGAATTTCGATGATTTCAGCAAGCTCATGAACAAATATCAGATCAAGCGATCAACAATGTCAGACAAGTTCTTCGATTCTTCGATAGTAGCATAGCTCAGCAATACAACAATGAATGAGATGATAAATAAGTTTGAGACAATGATGCTTTCTTTGCAGACAGCAATAAAGAAGATTGAATCTTTTATGCAAAACATGACAGCATCTGTCTTGATGTTCAACGTCTATATCTCACATGAATTCATTATGTCTGCTCGTTCAACAATGTTGATGTCATCATCATTTTCACTTTCAAGAAATGAATGAATGTCTTCAATGTTTAAAATGAAAGAATGCTTCTTCTATGAGAAAATAAAATGTCAGAAGATCAGATGTCATTAACTGAATATTTATAAGACAGAAGAAAAGATATACATGAATGAAATAAAAAGACTCTGAATGAAACTCGCTGAAAGAGATGACAGATTGACATCTTTCACATTGAGTTGTTCTCAGAAAGAGTTAATTGACAATGCTTTGAAGAAACAAAGTCAGCAAATGAGAACAGAACATGTTGATGTCATCAGATTGACAAGTGTAAGAGCAATGATCATGAAAAAAGCAGAGAACACAGACGAGAAACAAAAATGAGACGAAGAAGTAATGATTGTCACAGCTCAACATGATTATAAATCAGATGAGAATGCGATGAAAACAACGACACAACAGAGAACGAGTTCAAATTGAACTTGAAGGAAAAAAGTAAGAAAAGAAGAACATTTGTCAAGCATGAAGAATTTACACTCTGAAGAGTATCTGTTGATTTCAAGAATGTTCTTGAAGAAGTGAATAAGTAAGAATGTGATCATGCAGAATGCAGCTGCTTTTGAAAGAATGATAAAAACAATGAAAAAGTCGATGAGAAAGAATCTAAATGATAGCAAGATAGAGTCAGACAATTGAGACAAGAGAATGCAAAACATAGTAGAGAAATGCATAGATACAGAAGATGTGATGCATATTATAATGAATCAGAAGATGCAAGACATGAGCATTGAATAAATGCTTACATATTCGTCTATTCTTCTTCAAGCTCTCTACGCTTAAGTAAAACAACACAAGAAAATGAAAATGAAAAAGATTGATGATGTGCAAGTAACAGCAGTAAAATTTGAAGATTCTTCACTCAAAAAGTTGAACATGATTCTGTATGAAATGAGATGTTCAAGAACACAAGTGCTGATGAGTGATGAGATTTACGTTAAGACACTGCTTGATAGTGATGCTGAAATCAACGTTATGTCTGAAACTCTTGTCACAAGAGCTCAATTGTCTATGTGACGAGAAATTCATTTAGATATGATAGAAGTTAGCGAAGCAAAGACTAACATCATTGAATGTTGCAATGACGTGAAGATTGATATTGACGAAGCAAAATCAATGATTTCAATATTTGTGATTGAAAGCAATGAGTACACTCTGATACTGAGCAGATCATATGAGCGAAAGACGCGTTTATGCATCAACAATACTTCAAAAGAAACTTGTGAGATGACAGTCATTAATGATGATGAAATAATGATGTTCTTTAAATTGATTTTAATGCATAATTCTGTCAATCAAGATGTGTTGAAAATATTTCTTGAGAAAGTGAAAAACTTTTTAAATGAGTAGACGAATGCTCTGTCGAGAGCGTATCTGCGATGAGAAGTGTAAGCTCAAAGACTGTTGATTTAGCGCGCTTGAAAAGCTCTGAAATGTTCATCAAGATCAAAGAAGAAAAGAAAAAGAAAGATTGAAGCTTCATTCAACGATTTTGCTTGAATGATAGCATGCAATGTGCACAGATGTTATGATGTCGTTCAAACAAACTTGCGATGCAAATGACATGAAGATTTGATCTGAGTTCAATTCGTCAGCATGAGAAGATAAATCATGTCAAAGTAGCGACAGCATACAAGAGAAAAGCTCAGAAGATTCAATCTGTGAATTCATCAAAGTTGAATGATTTAATATCAGAAGATTTGACAAACTGAAAACAAATCTTACTGACTCAGATCAAATTGAATATGACAGAGATGAAGTCAGAGAAGTATGATCATTGACTGTTTCTCAAATTCTTCAAAATTGCTCAAGAATTCAGACTGACTTCAAAGTGAGCGAAGAGAATGATATGCAATGATGCTTTTACTCTGCAAGAGAAGAATTTACTACTAAAGATGTTGTTTAACAGAGAAGCAACAATGATCTGAGATTTCTCAGAAATGAGAAAGATAAAAGACATAGTCTCATTCTTGTAGCAAATTCGAATGATATCACATGATGCATGACAGACATTCAATTTTTCAGTCTTTAAAACACTTCATCAGATCATCATAAACATGCTCAAGAATTGAATAAAGCATGACATATTGAAATCTTGTCATGATTCATATCAAAATTTCTAATTTCTGATCAAGAAAAAGTTCAATCAATATCACATGATCAATGCAGCGATAAATATAAACAAGATTATCATCAGAGACGTCAATCTGCTTTCAGACGTGAATGAATTCTTTGAAGAATTCGTCGATATGATTATGATCTTTCTGATAGATCTGTTTTCTAAGTACAATCAGATTACGCTGACAAAAATATATTGAGATCTCACAGTGTTCATGACATCTCTGAAATTATTGCAACAGACGACGTTATCACAAGATGTCATCAACTTCGTTGCTCAGTTTGTCAGAATCATAATCAAGATATTGAAGAATCTTCATGAAATATGCAGATCTTTTCTCGATGATATTGAAGTAAAGAAATCAAAGACAATCTATGATAATGCAAAGATTGCTTCAGAAGTGCATCAGTTTATGCTGAAGCACATTAAGAATTTCAACTTTGTACTCTTGAACTTTGAGCTTGTTGATTGCATCATATCTGACGAAAAGTTGCAATTCTGCATGTTGAGCATAAAGATTGTGAAATTTGTTTGTGACTTTCATGATTGCAGATCAGAAGATTTCAAAATTATCAAGATTCTAGAATGATGTCTCTGTCATGATGTCACATCTGCTTAAGCATTCATTGAAGTATGCATGTATTATCAAGTGTGAATAGAGAATTTGATCTTGATCGCAGCGTCAATATTTCAGCTCTTCAAAAAGAAGATCAAATTCATGTGAGAAAGAGAACAAAAGAAAGTCATGAACAAGTTGAAGCTGACATTAATCACTGCATTGATCATGAGAAGTCTGAACTACTCTGAGCAGACAGAAGAAATTGTTCTTGTTGTGAATGCAAGTCTTCAAGAATGAGAAGCAATGTTACAGCAGAAAGCATTGAATTCTAAAAATTGACACTTCGTACGATATGAAAGTGAGCTATGAAATGAGCAAGAGATAAGATATGATGCTAAAAAGTGAGAATGCAGAGATCTGATGAAGACATTGAAGAAGATTCATTATTGACTATACAACATGAAGTTTGTTATTGAAATAGATGTCAACATTCTGATGACACAACTGAATTAATCTGCGTCAGACTTATCAGAAGCATTGATAACATAATGACTTGCTTGAATTCGCTTGTTTGATTTTGATGTTCATCATGTTCTTAATTGCAAGCATAGCGCACTTGATGAACTCTCACGCAGATTCAGAGAATCTTCAGATGACGAAGATGAAACTTATGAGAAAGACATAAATGACTTCATTGATGCTCAGTTAAATTTCATTCATTTTTGCTCAGTCAATATAGTTGTTGAAGAAAACATGTCAATATTGAAAGATTTGTATTCAGAATACTTCAAGAAAATAGCTTGTTATTTAATCTTCTTATCGCGCTCATTCAAAATGTCAACAAAAGAATTTTGAAAGTTCAAATATGAAGCATTGAAATTCATGATTCAAGATAAACATTTGTTTAAAAGATTCAACAAAATTGCTTCTGTGCAAAGAATGATGAATTTTCAAGAAGAATGCAGTAATATTCTGCAGAAACTGCATGATGAAAGTAATCATCATGAAAGAAAGAGAACATATCAAAAGATGATCAACAGATATTGATGAAAGAAAATATGAAAGAATACATGTGCATATGTAAAATTCTGTGAAGAATGTCAGTTACAAGCATCAAGACAAAAGAAGAAGACTCTGCATTTTATCTGAATCTCAAGAGTCTGAGAGAAGATTGAGATGAATGTCATTTACATGTTTTCAAGCGAAGAAAAATGCTATATTGTCTTGACAAGAAATGACTTCTTGAAATGAGTAGAAGAAAGAGTTCTGAAAGCAGCAACTTCAAAAGCGATAGTGAAATTTCTGTGAAAAGATGTGATTTGCAGACACAACTGTTCAAGAAGATTTGTCATGAACGAAGAATTAAAGAACAAAGAGATTGTAGAAACGCTGATCGAGAAATATAAGATAAAGCAAGTGATGATGTTGACTTATCATTTACAGATGAATGATTCTGTGAAGAGAGATCATACAGCTGTTGTGAATGTCTTGATCAAGATGATAGTCGATGAAAGCATGAGATGAGTCAGAAGCTTTGTCAGTGTGTTATGAGTAAACAAAATCATTGTAAGAACTTTCACTGAAATGACTTCATATCATGTCTTGTATGACTGCAATGTTGTTCTTTTTATAGAACTTAATGTTTCAATCTGACAGATTCTTTCATGAAACAATGTTCATATGACTGATGAGTTATTGACTCTTCATGCTCAACAACTTGAATGCAGAGATGAGAATTTGAAGAAGATCACGCTGCATTTGAGAAGAATGAGAAAGATCGACAAAGATGTATAAAATGATCACAAATGCATTCATACTAGTTCAATTCTGAAGAATGATCTTGTACTGCTGCATGACATCAAATTGAACAACATGCATACGCTGAAATTGACATGAAGATGACTAAGATCTTTTCAAGTAGTAAAGATGAACATTGAAAAAGAATGATATAAAATTACAGAGCTCAACGAAGTGATCTTGAAAGAAACGATTGCAGAAAATAAATTGAAGAAGCGTGTGAATTGAGCATTGAAAAGTGAGATCAGCAATGAACAGAAGAATGAAGATCAGAATTTATCAATAACAACGTTCATTGAGAAAATCATGTCAGAAATTGCAATCAATGTTTCAATCAAAAACTTGAATGCATCACTGAATTTTATTCACTATTAATTGAAAGTCTCTGTGAACTTGAAAAAAGCATCTGTCACTGAGACTTCTGTTGAATTGAGATAAGATTGTTCACACTCAAGAGTGCAGCTTCAATAGCATTGTCTTGTACAATGTCACTTGTATTAGCTCTTTCTCTGTTGAGTTGTCAAGAAGCGAAGTTGATGCAAGAAAATCATGAGTTGTTAAGAATGTCATAAAGTCGCTTCAAGTTGCTTGAGCATATGAAAAGAAGAATGAGAGTGAAGATGCAGATGTCTGCAATGTCAGTATTGAATTACTTCAGTACTGAAGATTGAAAGTTTCAAAATGCTTTAGTTTCAAATGAACAAAGCGAAACTTTAATCAATTCGCAGAGTACACGCTAAAGTTCACTGCGTAATAATTAAAGCTAGAACTTAAAGCAAGAATCAAAATTGATCGATGATTATATATCAGAAAATATATCAAGATTGAAGATCGAGAATATATCAAGATCAACTTAAACGACACATGACAAGACAACATGATGCTACATCAAGTCAATTTAACTCATATGATGCGTAGCAGATAATGTAGAAAAATAATCAATCAGTCAGCTGAGAAATTTGTTACTAATATCGAGTCATCAACATTTCTTCAACTATGACAAGCGCAAGTTGCAGAAGAATTATTTGCAAAACTGCAAGCAATTTCTACTAGCGCTAAGCTTTAGAAGACTCAGCATGTATTTTTTATCTTTCAACATAGTTATCATCTCTGTTATTTGAACTCACACTAAAACGTCTAAAAATCTCACGTATTTCATCATCTCTGTTATTTGAATTCACACTAGAATAACTAAACATCTCACGTAATTCTTCACTCAGCATTTGTTTTCTCAGACATTAAAAGCTCACATCAAAGCTTCATCAACGAAAGCTTTTACACATTTTCTCAGAAGAATCTCATTTAAATTCTTTAACTATCTTTACTTTCATCATTTTAATGACATTCACTAAAGCAAGCTCTGTGATAATGCTGCATCATCTGAGACACTTCATAAATGATCAAAAAGAACTAGTCAATTACTTGAACTCTCTGCGCACAGAACAAGAATGACAGACAACAATTCATCAATTTTGAAATCAAATTATGCAATTACACGTCAATGTAAAGAATCTGATGTACAGCTTCGTGAAATTTCTTGATAACAACTCACTTTATTCAAGAATGACTAGCGAGAAAAAAGAATGAAAGATGATGAATATTGAGCATGAAAGAATTGAAAAAGAGAGAAGAGATATAACTGAGACAAGAAAAATCATGATGAACAAATGAGACTTGAAACTACTGAATCTTTGAATCTCAAAGAAAGATTCTTCATTGTATTCAGTAAAAAGAAAAGCGATGAATAAAATGCGTGCTTTCATTGCAAGAGTTCAGAATGAGCATTTGATCAAAGTGATGATGAAGCAGATAGTATATCATAGAGCAATGCAGATAATTGTCAGCAGAGATTGAGTTTTAATCTTCTCATTCTCACAATTCACAAACTTCAACAAACTGATCATGAATCAGATTAAAGTTATGTTAATGAATGAGAAGCTAAATCACATGAACTGAAGATGAGTAAAGTCTGACTTGCTATGTAAGCATATCAGTGACATAATCTTGAAAACAGATCATGTCGAGACTGTTTTTAGCTCATCAGCAATCTTGCAGTTTGATTTTGAAAGAAGATCAAGATCATTGATACTATCGTTACAATCAAGATGCTCATCAATAATGTTGAAGAATGAAGATTTACACTTCATGTTGACTGCAAGCGATGTAGTAATGATCTCAGATCTTAATTCATCAATGTCAGCAATGTGAAGTCTGATGATAAGATTTCATCAATCATCAAGAGTTGTCACATCAATCTCTTTTGACATGATTGCTTCGTTCACATCGTTAAATTCTTTAAGAACATCATGCATACATCTTTTTATATTTTCTCATTTTCTTATCTTGATTACTTCAATGTTTTTGAAGCTAGCAGAATATGATGAGCAAAGACTTGCTCTCTCGTTAGATGTAGTCATGAATAATGAAAAGATTCTTCTACAGTACAGCTTAGAAACAGAAATGAGTGATACTGTGAATGTTTGCAAGAAAGCTATCATTGCGACAGCGATAAAAAGTGTACAATCAAAAGTTCAACAATCACATTATCAAATCATTGAAAATATCTGAAAAATGAAAGAGAGTAGAGCATGCTCTTGCATATGAATGTTTCATACATGAAAGCAGAGACTTGATTATCTTGATTCAATATCTTCAATCATGACAATGAAGTTGCTGAGAGAATATCACTTTGAAACTAAGAGTGAAGAAACGTTTGTGTGTCATTCACATTTTCAGAGACTGAGAAATAAACTCAAGTTACTGATGAATGAGCTGTCGTTTGAAATACTTATTGATCATATAAATATTATATACGACTATAGATTTCGACTAAATTTCGTGAAAATCAATGTCACTTTTGCAGACTGATTTCATCAAAATAGTCATTTCTTTCACTTCACTGATTCACTACAACTATTTCAACTACGATTGCATATGTTACAGAATTACAAGATTGATATGTTTCTGATTTGTAACATGTTCATAGAAAAGATCAAGTATCAGAAGTGAAAGAAAAATGATGCAATAATGTTATCAAATGTGTTTGATTAAATATTAAATGACAATACATGAGTCTTGATAAGAGAGAAACTAAGCATGTACTTATGATATCAGAGAAATGACTTAGATCTTACAAATCACAACTGATTAAGAATGACTATGTACATCATGTTGCAACAACTAGTACGTCAGAATATAATGTATTATCTCATTACTGTGACTCTTTGATTGAATCATGAAATCGATCTTCTGATCTTTTCATATTTCATGAAGATCACTTTCAAGAATAATTCAAAACTCATAAGACATGTGAATCTGAATGTCAATGATTTGATGAGTGATAAAGAACAAAGTTGAATTCAAAGCACAGCAGTGTTTGCAGATGAGTTAATTAACAAAGATGATGAATTCATTCTTGATTTACATCTTCACATGAAAAAATGATAAAAAGAAGCGATCAAGCGAAATCTAGCAATGAATGAGTATACTCACTGCATAGTACTTGAGATGTTCAATGAAGATGATTTGCGAAGATTAGATCTGAAATGAGTGAATCAATCTTGCTTTGCAAACAGTGTTCATTTTTGAATGTCACATTTATCACACGACAATAGAGATAAATCTGATGAACAATGCATTACAATGCTCATCTATCACACAGCGATCTTTAAAGATGAAGTCAACATGAAAATTGCAAAATTTGAAATTAAGAATGAAGTGATCATTGCACTATGAGATCAAAGACTCATTGACGTGACTTCTTTTGAACTAAAAAATGATAAACAAAAGAAAGTATTGTTTTGTCATTCTGTTATCATGAGAATTCAAGAAGTATGTTTGACTTCAAACATGCTGATAAATCTTCGAAGCTGAAATTTGATGAAGATGTTGAAAGAGAGAAGTCTTTTGTTTGATCAGAATCTGAAGCAAGTAAAAGAGTTTGTTGAATTTCATTAAAAATCTGCATTGAATCAGATGAGAAAAGCTTACAAAAGAATGAAAGAGACAGAGATTGCAGTCTATGAGTCTAAATTCTATTTCTACTGCGTCAAGAATGATATTAAGTCGATGAAAAACAATGAATGAAAGTGTTCAAGAGCAATTGCTTGAACATTAATGATAGATTGTATTCTTTCTATTTTCTCAAGCGTTGATGAATAAATTGTTTTCTTGCTGTTCTCTTGCTGTTTTCTTCTTGTTTCTTTCTGTAGTGATTAAGAAATGATCACTAATTAGATGAGAGACGAATGTTGTAAGACTGCTTGCATCATTCTCATGAGATAGTTAGTAAGAGAGAAGAGATCGAAGTCTGAGTCAATGATAGAAGAGTCGAAAAGTGTTTTTCAAGTGTACATATAAATGTCATTGCAACTTGTAGATAAAGACAAAAACATACACGTTTTACAGTATCTTTCTACTAGCACGATCATTGCACATGTTCATTGTTTGCTTTCTCTGTTGCTTTGATACGACTTTCTATATTGCATCTGTACTCTATTTCTCAACAACGTCGCTCTATTTTATTTCAGCATCTTTCAGTGTTTTTCAATCAAATTTTATTTTGATTTCTATTTGTCATTCTGACAAACACACTTCTTTATGTTACGAGTGATCAACAGTCTTCTAAAAAGCAATTCTGAGATTACTTGAAGAAAATATGTTTTGAAGATAAATTTCAAAATTCATCTCAAATTAGTAAATTCTATTTCAACGATCTCATCATCATCATCATCATCATCATTCATTATATATTTCTTCAACACTCATTTATCTCAAATGTTATTTCTCTTACTCTCATTTAACTTTCATCAGCTTAATCTAGTGATCTTTCACAATTGAACGCTGAATCGCTTAAGTCTTTTATGTTAAACACAGACTGAAAATGATCTTGATCAACAACACATTCATCATATCACATGAGCACTCAGAAGCAAGATCAGAAGCTCAAGCTAAAGATAAGTTCTTTCTAGATCACAGTCTTCTAAAGACAATTGACAGCGACTAACAGAAAGCGATAGAACAGCAGTCATCTCAAGCATACATTCTCTTCTTCTCTTCTGAGCTTTATCTTTAGATTTATCTTTTATCTTCAAGATTCTCATATCTCTTCTCTTCACGTTTCAAATGTCTCTTCACATGTTATGTTGCATGATGACAGTGTTGAGTTCTTCGAAGTCTTTCATTAAAAACGCGATTTTAATGCAAAAACAACTTTTCAAAGAGAATTCTCTTAGAAATCGAATTTCGCATCATAATTGCAATAGTTTGTGATTTTCGAAAGAATTGAAGATTCAAGTCTAGTTGCTCTTACTTTCACCTTTCATCACTTAAGCAGAATCTTTTCTTTGAGTCTTGTCATTTTTCAAGCAGCTATATAACAAGTAATTCTAGATGTGTTCTTCAAGTAAATGTTCTAATGAGACATTCAAGTTATGTTTATATTATATGACTTACGCGCTGATATCACTCATCGACCTTTGTTCAAAATTAAATATATAAAATATAATATCTCAATGTACTTCATTAATCGTATCTATTGTCTGCGTTCGTCGTTTCACATGTACACACACAAGCAATTGATATAAATATATGTATCTTCATTGATTGATCTTCTCAGCATCGTCTCATCATCATCAGGAAAACAAGAGCTCAACAGCTGCGCAGTGTCAAGAACTTTCCTTATGTAGACGTCAAGTTATGAAATGAGTAGATGGAAAAAGAAGATCTTCTGCTCGAAATCAAGAAGATAATGAACAGCAATAGTAGAAAAAGTAGGCCTCGTTTATATCTTTGAACGATCGCGTTTCTCTAAAGATGTTGACTTCTCGCTGACATCAATTATACATGATCGACGACTTAAAAGATCTCGCGTCGCTTATCACACATCTACTCAAGATTATTGATCATGTGAATGATGTCATAGCTGACTTCTGTTTACTATAGATACGATTAAAACATCACTCTCATCTCTCTTAAATATCTATGAAATTGCTGATCTCAAATAACATCGCAGTGCTGAAGATGCAACTGAATCGAGAAGATTGAATCTGCTGTGTGCATTATTATTTGCGCTCGTCGTTTTGCACACACATACAACTAATTGATATATATATGTATATTGATTGATCTTCTCAGCATCGCCTTGCCGTCATCAGGCCTCGTCGTCGTCAAGCGTTGCTGCTGCCAGAGAAAGTAAGAGCTTAACGACTGCTCAGCGACGTCAAGTGCGCATACATAGAAGAAATTTTAATAGACAAGATACTTAGATATTCTAGTATACATGAAGCTTTTAGTATATTGCGCCTGTAGTCAGATTATTTGATAGTAGTTTGCGTGCAATCATTATCGAAGAAAAAGTTTTGAAAAGGTTTTGCAAAGGTTTTAAATCGATTTCGCGAAGGCTTCAAGACTTATACTCACTAGCTTTAAAAACGTGATCAAATATATTTCAAACATATAAAATACTGCTTTTCATAACAAACAATTATTTAAAAATTACTTTTGTTTTTCACATACAGTAGATATCTAAATTACAGATATTTGAAATTATCGTGGTATTGAAACATCTGACAAAGGGCTGACTTTTTTAAACGCCTTTCATTAAAAAAAAAACGCTGAATACCATTCTAGTAAATGATTTTCTTGCACAGATCTAGATTCTAAGGTACATCTCAGTTTACAGAGCGCTAAACCTATTGGGGCTAGCGTCTCTTCTTCACTTTCAATTCCAACCACATTCACAACATCATTAAGGTAGGGGTTATCTATCCTTCTGAGTGCCTGAGTGTTAATGAAGGTATAAAACATTAGATGCTGAACATGTATACTCGTATTTCGCGAGGCTACTAATACTAGCATGCTGCAAACTGGGTGAATGCAAGTACGTCATCTGGTTTTGAAATACCTAAGTAGGCAAGATTCAAATCATGAAATAACTCCCGAGATCGATGGAAAGTACATGTATCAGGCGAAAGGCAAATAACGCAACTAGGCCGTAGGACTGGAATGACGATACTGCGCTGGAAGAATGATCTGCATAACCGGATACTGTAGTAAGGAACCCCCTATAATGATATTCCACATAACGATCACCTCTTAGTAACCATATACGTTCTAAGACCACTGGGGACTATTCAGTATGTATACCCGTCATTCATATAACGATATCCTCCTGGTAACAATGTAGTCAGGTGGGCATTCAGACATCGTTATAAATAATGCTACTCACTCTTTTGAAAGACGCTGGCAGCGTGGTGCGTCCTCAATTAATCCTGTAACAGCGCAGGCACCGCAAAGTCCACCGGGCAAGCGTTATAGGCGATCATAAACGTATCAACCGTAGGCCTTTTCTTTGCCTCTTATTCTTCCGACTGAACATCGTTACCATCACTATCAGGCGTATAATTGGTTAAACTGATCATTCTTTTCTTGAAAACGTGAGCATCTCCGCTATTTCCGAAGAGGGTACAACATGGGTCAAAGAATTGTGCTTCGCCATGCGGGCTTGTCTTCAATACCCGACCTCCGCCTGACAGTCCTTAGAATCGATAATTAGCACCGCGTATGCCCTACAGAGGTGGCCACCTCCCGATAAGATAGCAGTGGACCATAACGCTTTACGCTGGGTGCAACATTGAACATCGGGTTCGCTACTTTGGCACTGGCTTATCCCTAATACTAAGCTCCCAGGGCATCTTGTCGAAAACATGTCTTCATATAACTGAATCCCACATTATCAATAACTTCCTTCGGAACTTGTTAATGCGGGATCTTATCAACTCGCGGTTACGATCGTGGATCGACGTCCAGTATCCAATCACGGTTCGGCGCCCAGTCGAGATATAGATACCTCACAAAGTTTCGAATCTGTGATGTAGGGGCCCCGCCATTCTTCAGTCCGGAGCCAGTCTCCGCTCCAGCTTGATTTGACAGCGCGTTGAGGTGGTCTTCAATAGCGGGAATGGAGATAGGGATTTTGATCCGCAAGATCTTGGCTCGAGTCTCCAATCTTGGTGATACGGTCCTTGATTGTGACGATAGACATGGTGGGCCAAAGCGTTCGTAAGAGTCGCGATAACACTCTTCTTCAAGCAGCACTCAGCTATTATTCAAGACGTCTGGGACTTCGATCTTAGCGCAATCGATAGAAAGCTTGTATAGCGCTTCTGGCCAGAATCGGAGGTAATGGAACCATGGATCTGGAACGCGTGACCTTAGCCAGATGTCAGGAACTGAAGTGGTATTGATTAGGGACACCTCTGCATAAGGCTCTTCGCTGGCAGGGTTTTTGCAGAGCTCCCATTCCCCCATATTGATGAGATCCTCCATGATAACTTGGCCTTGTAACGAACGTATTAGGATGTCAATCTCGTCCTGTGCTAGGCTGTTGACACCACTCCATGTCATCGTGAGAGTGCTAACTAGATTGAATGGGTGTTTGTGCCGTCTGAAAATATCCAGAGTTCCATCCAAATATCTGGGACAAATTGGCAACTCAGGTGTTATGAACTCCGCCTCGATCTCATCGATACTCTGAGGAGCAAACACAGGCACTGATGTCGCCATTGGTCTCACGACGGCGTACGTGAACCAATTGGTGACTATACCGTCAAGCACACACTAGCGCTAAGTGGCGTGAGTCCTTGGCAGAACGGCCCTCGGGTGTAGTGATTGTTGATGATTAGAGGCCAGTCGTGAGTTGAATATAGGGGTTTGACTGCGTAGGTGCACTGATATCCGATTAGACCACTAAATTGTTCAAAGGAGAATATAGTGCGGGTTTTCAACAGACTTGTCTTGGAAGTATCTGGTAAATGTCGACGACGATCAATGTTGCGTCTGATCTACAAATAGTCTTCTTGTCAGATGATGTTTGATAAATGCCTTGAAATAATTTGCAAGATGCAATGACATCAACTATACTGATTTATACGATTTGTGCTCTTGCTATCACTACTCATGGCCGCCGCTACTCATCAACCCCTCCGCCAAGACTCACATCAATACTCCTACCACCAGATGACGAAGCACCCCCTCCCTCCCCCTTCCCAAGTCCCTCAAGTACGCCACATGCTCCCCCACCCCTATTCCACACAATCCCCCATCCCCCGTTTACTTGTATCTTATCGCCTCTTAAAGCCCAACATCGTCTCAATTACCTTTCCTTCCCATGAACTAACAAATTTGCTAAGTGGTGGAATGAGTTGAAAACTTCCATATCGCAAGTGCGCGGGTTTTGGTGGTGATTAGGGGAGGGAGAGGAAGGGATGGGAGGGGATATGGGGGATATGGGGTTATAGTTTAGGGCAGGGGTTTTTTATAATTAGGGGTTTAGTTGAGAGGCATTTAGCGGGATGTTGGGAAGGAGTTCGCGGATAAGGGGAAGGAGGGTTTTGGGACGACGAAGGCGGATAAGAGACGTTCTGGAAGATTTGAATAGGAAGATATATCGAGGAGATAAAAATCTGACGGGGAGTATTATTAAAGACAAGAAAACCCACTTAATGTTCTTAAAGTAGGGGAAGTATGAGATTAGAACGCGAACGAGTACGAGAAATCCTTGCAGAGGATTCCCCAGGAGAGGAAGTCAGAGGATCATTTACCATGACGCTAAGCTCTCTTCATTCGACGCAGGCATCTTGACTGTCTCGGCTGAAAACACCAACGTCCCCTCTTCATTTCCTATAACCCCCTTTTACAATCTCTAGCCCTACCCAAACCTTCCCTCGACGAACTGTGGGTAAGCCATCAAACCTACTCGGGTTCACCGCGGCTTTGACTAGAGTCGGATGCGATGGTTTTAGAACGGTAGGGGTTTGGAACTAGAAGGGGGAGAGGGGAAGGATATGGCGAGCGAGAAGAGAAGAAGGCGGTGGGGTTGTAGGTGGGAGATTTAGAGTTGGCTCTGTAGAGCTGCTGCGTAGCTGCTTAAGCGTCCTGGTTCTTAAATGCAGGAGATTGAATCTTTCTGTGAATGTTGGGGTTGGGGTTTGGAATTCCGGAGATAGAGTAGAGAGATGTGTGAGGATGAGACCAGTTTTGAAAGGAGGGTTTATTGAGATTCCGTTGAAGGTGCAAGATTGTAGAAAACGACGTTGAGTCTTGGCACCATTGAATCTGATCGCGGTATGGGATCAAGATACGCTGTTATGACTGTCTGAGGATCAATATAAACCTCAGGTCTCTCACGCTTTTATATTTATCCAATCTGACTACTTCCCACCGTCCCCAATCCACTCACTCACTCACTCCTCACCTTAGGCGGCCTCACCTTCCCCACATCATCCAAATGCACCGCATTCTTCAACAACGCAATATCTCCTGGCCCCATCCTCGTGCTATACTTCTGCTCGCCCCCAAACTCAAACAGCATGCTCATCGGAAAGCCGACCTCAAACGGCACTGCCGCTTCAATCTCGTCAATCTCTTCGTCGCTTAGTTCGATACTTAGTGCCTCGATGTTGCCTTTTAGATGCTCGATCTTGCGCCCGCCGACGATGGGGAAAACGTAGGGGGCTTTGTGCATGACGTAGGCGAGGGCGATGGAGGTGACGGCCGTAGAGTGCGAATCCGCGAGTTTCTCGAGCGCGGCAGAGACGGTCCGGACCTTTTCCGTCGGACCGCCCATTTTGCGGCCTTCATTTTTCTCCTGTTCGAATGCTTCTGCGGTTCGGAAATTGCCCCGCCCCAGAGCGCCCCATGGTGCCAAGGCCATGCCTTCAGCTTCGCACATGGGCAAGATGTCTCGCTCAAAGTCGCGCATGGCGGCGCTCCAGTGGCCTTGGTAGACGCTGAATTGGGTGAGGCCATGGTCGCGGGCGTATTGATTCGCTTTGCTGACGATCCAGGCTGGGGTATCGCTGATGCCGAGGTAGAGAACTTTTCCAGCAGCGACGACGTGGTGGAGGGATTGCATGAGTTCGGGAATCGAGGTGGAAAAGTCCCACCAGTGGATGTAGAGGAGGTCGATGTAGTCTGTTTGGAGTTTCTTCAGACTCGCTTCGAGGGAGACTTTTAAGCTTTTGGAATGGTTGCCCTGATAGTTCGCTTTAATGCCCTTTGGGCCGGCTGGAAACGCCGTCGTGAATTTTGTCGCGAGGACTATCTCATCTCGGTTCTTGCAGGCAGCCATCCATTCACCGATCCAGGTCTCGCTCTCTTCAGCCTGGTAGTTGTTTGCTGTGTCGATGAAGTTGCCACCTCACATACCTCCGTTAGTAGTGCAATTCAGGATAATAGGTCTGGCACCAACTAGGCTTATGGTTGGGAGCTCACCATTTTCGTAAAAGAAATCGAGGATTTCAAAAGACGACTTTTTATCGCATTCGCCCATGAAAGCTTTCCCAGCGTCGCCGAAGTTCATGGCACCGAGACATAGGGGAGAGACCCGGACGCCAGCGGTGGGCGCGAGGATGCGGAGATAGCCAAGGTTGCTCTTAGGCTTGGGGGCTGGCTGGAAAGCCATTGTGACTGAGGACGGTGTGGATTATGTGAAAAGATATCTGAGCTTCTCGGGAGGATTCAATGGGTCAATGGGACTGACTGTGTTTCTAAAGGCTTGAGATTAAACAAACATGAACAGTGGGAACTTCAGATCTAACTGTCAAATTGCCAATTGCACTTCTTATAACCAGCAGTCGGGACATATGTACAACCGACGGATTTAAAATAAAGTCCGACAGAACACAGTACGCTTTGATGATTTTTGGATGTACCGAAAAGTGAAAGAATGGCGATGCATTGCTTGGTAAGCCCGAGTAGTGCAGGAGTAGTAGTCGACAATGATCAGCAATCATGGTTGTTGGGCAAAACTGCTGGATCCCGGGACCGTAGTTTGGATGAATTCATGAAGGGATCACGGAGCCCTGCCTGATAAAGGTTGAGCCCAGCTAGAAGAGACAGCGATTCGGTAGACGACAGCGCAACACTATTGAGCAACAAAAGAGATGGTCGACGAATTGACAAGGGAATAGATGAGGAGGTTGAGGGAACCACCAAGGGCGGGGAGTTGGACTAGGTAGATACTTTACGCCGCGAACATGCTCCCCGCTCCGTCATCTTCTCGTTGCCTCGCCATTGAAGCGGAATACACAGAAGAACAAGCAGAAGAACAAGCAGAAGAACAAGAACAGGAACAATGGGACACACTGAACACGCTTTCGACGCTGCCTCGGCAAGAGCAAAGTTCCCCGCCTTGAACCAGAAGCAGATCTATCTCGACAATGCCGGAGGAAGCCAAGTTCTAGGCACTGTCATCGACTCGTAGGTGCCAGCCTTGTTTGTCCGTTCTTCATCCACCACCTTCAAGGACATCTTACCGATCTGATAGCATCACCGAATACCTCAAGTCAACCAATGTACAACTGGGCGCGTCATACAATGTCGCTCAGCAGAGCACGGATCAATTCGATGCGGGCATGGAAGCCGCGGCAACCTATATGAATGCTGGTGTTGATGATATTGGTATTGACTCCGTACCTCCATTGAATCTGGTAATGCTAATATCCATCGTACAATCAGCAATTGGACCATCTACAACCCAATTATTCTCCAATCTCGCCCAAGCCCTCGAGTTTCCCCCAAACTCCGAGATTGTCATCTCTTCTATCGACCATGAGGCCAACATCTCTCCATGGGTTCGTGCTGCCAAGGCCCGTGGACTCACTTTTAAGTGGTGGACTCCTTCCAATGGCTTGACCCTCACAGCGGAAAACCTTCGGCCTTTAATGTCGGATAAGACAAAGCTTGTGGCTTGCACACATACGAGTAATGTACTCGGAACAATACATGATATCAAGGCAATCGCAGATGAGGTACACAAGGTTCATGGGGCAATGCTCTGTGTCGATGGCGTGGCATTCGCGCCACATAGAGAAGTGGATGTGAAGGCTTTGGGTGTGGACTTTTATTCATTCTCGTGGTACAAAGTAGGTGGATTTATAATCTCTTCCATGGGCAGCAGCGGCTAACGAATCCACAGGTGTACGGTCCCCACATTGCGGTTCTGTACGCCTCACCAACCGCTCGAACCCAAGTCCAGTCACTAGGCCACTATTTCCATGCTCCTGCGAAATCTCTCGAGACCAAGCTCGGGCTTGCAGCCTCGAGCTACGAGCTTGTCGCGTCAATCCCCTCGATACTTGCCTATTTCGGTCCTGATCGCAAGGAGACCTGGGGAGCAATCACGTTGCACGAACAAAAGTTACAAGCTGTTCTTTTGGACTACCTCAGATCAAGAAAAGATGTTAGAATCCACGGGGAAAAGTCCGATAGTTCAGACTTGAGGGTTCCGGTAGTAAGTTTCAATGTTGAAGGAAGAAGTTCAAGAGAAATCGTTGAAGAGGTAGAGAAATGTTCAGATTTCGGAATACGCTGGGGTCATTTCTATTCTAAGCGGATGGTTGATGATCTGCTGGACTTGAAGGTAGATGGTGTGGTTAGAGTGAGTATGCTACATTACAATACCGGTTAGTACGGATTCCATACCCCGTGTTGTGTTCCGACGCTCTCTGAGGCCCACCGGCTAATGCGCACTTTCCAGAGGATGAGATACAACATTTAGTGAAGGTTTTCCAACAAGTACTAGCCTAACTTAGGTTCAAGATCGAATACTGATCTAATTCCATGTTTAATGGGGAAACCAGATCAGATCAATCCTTTGACATTTAGAGTTCCTAGTTTTTGTACGAGGGATTTAATTCCAGATACGCCTTTGAAGTCTGATTTCCGCTCCTTTCTATTCGGGCATTTGATGTTATGCACAGCTCCTACTGCTATTATTTGGAGCGAGGATAGCGTCAAGTAGACGCTACTAATATCTTCTTTCGATTTTCAGATCGTCAACCTGCTTCATGACTTGATCCCAAACAATGTCACCTTCTTTGTTGAGTTTGTCGCATTCGTTATCCGCAACATCCATTCTCATTCCTTCAACATTGATGTCCGAAGGTAATCCGAATAAGAAGGCTTGATGCCACTTGAGCAATCCCAAGAGAGCAGTATCCACCAAATGTTATTGGTCATCATTGCTTTTCTCCATCAGAAACAATCACAACGCTTCCACCATCGCCGAAGAATAGGACCTGTCCAGAAACACCAGGAGATCCCCTCCAAGAAGAATCTATTGAGAAATACGAACGACGCGCCTCGACTCAAAACACAGCCAGCCCACATGGCATCTCCCAAAAACAAGCCTTCCAAGCTCCCCCAGCCACCGGTACAAATCCATACCATAATACACAAACACCTCCCC